>Ga0247842_10002711_pt1 | contig 25524 bp, 19 predicted proteins | sample LaCruzMarch2015__3_FD_192411 | JGI IMG/M metagenome (GOLD analysis project Ga0247842, IMG submission 192411) | Freshwater microbial communities from meromictic Lake La Cruz, Castile-La Mancha, Spain - LaCruzMarch2015_19m | ecosystem: Environmental > Aquatic > Freshwater > Lake | place: Spain...
CAGGTGGTAATTTCCCGCCCCGCCTGGGAGCGGGTGCTCGCGCAACTGGCCGCGACGGCCTGAGCCGCGTCGCGCGGTGTGCCGCGCCGCCGCGCCGGGGCCGCGGAGCGGGGCCTGACGGGTTGGCTCCGTGGTCCCCCAGGGTCCGCCGTGCGGACCCTGGCCCCGCGATTGCCGGTCGCGGCAGGCACGATGAGCGGATGCGCCTAAAATGGCCAAAGTCGAGATAACCTCGTCTTGCTCGATCCTGAAGTGGCAAGAGCATTCCCAACCGACGAAGCAGTGAACGAAGCATTGCTGTCACTGATCAGAATTGCGCGGGCGTCCGCTGGATTTTCAACCGGCCCGACTGTGACTGAAGACCTTGCGTCAAGCTCAACGCAGAGTTGAGCCGTTTGCGCTGTGACGAAAAAACCGCAGCATCTAGTGTCTGCGAGGTCTCGGTAACCACCACATCTGGGCACAGCGCAAATGCCTCAGAGTTAGATGGCGAAAACGGGCCAGGCGCGATAAGCATTACGCCGCTGGAGCGGTGTCACGCGGTGCTCGCTTAGATCTGCGGCCGGTGGCGGGCGGTCCGCACAGCGGACCCTACCGTAAGCCGGTGCTCCGTAGGATCCGCTGTGCGGAGCGATGACCTCGCGGTTTGCTTGGTGGCCGGAATGATGACCACGGGCGTCACGGGGGGCGGGACGGGCGGTCTTATGGTCAACGTCCAATGTCGGTGGGCGGCATCGTGGCGGATCGCCCTGCGGGCATCCGCCCTACTGTTGGCTAAGCGACGCGGCGGCCGATGGACGCGGCGCCACGCGGGCTTCGCTGTCACGCCGACGACGGGAATGCTATGGTTTCGCGGTCAGCGGCGGCCTGGGCGCGCCGCGATCAGCGGGGCAGCCAGCGTTACGATGAACAGACCCAAGGTGGCGGCAATCCAGATGACGAGCGGCACCAGCGTCGCTGCCAACCTGGCGGAGGCCGAGCGCCTGATCCGGGAGGCGGCCGCGGGCGGGGCTGGACTCGTGGTCCTGCCCGAGACCTTCGCCATGATGGGCCAGCGCCCGGAAGATCAACTCGCCCTGCGGGAGACGGACGGCGCTGGGCCGCTCCAGTCCTTCCTGGCCCGGGTGGCGGCGCAGGTGCGGGTGTGGCTGGTGGGCGGGACCATCCCGCTGGCGGCGGTGGACCCCGACCGGGTGCGTGCGGCCTGCCTGGTCTTCGATGACCGGGGGCGACGTGTCGCCCGGTATGACAAGATTCACCTCTTTGATGTCTGCGTGCCCGGGGCGGACGAGCAGTACCGGGAATCGGCCACGATCGAGTCGGGCGACCAAGTGGTCGTCATCGACAGCCCCTGGGGCCGGCTTGGGGTCGCGGTGTGCTACGACCTGCGCTTCCCTGAGCTGTTCCGGCGGATGCAGGACGCGGGTCTGGAAGTCCTGGCGCTGCCCGCGGCCTTCACCGCCCGCACCGGCCAGGCGCACTGGGAGACCCTGGTGCGCGCCAGAGCCATAGAAAACCTGGCCTTCGTGGTGGCCGCGGGTCAGTGGGGGGTCCATGGCAACGGTCGCGAGACCTTCGGGCACAGCCTGGTGGTGGACCCCTGGGGCGGGGTCCTGGCCGCACTGCCGCGGGGCTGCGGCTGCGTCGTCAGCGATCTCGACCGGGACTTTCAGGGCGCGGTGCGCCGCCAGTTCCCGGCACTGGCGCACCGGCGTTTGAAATGCGGGGACTGAGGCCACAAGTTTCGAGGCACTAGATCAGGAGTTTGCGAATCCCGCAGTGATTTCTCGCTCGAATCCGGGGGCGGCGACAGCCGCTATCCCCGTTTCTCCTGTAAAATTCTGTTAATCCTTTGAAACGTCCCAGCGCCGACTGCTACCCTCGATCCTTAAAGACCGCCGCGCGGCTCGTCGGTGTGACGCGCGGCCTCGCCAGACAGTGAGTCGACCCCCTGCTATGAATGATCCCATCGCCATCGCCCGCAACAGCATCCTGGTACCTGCCGGGCTCGACGATCAGCACCTGGACCGCCTGCTCGGCCTGCTCGCGGGCTCGGACCTGGACGCCGCGGACATCTATTTTCAGAAGAGTCGGCTGCAATCCTGGGTGCTGGAGGACGGCATCATCAAGGACGGCAATTTCAGCATCGAGCAGGGGGTGGGGATTCGCGCCGTCAGCGGCGAGAAGACCGGTTTCGCCTACTCTGACGAGCTTGAATACCCGGCCCTGGCCCAGGCGGCCGAGGCCGCGCGCGCCATCGCCCGGGCCGGCAGCACCGCGCGGGTGCGCATCGGCCAGGTCCCAGCGACACGTCGCCTCTACGAGCCTATCGACCCCCTGGAGAGCCTGCCGGACGAGGACAAGGTGGACCTGCTGCGGCGCGTGGACGCGGAGGCCAGGCGCCAGGACCCGCGGATCAAAGAGGTGAGCGCGAGCGTCGTGGCCGTGCAGGACACGGTCCTGGTGCTGGCCGACGACGGGACCCTGGCGGCGGACGTGCGCCCGCTGGTGCGGCTCAACGTCAGCGTGATCGCGGAGGATCAGGGGCGGCGTGAACAGGGCGGCAGCGGCGGCGGGGCGCGCACGGATCTGGGCTGGTTCCTGGTCGAGGACCGGGCCATGGAATTCGCCCGCGAGGCGGTGCGCCTGGCCCTGACCAACCTGGAGGCGGAGCCCGCCCCGGCCGGGAGCATGACCGTGGTGCTCGGGTCCGGCTGGCCGGGGGTGCTGCTGCACGAGGCGATCGGTCACGGCCTGGAGGGGGACTTCAACCGCAAGGAGACCTCGGCCTTCTCCGGGCGCGTGGGTGAGCGGGTGGCCGCCCCCGGGGTCACCGTGGTGGACGACGGCACCCTGCCCGGGCGGCGCGGCTCGCTCAACATGGACGACGAGGGGACCCCGACCCAGAATACGGTGCTGATCGAGGACGGCATCCTGCGCGGCTACATGCAGGACAAGCTCAATGCCCGGCTGATGGGGGTCAAGTCCACCGGCAACGGCCGGCGCGAGTCCTACGCCCATCTCCCCATGCCGCGCATGACCAACACCTATATGCTGGCCGGGACCCGGGACCCGCAGGAGATCATCGCCTCGGTGGAGCGCGGACTCTATGCGGTAAACTTTGGCGGCGGCCAGGTGGACATCACCTCCGGGAAGTTCGTCTTCTCCACGAGCGAGGCCTATCTGATCGAGGGCGGCCGGATCGGCCGGCCGGTCAAGGGCGCCACCCTGATCGGCAACGGGCCGGACGTGCTGACCCGCGTCAGCATGATCGGCAACGATCTGGCGCTCGACACGGGCGTGGGCACCTGCGGCAAGGAGGGCCAGAGCGTGCCGGTGGGCGTGGGCCAGCCGACCCTACGCATCGACGGCCTCACCGTCGGCGGTACCGGCTCCGAGTGACCCGGAGTTGGGATGAGTCCGCGCACAACGCGCATGAAAGCGAATGAAAGCGCACCAATGCTATCAGCCGCCGGCCGATCGACCAGCATGAATGGTCGGCGCGGCGGCGAGTGGAAGAGAGCCATTCCGGTATCTTATTCGCGTTTTTCGCGGACTGATTGCGGACTCCCGAATTGGCGCTTCGCTGAAGATCATAAGGATACCCTATGAGCATCACGTCGACCGAGGACACCGCCGAACGCCTGGCGCGGTTGGAACAGACCATCGAGGACCTCCTGGCGGAGGCCAAACGCCTGGGGGCGAGTGCCGCCGAGGCCTCGGTCGGCAGCAGCGCTGGCCTAGAGGTCTCGGTGCGCATGGGCGAGGTGGAGACCGTCGAGCACACGCGTGACAACGGGCTCGGCATCACCGTCTATTTCGGCCACCGCCGCGGCTCCTCCAGCACCACCGATCTGAGCCGGGACGCACTGCGCGCGGCGGTCAAGGCCGCCTGCGCGATTGCCGTCCACACCCAGGAGGACCCCTGCGCCCACCTGGCGGACGCCGCCCTGATGGCCCACGGGGTGCTGGATCTCGACCTCTATCACCCCTGGCCGATCGGGGTCGAGGAGGCGATCAGCATCGCCGCTGAGTGCGAGGCCGCGGCGCGCGCGTTCGACCCGCGGATCGTCAACTCCGAGGGGGCCTCGCTCAGCGCCCACTCTGGGCTCCAGGTCTACGGCAACAGTCACGGCTTCGTCGGCGGCTACCCGAGCACCCGCCACGGACTCTCCTGCGCCGTCATCGGGGAGGAGGGCGACTCCATGCAGCGCGACTACTGGTGGACCAGCGCCCGCGCGGCGGGCGACCTGGAAGCGGCCCGCCTGGTCGGGGAGCGCGCCGCCGCGCGCACGGTCGCCCGCCTGGGGGGCCGCCAACTGGGCACCTGCAAGGCCCCGGTGCTGTTCCGTGCCGAGGTGGCCACCGGGCTCGTGCGCAGCCTCATCTCCGCCATCTCCGGCGGCAGTCTCTACCGGCGCGCGAGCTTCCTGCTCGACCACCTGGGGGAGCGGATCTTTCCGGAGTTCGTGCGCATCCACGAAGAGCCCCTCCGGCCGCGGGGCCTCTCCAGCGCCCCCTTCGACGGCGACGGCGTGGCCACCTGGGCCAAGGACCTGGTGAGTGAGGGGGTGTTGCGCACCTATGTGCTGGACGCCTATTCCGGCTGTCGGCTTAAGCTCCCCACCACCGGCAATGCCGGGGGTGTGCGCAACCTGGTCGTCGCGATGGGCGAACGCGATCGCGCGGGCATGCTGGCCCTCATGGGGACCGGGCTCTTCGTCACCGAACTGATGGGCCACGGGGTCAACGCGGTCACGGGCGACTACTCCCGCGGCGCGGCCGGGTTCTGGGTGGAGAACGGAGAGATCCAATACCCGGTGGAGGAGATCACCATCGCCGGCAATCTCAAGTCGATGTACGCCGGCCTGGTGGCCGTGGGCAATGACTGCGACTTCCCGGGCACCACCAGCACCGGGTCCTGGCTGATCGATGAAATGACCATCGCGGGACAATGAGCCGGCCGCGGCAAGCGGCGGGCATCGAGGACCCACGCGCCTGAGGGAGCACCGAGCATGGCCCATACCCCCCTGTACCGCACCCTGGTCCGCGCCCTGCTCCAGGCGCGCCGGGACCATTTGACGATCGCGGGCGGACCGCTTCCCGGGGCCGGGCCCTGGAGCCGCCGCCGGTTCCTGGGCACCGCCGCCGCCGTGACCGGCGCTGCCCTGGCCGGTGCCCACCCGACCTGGGGGCAGGACGATCCGGCGCCGGGGCCGCCCGCGGCGGATGCGCCGACCCACCGGGTTGCCGTGGTGGGCGGGGGTATCTGCGGTATGCACGCTGCCTACCGCCTCCTGAAGGCCGGGATGGACGTCGTCCTCTACGAGGCGAGCGGGCGGGTCGGCGGGCGCATCCTGACCCGCATCAGTGCACTCGGCCCGGGCTTGGTGACCGAGCTGGGGGGCGAGTTCATCAACTCCAACCACGCCGACATGCTGGCCCTGGCGCGCGAGTTTGAACTGCGGGTCTTCAATCGGGCGGAGACCCCGGCCGGCCGCCGCTTCCCGAACAGCGCCTATTACTTTGGCGGGACGCGGCGCGACGAGGCCGAACTGGTGCGCCTGCTGGGGCCGCTGGCCGCCCGGATCGCGGGCGATGCCGCGCTGCTGGACGCGGACCCGGACACCTGGGTCGCCGCCTTCGACCGGCTCTCTGTCACCGCCTACCTGGACCGTCATGCCGACCTGATCCCGCAACCCTGGGTGCGGACCCTGATCGAGACCTCCATCCGCACCGAATTCGGGCTCGAGCCGGGGCAGGCGTCCGCCGTGCAATTGCTCTACAACCTGCCGACGGTCGATGGCAACACCTTTGAATTGCTAAGCTTGAGCGATGAGGCCTACCGTATCCAGGGTGGCAACGGACGCCTCATCGCGGCCTTGGCGGAGACCCTGGGGGAGCGGATCCACACCGGGCACCGCCTGGCCTCGGTGCTTGCGAAACCCGGCGAGCCGGTGCGCCTCGGTTTCCAGGACGGCCGCTTCGTCGTGGTCGACCAGGTGATCATCACCATCCCCTTCACCGTCCTGCGCGGGATCCCGATCGAGGCGCCGCTCCCCGCGCTGATGCGCCGCGCCATCGCCGAACTGGGGCTGGGGCGCAACGAAAAGGTCGTCGGCGGCTTTAGCGGTCGGGTCTGGCAGCGACCGGACGGCTTCGTCAGCCAGGCCTGGACCGATCTCGGGTTTGCCGAGGTCTGGGACGCGAGCCACCACCAGCCCAACCGGACGGACGCGGCCCTGACCTTCTTCCTGGGCGGCGACGAGACCGCCGCCCTGGCGGCGGCGTCCCGGGGCAGCGACGCCCAGGGCAAGGGCCAGGCCTTCGCCGAGCGGCTGGACCGTTACCTGCCGGGGGTGCGCGCCGCCGCCACCGGCCGCTGGGCACGCACCGCCTGGACCACCGACCCCTATTCGCTGGGGGCCTACAGCAGCTACCAACCCGGCCAGGTGAGCACCTTCGGGGACCTGCGCTGGACCGAACCCGCAGACCCGGCCGCGCGCCGGGAGGTGCGCTTCGACAACCTGGTGTTCGCCGGCGAACACCTGAGCGAGGCCTACTTCGGGTACATGAACGGCGGCGCCCAGACCGGGCGGCTGGCGGCGGAGTCGGTGTTGCGGGTCGCGGCGGCGCGGGCGGGGGCCTCGGACCCCTGATCCAGGAAGGGGATTTGTCCGCAAATGAACGCAAATGAACGCAAATAAGAGAAACGATCGGTAGGGTGGATAAGCGCAGCGCATCCACCTTCGACGCTTGGTGGATGCGGCGCGCGCGAGCGCTGTGCCCGGTCAGCAAGGTCCTCGCGTGCGCCTTATCCACCCTACGGCGCCGGCACCAGCCAGTCGAGGCGGGTCTCACCCGGCCCCACCGTCCGCAACCGGGCGATCAGTGCGGGGAGCAGCCGCTCCAGGGTCGCCGCGAGCCCCCAGGGGGGGTTGACGATCAGCATCCCAGAGCCGTGCAGGCCCAGGGGACCTCGGTAGGGCAGCACGCCCAACTCCGCACACAGAATGGCCGGGATCCCGAGATCCTTCAGGCGGCTGAGGAATCCCTGGCTGGGTTCACGCTCGATGATCGGGTACCAGATGGCGACCACCGCGCCGGCCCAGCGCCGCTGTATGGTCGTGAGCGCGGCGGTCAGGCGCGCGTACTCGCCCGGCATCTCGAACGAGGGATCCATCAGCACCAGGCCGCGCCGCTGGGGCGGCGGCATCAAGGCCCTGGGCGCCTCGTAGCCGTCCCGGAAGTGGACCGCCGTCTGGGGGTCCCCGGCGAACTCGTCGCTCAGCGTCAGGTGGTCCGCCGGATGCCGCTCACAGAGGATCAGCCGGTCCGCCGGCCGCAGCAGGGCACGCGCCAGGCGCGGCGAGCCCGGGTACCAGCGCAGGCGCCCGTCCGGGTTCAGGTCCCGGACCAGGCCCAGGTAGGCGTCCAACGCCGGCCCCGCCGGGTCCGGCGGGACCGCGTCGCCCCAGAGCCGGCCGATGCCGCCGTCGAACTCGCGATTCTTCCGCGCGCTTTCGGACTCCAGGTCGTAAAGCCCGGCCCCGGCATGGGTGTCGATCACACAGAAGGGCTTGTCCTTGAGCCGCAGGGCCAGGACGAGTTGCACCAGGAGGGCGTGTTTGAACACGTCCGCGAAGTTACCGGCGTGGAAGGCGTGGCGATAGCCGAGCATGGGTCAGAGACGGGTCATTGACAGGGTGTCATTGCAGGGGCCGAATCGTCGCGCGCGATGGAATCGGTGAGGCGGTAGACATCGGTGCTGGGATTGCGGCCGGCCTCTCCTTCCTCTTGAGCGTATTCATCAAGTCGCCGCGCGCGTCGGGTGGCGTCTGCGATGCCCGCTGATACCTGATCGAATTCCAGGTGCTTGTCGTAACCGGGAAGAAACTCGCGAAGCATCCGTTGTAGGTCGTAGCGATGACGCGCGCCGGGGCTGTCCTTGAAATGCAGCCATAACCAAAGCTCAAAACAGGGGTTGGAAACCGCGAGTTCGATGCTGTTGGCGCCGGCGAGTTGGCGGGCCTCGTTGAGGTTGCGTTGATCGTTGTCGTCCACGTCGAATGCGCACCAGCCCTCGTCATAGGCAAGGAAGGCATCAGCTTCACGCCTTGCCGCGGATTCGGCCGCGCACTTGAGTCGCGTCGCCCGCTCGACCAGGGCCAGCCCCTGACTGCGCTTGATCGGGATATCGATCTGCACGGTGTTGTTGCGTGCCCACCGCTCGAATCCACGAAAATATTCGGGCTCCGTCACCTCACCTTCGCAAACGATCAGGATACGCCGCCTCGCACTCCTGCTTGGCGCGCCGCGGGCGGTTCGGCGTTCACGGTTACGGCGGTCACTCCCCATCCGCTGCCTTCCCGACATTGACCAGATCGCCGAGAAATGGGATGGCCCCGTAACGGCCCTGGAGGTAGCCACGCTCAATGTTCTCGGCAGGCTGCGGCTTGTAATCGGTGAGCGGATAGAGGCAGGTGGCGCCATCCGGGTCCTTCTCGGTGAGCCAAACCTGATCGCGTCGCAGCGGCGGCTCGCCGAGGATGGTGCCGAGCAGGTGGGTGTCGTGGGTTGTAAACAGGATCTGTGCGTTGTGGGGGTTGGTACGCGGGTCGTTGAATTGCGCAAGAATCTTAAGGGCTAACACGGGATGGAGGCTCCTCTCCAACTCGTCGATGAGGACCAAGCCGCCATTCTCGAGCAAATCCAGCAGTAAATGGCCCATGTGAAACAGCGTACGCGTCCCCCGTGACTCATCCTCCAGCGTAAGCCACGCATCCTCTGTATTACTGCGGTGACGCAGCAAGACTCGGAGCCGCTGACCCAAATTGCGATGTGCGGAACCCGCCGATGTCCTTTCGACTTTTATATCCACAATACCGACGTCGGCAGCGCACAGCAACTCCGTGAAGCTCAGTATCCGCTCAGCGGTCGTTTCCTCTTCAGGGAACAAGGAAAGCTGCACATGACGGGCATTGTGTATCTCCAGCGTGCGAAGCATCAGGTTCTCAGACGCAGTGTCCGTCGCCGCGCCCTGGCCCCGCCGCGCGACATTGATCGTACGCAGGTCGCGAAACCAACCGTAGAGCGGGCTGAGCTGTTGGTGCCGGAGTTGAACGGCCGCAGAAAGGAACAGTGCATTGGGGCGAGTGACTCGCCCGACTAACTGGTTCTCACCAATGAGGTGCTCTCCGAAGTTGAACAGGTCGCCGCCCCGCTCGAACCAGGTCTGCTTCTCGTTACCAGGCCAGGCATAAAGCCATTCTTCGAGAACACGTCGGTCATCCGTGACGAAACCGTATTGGTAGCGCATTCCCGCGACCAGCACCATCACCTCAAAAACCGAGGGTTCGGATGACTTTGCACCCCAAGCGAAGGGGTCGCGTGGTACTCCGCCATCGGGCGCCCAAGTACCAAGCGACTGAATGACCGCATCACGCATGAACCCGAGTGCGGATAGCACGTTACTCTTGCCGCTGGCGTTGGCCCCATAGAGCGCAGCGGCCGGAAGGAGCCGCCCGGCGAAGCCCGGAACCTGCCGGGGACGCGGATCAGACAAGTCCCCATCATCCGCGGCCTGCATGGTGAGTGCCTGCTCGTCCCGGATGGAGCGGTGGTTTTCGACCCGCAGTTCGATCAGCATCAGCTTGTCTTATTTGCGTTCATTGGCGTTCATTTGCGGACAAATCCTCTTCCGCCCCCGCCTCAAGCCGCCGCCTCCAGCGCCAGCGGCGGCGGGAACCAAGTCTTGGCGATCTCCGCGTGCAGGTCGCCGATGGCCAGTTGTAGCTCATCGACATGAGCATGGAGTTGCTGCTGGTCGAGCCGCCAGGGTTCGGCCGCCTCCAGGTTGCGCCGGAGCCGCCCGGCCACGCGCAGCGCCGCGTCGTTGCGCGGCAGCTTCTCCAGGCCCTGGCGGGCGGCCTCGAGGCAGTGGCTTACGGCGCGGGGGAAGTCGCGGTGCTGGAACAGAAAGCGTAGCACCCGCTCGCGCTGCACCCGCACCTGCTCGCTGCGCCGGTAGGCCTGATAGGCACTGAGCGACTTCAGCACGCTGACCCACTGGATGGTCTCGAAGGGCAGCAGCTCGGTGGTCGTCTGGGGCAGCAGGTTGGCGGAGCGCACGTCGACGATGCGCGTAGTCATGTCCGCCCGCTCCAGGAAGCGCCCCAGGTGCAGGAACTCGTAGCCTTGGTCGTGGATCATGGTGCCGGATAGCAGGCCGTTGATCCCCTGGGCGCCCAGGATGATCGCCTTGAGATAGGCGTGGCGACCGCCCTTGGTCATGCCGCGCTCCAGTTCGTCGCGGCCGTAGAGATACAACTCGTTGAGTACCTCCCAGGCCTCCCGCGGAACGAAATCGCGGATGGTGCGACACCCCTCGCGCGCCGCCGCCAGGGCCGAGAGGATGGACCCGGTATTCTTGGTGTCGCCCAGCAGGAAGTGCACGACGCTGGCCTCACTGTAGTCCGGGTAGTCGGCCTCGAACTGGGCATTGGCCCCGCTGATGTAGACTAGGGGCGCCCAGCCGGGGGCAATGCCCCGCGGCAGGTCCAGGAGCAGGTTGGCGTTGACGGCGACGACCCGGGCGGCATTCTCCGCCCGCTCCACATGGCGGCCCAACCAGTAAATATTCTCAGCAACGCGCGACAGCATCCGCAAGTGTCCTCTGTGGCAAACAATTGAGCTAGCACAACGATGCCGCAGCCCAAGGCGACTGAAACACCGAGCAGAGACCTGCGCCGCCGGTATCCTGCAGCCGGCGGCGAGCACCCGGCTCCACCGTGTCCTGCGCACCGACCCCATCGGGGTCGAACATACCAGCCCAGGGCAACGCCCTGGGATAGCGTCGTTTTGTCAGCCTAGCCCTGAAAGGGCGTGACACAATTGCGCGATTGCTTATGTCACGCCCTTTCAGGGCTGGCCTCCGTTATGCCTCATACCCAGGGCGTTGCCCTGGGCTGGTATGTCACGCCCCTTCGGGGCTTAGGAACGGTTTTCTAATAAGTTAAACAAGGCCATCAGGGCATGCTTGGCGCGTTGTTGTCGTTGTCGTAATCGAGGTTATCGTAGTGCCTCGGATTCTGTCGCACGCCAATTGTATCGCTTCTCCGATTACGATTACGATTACGACAACGACAACGACAACGATAGCGTTGTGTTGGACTTGTTCTTGACTCGTTACTAATCCGGCACGATCCAGGTATCCTTGCTGCCCCCGCCCTGGGATGAATTGACCACCAGTGATCCCTTGCGCAGCGCCACCCGGGTGAGCCCGCCCATGGTCACCTGTTGGCGGTCGGCCGACAGGATGAAGGGGCGCAGGTCCACGTGCCGGGGCTCCAGGTTGCGCCCGACGATGGTCGGCACCGTGGAGAGCTTGAGCGCCGGCTGGGAGATGTAGTTGCGCGGGTCCTGCTGGATCAGCAGCGCGAACTGCGCCCGCTCGGCCGCGGTGGAGGCGGGGCCGACCAGCATCCCATAGCCGCCGGACTCATTGGCCGGCTTCACCACCAGCTTTTCCATGTGCTCCAGGGTGTAGGCCAGCGATTCGCGGTCCATGCAGCGATAGGTCGGTACATTGGGCAAGATCGCGTCCGCGTCCAGATAGAACTTGATGATCTCCGGCACGAAGGCATAGACCACCTTGTCGTCCGCCACCCCGGCCCCCGGGGCATTGGCCAGGGCCACGGTGCCGGCGGTCCAGGCGCGCATCAGGCCCGGCACCCCCAGGGTGGAATCGGGTCGGAAGGCCTCCGGGTCCAGGAACAGGTCGTCGACCCGCCGGTAGATCACGTCGACCCGCTTGGGACCGTCCACCGTGCGCATGTAGACACAGTCGTCCTTGTCGACGAACAGGTCGCGCCCCTCCACCAGCTCGCAGCCCATCTGCTGGGCCAGGTAGGCGTGCTCGAAATAGGCCGAGTTGTAGATGCCCGGGGTCAGCACCGCCACCTGGGGATAGTCCGCGGGGCGCGGCGAGAGGGCGGCCAGGGTGTCGAAGAGCTGCGAGGGGTAGTCGTCCACCGGCAGCGGGGCATAGTGCTCGAAGAGCTCCGGGAAGACCCGCTTGGTCACCAGGCGGTTCTCCAGCATGTAGGAGACCCCGGAGGGGACGCGCAGGTTGTCCTCCAGGACATAGATGGTCCCGTCCGCGTCGCGCACCAGGTCCGAGCCGCAGATGTGCGCCCAGATGCCCAGCGGCGGGTTGACCCCTACGCACTGGGGCCGGAAGTTCACGGACTTGGCCAACACCTCGGCGGGGAAGACCCCCTCCTTGATGACGCGCTGATCGTGGTAGAGGTCGTCGATGAAGAGGTTGAGCGCCTGCACCCGCTGCTTCAGACCCGCCTCCACCCGGTCCCACTCGGACTTGGGGATGATCCGCGGGATGATGTCGAAGGGCCAGGCGCGGTCGATGGCGCCCCCCTCCTCCGAGTAGACGGTGAAGGTGATGCCCATCTCCTTGATCGCCACCTCGGCCGCCGCCTGGCGGGCCACCAGCTCGTCCGGCCCCAGGTCCTTGAGGTCATCGAGCAGGCCGGCGAAGGCGTTGCGGCCCTGACCGGGGGCGGCCACCAGCTCGTCGTACAGGTCCTGACAGGGATAGGTGTTCCAGTCGATGCTCAAGGCGCTTCACTCCGGTGCCGGCGCCCGCGGACCTCGCCGCGGGGGTTGTCTCTGGGGATGGCTCAAGGGCCGCGGACGCCGGGGCGGCCGGCGGCGGGGCTCAGCCCTGAGTATGCTGGAGCGGGGCGGGGGAGTCCATGGGGCACGCGCGTCGGCGTCGCGGGTGCGGGCCGGGATCGACCCGGTGGACGCCGCCAGCCCGACCAGCGGGCACCATCGGCCGAGAATCAGTTCTGGTTCAGCCCCGTGACGACCACATCCGCAAACCTGGTCACTCTCGGTCACCCCCATATCTTCGACTTCCCACCCTATGATGCATTCGACGCCGAAGACCCGACGGGGCTGTATGCAGACAAGCTGAGAAGCACCTTGATTTCCTGCGATCTCTTCTCGGTAAGGGAGTACCTGAGGATAAAGAAAACAGAAAATACGCTCAAGCACAGCGGGACCCCGATCTCGACCACGCGCATCATCAGCAGCGTATGAGGCGACTGCTGCGTCAGTTGCGCGATGTCGGTGGCGATGGCGCTCAATTCCCGCTCCAGCAAATCCAAAGACATGGCGGTATCGAGATTGGCGAGCCGACGATCGACATCGCTGCTGATCTGGATCATTTTAACGAAGTGTTGCGCGCTGTTTTTCGTTTCACGAGACTTGGCTTTCAGATGCGACAAGAGTTCGGATGAACTCCTTCTTGCTTTTTCGAGCCTGTCGGCAAGTGCCTCGCTAACCTGTTGCCCGGTGTTTTCGAGTCGCCCGGATCCTTGCGCGGCGGGCCGCTCAGCGGTCTTGCCGGATCTGATCTGAGCCTGCATCTGCCTGATGTCCGCGTTCAGCGCGTCGACCTTCATGACCTGTGTTTCGTCGAAAAGCGTGAGGACGATCAGTGCGCCTGCAACCAGGCTTGCGAGGGCCGTGCCCATTTTTATGAACCACCAGAAGACGGCGTAAAAGCTTCCTGCGCAGCGATGACCGGTCATGAGTTCATCCTCGTCACAGATATCGCCCACCATCGAGGAGCCCAAGGTAAAGAAAAACAGCATACCGGTCGACAGCAGCACGGTCGGGATCATGATCAGGTAAGGATAGGCCGGATGGTAGCAGGCAATCTTCGATACCTGTGCCAGAATCATCAGCAAGATGGCCAGGGCGAGGGTGTTGCGCTTGCCCAATCTCGGGCTGATCCAATTGAGGGGAAACACCGCCAGCACGCCGGTGACGGCCCACAGCGTGCCGGTGATTCCGAGCAATGTCGCACCGGCGACTTTGTCGCCCCCGAAGATGTAAAAGACGGGGATGTAAGAGCCGAGCAGAGCGACAAAATTGAAACCCATGGCGAGGGTAAAGACCGTCAGCGTGAGCATGACAAAATTCTTGCTTGCCGCGGTCCGCTTCATATCATGCCAGAACGGCGTCCTTTCCTGTGCTGCCATCTTCCTGAAGCCCGGCTCACGCAACGTGAGAAACCACCTGAAAAACCTGATAACCCGCGGCGGTCGGGAACCAGCTATGCACCAAGTCACCTTTGGGAATCCACCAGATGACGACAAAGGAGACGGCGACGGCAAGGCCCCCGAGCAGCAGGTAGGGACGGCGGCGCCCCCACCGTGTTCGGGTATTGTCCGATAAATGACCAATGACCGGATCGGCCAGCGCGTCCCACAAGCGGGGCACAATCAAGATGGCACCCAGCCAGAATGCACTCAATCCCAGGCTGATATTGCCCAGCAAACCGACCAGTATCCCCGCGACGTTGAAGAGCGCGATCGGTATGATCCCCCCGGCGCCATAGGCGGCCAACTGCGAAAAGCGGATCTTGTCCTGCGCCTCGGTCGTGGGGCCGTCGGCAATTTCTCTTTGCATTTGATATATTGATTCAGCGAGCGCATCGGCCAGCACGGATTTTGCCCGATCGAGCGGCGGGGCGAAAGGGGGGCCTTGATCATCGTTCCGGCCGGCAGCCACCTTTTGGAGTCCAAGGCTGAAGCCTTGGACTCCGGCCCGGGGCGGCCGAAAAGATGATCAAGACCAAGAGGGTTGGGCGCAGCGCCCGCGCGGGCGAAGTCCGACCGGCCGCTAGGGACCGTCGAGGGAAAACGCATAGACCGCGCCCGGCGCCGTTGTCTCCCGACCCGCGGCTGGCGGCGCGCCGATCAGCGCGGTCTCACCGTCGGTGGCGAGCACGGCCCCGAACTGCCCTCCGAACCCCGGATCCCCCGTCAGTTCGGCCCCCTGGTTCCAGGTCCCCCGCGCGAACCGGTAGACGTAGGCGGCACCCCGCCCCTGCCGCGCCTGGGGGGCGCCGATCAGCGCATCCCGGCCGGCAAGGCTCACGGCCGCCCCGAACTGGTCCCCGTTGTGGCGGTCGGCGGGCCACAGGCACTGCTGCCGCGACCAGCCATCCGCGCCCTGGGCATAGGCGCAGACGGCCCCCGCGGCGGTGCGCCAGCCCTGGCCGTGGGCGCGCGGCACGCCCACCAGCAGGCGGGGGCCGGCGAGTGCGACCGCGGCCCCGTAGTCCTTCCAGCCGCCCAGCTCGGTGAGCTTGGCGGTCTGGGTCCAGTCGCCGCCGTCGCGCCGGAACAGATAAACCGAGCCTTGCTCCCAGGCCCCGGGGTAGTCGTCGCCCGGGGCGCCGACGGCCAGGGTGTCGCCGTCGATGGCGAGCGCCTCGCCGAAGTGGTCCCAGGGCTCGCGGTCGGGCGCGCGCAGGAGCGCCTCCCGGGTCCAGTCCTCGCCCTGGCGCCGATAGACCAGGACCGCGCCATAATCGGTCGCGCGCCCGCCTGCCCGGTCGTCATCGCCCGGCAGCCCCACCACCAGCGTATCGCCGGCGATGGCGACCGGGTAGCCCGGCGTCCAGAAGCTGTAGGTCATGGGGATGGTGATCCGGGCCTGCTGTACCCAATCCTGCCCCCGCCGGACGAACACATAGACCGCGCCATTGGCGGGGGCAGAGACCGCGAGCGTATCGCCGGACATGGCCATCGCGGACCCGAAATGGTCCCCGGGCACGCCGTCATCCGGGGTCAGTCGCCGCTCGGCGACCAGTCCATCGGGCGTGCGGCTGAAGAGATACGCCGACCCCGGTCGACCCAGAATGACCGGGGCGCCCACGGCCAGCGTCTCCCCGCCCAGGGCGACGGCGGCGCCGGTGATCGCGCCCGGCACGGCGCCGCCGAGCCCGAGCCGCGGACCCGGCTGGGGCGGCGGCAGGGCCGAGGCAGTGACCGTGTAGCTGAAGGTGGCGGCGTCGTCGGCCGCGAGCGGGACCGGCAACTCGTCCAGGAACTCGGCATAGGCGACGACATTGTCCTCCCCCTCGTAGTTGCTCCCATAGGTCATCAGCTTGACCGAAAAGGCGAGGTCCGATTGCAGGTCGCCGACCCAGAGGCTCACCCGCCGGGCATAGTCGGCCGCGTCATAGGTCTGGTAGTGGGAGGGCGTGCGATCCAGTTGCATCAGCCCGAAACAGGGGGCGGGGCCGAAGTCGTGAAAGACCGGCCGCGCGCCGACGGCGGGGACCAGGCCTTGGAGCGGGGCGGCGGCCTGACCGCACACCGTCATGGTGTCGGCGTCGTGGGCCTCGTCCCCGGGATCGGTCGGCGTCTGTGCCTCCCCCTTCCAGAACATGCTGCTCATGGCAATCGGACTGACCAGGGCCCCCACTGGTCCCACATAGCTCGTGCGCGGATAGAACCGCAGCGTCGTCTGCATCCGGGTGCTCAGATCCGCGCTCATTACCGTCTGCATGCAGGCGGTGAAGGGTGCGCTCTCGATGACCCCCAGCGCGGCGAAGCGATGGTAGGGCAGCGGTCGCAGATAAAGCTCCGTGAGCCGCGGCTTGGCCTCGACCTCACCGACGTTGTAGGCGCTCAGGCGCAGGCTGGTGCCGAAACCGGTGTCGAGCCCGGTGAGGCGGACATAGCCGCTGCCCCCCAGGTAGGCGAACTGCGGCCAGGTGGGGGCGGCGCCCCGCCGCGCGCCCAGGTTCAGGGCGGTGATGAACCGCGCGGCCGCGGGAATCCGGGTCGGCAGCGGCGGCTCGATGTCCGGTGAGCCATAGTCGAAGTCGGACAATCGATAGGCCCCGGCGCTGTAGGGGCCCGCCATCCCAGGGGCGAACCGCAGATCGATCGGTTCCCGGTGCACATTGCCGCGCGGGCGCGCCTTGGCCCACAGGAAGCGGTCCTGATATACGAACTGGCGGGGCTCGATGCGATTGTATTCCTCGAAGACCAGCCCCGGGTCCTCCTTGGCCCCGGTCTGCGGCGGGTCGAACAGCGGCAGGGGCACCGACACGGGCGGGGTGTCCGGCTGGTGCGACCGCTCGAAGGCGCTTTGGCAGACCGCCGCGAAGTCGCCGTCGAGCGCCGGGAAGGGGTTTGCGGTCAGACCCGGGCGAGGGGTCAGGAGGAGCACGGGCAGGCAGGCGAGGACGAGGCGGTGGGCGGACACGCGATCTCTCCATGGCGGTGAGGTACTCGATCCTGGGGTACCGGCCCGACCGGCACGGCCGCGACCCCATCGGCATCCTTATGCCGAGGGGGAGGCCGGGAAAGACCAAAGGCGGGGCACAGATCGCAGTCGGGGAGCCTCACTGCCATTAAGTCAAGCCTCACTTGCAGTCCGGCCCGGCCTGGGAGCGCCGCGCCCCAGTGCGGCGCGATCTCGCAGATCACCCCGCCGGTGTGGGTTGAGCAAAGGCCGCGCCGCACTGGGGTGCGGCGCTCCCAGTAACCGTTGCGGCCTAACTTAGCGGCAGTGAGTCGCGCAGCCTGGGAACTAGGGGGCTTCTCACTTCACCGCAAAGACCTCCCCCCCAGGCACGAACGGCAGGCGTCGGCCTTCGGGCAGCAGAAAGGCGTGGTCGAAGGCAATCTCAAGCGCGTCCTCGCACTCGCCATCCGTAATCAACAACAGCGGACCATGCCGGGGGAATTCGCCCCGCTGGGCCAGGCGGCTCAGGCAATCCACCCCCGGTTGCAGCACCGTGCCGCCCCGGCCCTTGAGCGTGAACCGCTCCAGCAGGCGTTCCGGCTCCACCCAACCGCTGTCATAGGCGGCGGCATCGCAGCACACCAGGCGCACCGCATACACGTCATGCGCGAGACTGTAGCTGGCGATGGCGCCCAGTGCCTTGCCCAGCAGTTGCGGCGGCATCGACCCCGAGGTGTCCAGCACCACGCCGAACACCCGGCTCTTGCGCTGCTCTTCGGGCGGTTTCAGCGGTGAGGGACGCGGAATCCCGGGGGTGGCTGACTGGCGGCGCGAGGGCCGGGCGTAGCTGCGGCGCAGTTCGGGCGGCGGGAAGCGCTCGTCGAACCACTCCGCCAGCCGCACGTCCCAGGGGATCGGCGGCTGGCTCAGGCTGCGGATCGCCTCGATCAGCCCCGCCGGAATGGTGCCGCGCCCGCCGCCGAAGAGACAGCGCTCCAGACCTTGCGCCAAGGCGCGGCGGCAGTATTCCTCGGCGTCCACAAAGGGGCCGTCCCGCGCCTCGCCCAACATATCCGGCTGGCCGGGGCCGCGCAGCGTGATGAGCTTGCGCGCCCGGCGCAGATTGCGCGCCAGCAGGTCGTAGACCTCCTCCGCGCTGTGCGCGGCCAGGGTCGGGTCGTGCAAGAGGCCCAACGCGGGTGCTGTACCGACGCCCATGTCGATCAGCCAGGCGTTGATCAGGAAATCGCAGGCGACATTCCACAGCAAGGGATCGCGCCCGCGCCGCCGGGAACCATGGTTCAACCCGGCATGGAGCAGTTCATGGGCGAAGACGAAGAGCGCCTGCGCATCGGTCAGCCGCGCCGTCGGGTTCATCCAGATCGTCCGCGCCCCGACATCAATGGCGGCCACCTGGATATCATATTGTCGGCACTGCGCCAAACCCTCCTCCAGGTCGAAACCGGCGGCCAGGGCACCGAGCAATGGATAACTGTCCATCAGTCGGCGCCTGGCCCGCTGGGCCGGGCTGTCGGCCGGGGTGACATGGCCGGCGGCGGTCTCCCGACCCGCCACCACCCGCAACGCGCGGCCCACCCCTTGGGCGATGCCCTCCGCCAGCAAGGCGGGCCAGTCCGGCGGCTTCCGCCAATGGTCGACCCCCTTGCCGTCGAGTCCCACAAACAGCGGCCGGCCCCCGCACCACCACCGATGCCATTGCGCCAAGGACGGGTCCACTGCGTCGGCACACCAACGCCGGAACAAGGCGTCCTCGCCCCCGGCGGGCACCACCACTGGCCCATGCCATAAGACCTCCGGCAGTTGCCCCAGTTTCAACTCATCGCAGAACCGCTCGGCACTGAGCAGGCAGGCGGTCTCCCAGAGGTCCTGCGGCGCACGCCCGCGCACCATACCGAAGCCGAGACAGGCGACGGCGATCCCGATCACCCGCGCCCATTCATCGGCCGAGGCGCGCCGGGTCGGATGCAAATAGATCGACCCCTTGGGCGTGACAGCCAGCCACCCCTGGTCAGCAACGAATTGGTGGGGCTTGTCGGGGATGAAGTGGATTTCCCCGAGCAAGGGCAAGAGCACCGCCTTCTCCCGCAGCATAGCGAGTCCGGCCTCGCGGGCCTCTTGCGCCGGGTCCGGGCGTCGCGGGCGAGCCATGGCTCAGACCTTGTCGTGTCCGGCCAGGCGCGGCAGGTCGCGGGCCACCTCCACCAGGAACCAGGTCGGCAGGCGTCGCCCCTCGTCATCCTCCGCCAGCACCGATTGGGCGATCTCCACGCTGATGCGGGCCAACTCCTTGAGCCGGTCCTTGGCGCGCATCGCCAATTGTTGGTGTTCACTACGCAGGTTGGCCTCGTCTTCCGGCAACTCCTTGCGCAACAGTCCGCGCAGCGACTGCGCCAGAAAATACAGGATGTCACGATCGGCGGGCGCATCCGGCCAATGCGCATCGCCCTTGAGGATGGCGGCGAGGGTATGCTTTTGCTGGATCTGCTTCAGGAAACCCTTGAACTGGCCGGCATGGGGCGGACTGAGCAGGCCGAAGGCCAAGGCCTCCAGCAAGGTGTTGTCGATGGTGCCGCTGAATGAATACAGCGCATCGGATAGCATGTGCCAGGAGCGCGGCGTGGAAAACGGCTCCTCATGCTTGGGCGGCTCGCTCCACAGATGGTCCGGGCGCAGTTGGAGATACTCGACCACCCAGGGATGAATCCCGCCCTGATTGACCGCCCAATCCAGCCATTGCCGATGGTCGGCGCGCAGATGGATGTGGGCCAGGCGGTTGATCAATGCGGAGGGCATGGGCTTGACGATGGCCGCGTCCTTGGCGCGGTTGCCGGCCCCGATCACCAGGGTGCCTTTCGGCAAGCGATACTCGCCCACCCGTTGGTCCAGGATCAGCGAATAGAATGCCTTCTGGATCTCATGGCTGGCGGCATTGAGTTCGTCCAGGAACAGCACGAACGGCTCCCGCCGCACGATGTTGGCGGGCGGGAAAAAGCGCGAGCAATCGCCGTCGATCTGCGGTACCCCCAGCAGGTCCTCCGGGGCCAGTTGGCTGCCCAACAGGGACACGCACTCCAGCCCCAACTCGTTGGCGAAGCGGTTGACCAGAGCGGTCTTGCCGATGCCCGGGGCGCCCCACAAGAACACCGGGCGTACCACGGCGACGTTGAGAAGGAACTCGAAGGCTTGGTTCAGGGTGAGTTGGATGGCAGGGTTCATGTGAAGACCAAAATCGAGCGTCGGCAGGGAGATTCAACCACGCGAGAGCGGACTTAGCCCCAATTTTAGCCTCTTTCCCGGCACCAAACCGCTACACTTCATCAAACCGCGCCACCCCCGGAAACACACATTTTCGACCGCGTCCAGCAAAAAACGGGGCGAAACCTGGCGCTATTCAGGCGCCGATGATATCTTAGAGCGAAACGCCCAGGCACGTTACCAGGAATTGCGACGCGATGCCGATTCAGGCTTCGACTGGTCGACATAACCGTCAGGGTTTCGAGTGCGGACGCGCCGACCGCAAGGGCCTTGTGGCGGTGCGGGAGACCGCGCTCACGCAGATTCCGGGCTACTACGCATTGACGCTCCAGCGGATCGATAACGCGTGGCCAAGAAAACACATCATAAGATCGTCGATGAAAGTTACGCGATCCCCGTTGCCCGCGGCGGGGGACTGGTGAAGTCGGAGGTATGGGTCGATCGACAAGGTGTAGTGGTTAGATACAGTCTGGCCTACATCAACCCTGCGCGCTTTCCCGGAGACAATGGGCGCGTGCTGGGCTACGACAACGCCCACGCCTGCCACCACAAACACGACCATGGCGCAGTCGTTGCAGTGGATGATTTTACCAGTTATGAAGACCTGGTCGAGCGCTTCGCGCGCGAATTGAGAGGGCTGCTTGATGACCATGAAGATTAAGGCGGGCTCGCTTTCCGAGTTTTTCGCCGCGGTAAAGGAGACCGCGCGAGAACTGGATGCAGGAATTACCCCTACACCCAAACACCGGGTCTGGTTGGACGTGGATGATCTGGCCGCCTTGCTGAAACCCCAGCGCAAGGAATTGCTGGTCTTTTTGCGCGAACACGAGGAGGCGACCATGGCTGAGTTGAGCGCGGCGCTACACCGTTCCGCCAGAAGCCTGCGACCAGACTTGGATCTGCTGTCGCGCTATGACCTGATCCAGGTCCTACAGCCGAAGGATCCGGGGCATAAGGTATTCAGGCCGACCTTTTGCCGCGAGACGTTGGAGTTCGTCGCGCGGATATAGGCCCTTGCTGCGGCTTACTCATGGAGCTCGTAGGTCGGGTCAGCGAAGCGTCACCCGACGAGTCGTGTGCCAGATGTCCGTTTACGGCCCGTCTGACATCGCGCAGTACAGCGAGAATGCTCAATGCCCGCCAAGTTCGCCCTGCGCACTCAGATGACTTCACGCAAAACTTCCGGATGACGAGCAACGATTTTCAATAGCATCTCAGCGGCCCCTGACGGTCGGCGCCGCCCCTGCTCCCATTGCTGCAATGTCCGTGGCGAAATATGCAGCGCGGCCGCGAACTGAGCCTGAGACAGACCACATCGCAGGCGGGTTGCGGCAACCTCGTTCGGCTCCACCTCGTAGACCGCACCATAACGCCCCGCCTTGACATCGCGAATGGCTTGCAGCAGTTCTGCGCCAATATCGCGCTGCGCGTCGCGCTCAAGAAGCTCTTGTTCAGTGAGTGGCATATCCAAACTCCTCTGCAATTTGCCGCAGCACATGGGAAGGAATGTTGCCCTCAGCACTCTTGGCATACATGATGAGCAGCACCGCGGCGCCACTCGCTAACCGTGTGGTGTAGATCACCCTGATCCCGCCGCGCTTACCTGTTCCCGATCTGCCCCAGCGAATCTTTCGACAACCGCCAGAACCAGGGACAACATCCCCTGCATCAGGACTGGCAGCAAGATAGCTCGCAAAATCGGCTCGCTCTTCTTCTGACCAGTAATCGGGCCACAGTTTTGTAAACAGGGGAGACTCGATGATCGTCAGCATAGCCGAAATATACGCCATTGGCGTATGCTCTGCAAGCCTGTAACCCGTAGGATATGGTGACGAAGGAGCCGCATCGTTCGCGATTGCCGCGGTTCGAGCAATGGTGCGCCGGCAGCCATGTCGCCTGAGGCGACCCTTGCTGTCGTCTTTTTCCGGACCGACTCCGGCACCGAACCCGTGCGTGACTGGCTCAAGAGCTTATCCCAGGAACGACAAGGGTGCCATCGGTGCGGACCTGAAGACCGTAAGAAATCTCAGAAGCCCCCCGTTGGCGACCTCGACTTGCTAAGGCGCCGCCGAGCGGTCCTTGCCCCCTGAACAAGCGGTGCATCAATGAACGAGCCCACGGGTAGCAGCCTCGATTCCTTTCTTGACGAGGAACAACTGCTTGCATAATCCGAAGCCATCGCCATCAAACGCGTCATCGCCTTCCGGCTGGAGCAGGAAATGGCGCAACAGCAGTTGACCAAGGCCGACCTGGCGCGGCGCATGGGCACCAGCCGCAGTGCCCTGGATCGCCTATTGGACCCGGACAATACCTCCGTAACCCTGCTGACGCTGGAGAAGGCCGCCAAGGCGTTGGGGCGGCATATTCGCATCGAACTGGCAACGTGAGGGGAGTCCGCGGGACGAAGTGACGAATGAACGGCAGCGTTCACGATTGATGTGGTTGCAGTACGGACCGCATGTTACTCGCTTACCTCAAACTGGAACCTGGAGCCAGGCAAAGTATTCGACCCGAGTCCTTTGTGCTTGTTATACGAGGTTTAAGCCGCAAGCATAGCAGAAACAATCGGTTGCGATGCGGCGAAGCGAGCGAAAAGCCGCTCCGATCCGGGCAGAAGCCGGGAAACACCGCGGAATATCCCGCTTCCACGCAAGTGACTGCTTGTCGATACTCCTGTAACTGGCTGATTTATCAGTGCCGCCGCTTAAGTCAGTGCCATTCGACCCTGGCCCCTTTATGCAGGGCTTATCCGCGCTTCATTCGCTATTCAATGGCGCTAGGGGATGGCCGCGAAAGGCCCCGCGGAGCGGATTAGTTCAACTCCAGCTACCTGCAAGCGCCTACACGGGCATGGCATATTTCGCACGCCTGTTGTCGAACGCCGGATGCGTCCCTTCCAAGACATCCACTACTAGGCTGTTGATCGATAGCTCCTCAATCGGACCGCTCTGATAGATCATTCGGTTGCGTTGCGATCTATCTGCCGATACATGAACGATCTGTTCCGCGTCACAACACACAGCTAAATTGGCGTTGTGCGTAACCATGATGATCTGTCGTTTCATCTTGGCTTGCTTGATCGCTGGCACGAGCAGCGAGTACACGGTCTCATTATCAAGATTCTCTTCGGGCTGATCCAGCACAATGGGAAGGTCACTCTCATCGACCAGCAAGTAGAAGATCAGCAGGAGAGCCCCACGTTGCCCCGGAGACAGTTGAGTCAATGGCTGACCAGCCTGAGCCAATGAGAACTGTGGCCGAAGGTAATCCAAAGAGTACAAAAAGTTAAGCACGTCTTCAGGCGTTCTACCCTTTCGCACAAGTACGTCAAGCTCGTGATCAATAACTTCCCCATCGCGATCCTCGTGAACCAATGCTTGCTCCAAGCCGAGCGCGAGCGCAAGGATCGCATCAACAGTTCCCAGCTCTTTGGATTCGACGAACTCCCGAAAGACTCTCCTTCCTTCGTCTTCGCCTCGGAATGTTCCAGACACCTGTTTGATCAGCTCAAAGAACCGATTCTCAAGGTTGTGAACTACAAGCTCATTGACAAATCCAAGCGAAAAACTCGGATGCTTAGGGATGACTGCGTCGATGGTGGCCCGCGCTTTAGCAACTAAGTCTTCCCGAGCGCGCTTGATGCTAAGTAGTTCCTCGGCAATTTCCCTAACCTTGGCTTCTCGTTGCTGACGTTTGGCAGCAACATGGATGGGAGCCTCATTTACTGTAGCAATCTGCAACTCAAGGTACGCAATCGTTGTAGATATGTCAGAAGGTCCGGCCAGCGCCCTCACCGAGGCCTCCCACTTGGCAAGATTCTCGCGTCCAGTTTGAACCTCGAGTTGTTTGGCATCTAGCAAAGACCGAACTTGCTGCACCTGAGCGTCAAGAACACCGAGCTTGGATACCAGCGACGTGTCTGCTTCATCTTTGATAGCCTTGCGCTGTTCATCGATCAAGCCCTTAAGTTCACTCTGCACAGCCAAAATGGCCGCGTCATCCAGCTCAAACCGTGCAATTTCAGAAAGTGGAATGCCCGCTGACACTGCATCCGGCTGAAGTCGCTCAAGCTCATCGTTCACATGTGTTTGAAGGTTTCGCAAACCTGTCGCAACACGCAACGAGGCTTGATAGCGCCCCAGCAACTGCGTAATTTCCTTTTTGGCAACTTCGATCTGTGAGGCAACCTCATTTCGCTGACTAGCAAGTTCCAGCAACCTTACAGTATTGGCATCAGTCGCCACATCGCCGACTGCTGGCACAGGGGGCTTAGCCTTCTGAAGATCTGCCAGTTGCTGTTTGCGGAGCGCAAGCTCAGAATACAGTTCATCAATAACCCCTTGGGAGGACCGGACCTGAAGGTCGCGTATATCGGAGTTAAATTGGCGTATTTCCGTTCGCAGGCGCTCAAGTCGACGGTTGGCTTCAGTCTCTTGTTCGCTGAGAAGCGCCTTGAGATCCGTCGCTTCGCCTCGCAATTCTGCGGGCACGTGCGTGAAGATGACGCGTTCTATCTGCCCCGTAAACTCTGCGATGTCATCTTCAGACTGACCGGCACAAACCCGTTCAAAGTACAGTTGCGGGATATATCGCACACGCTCGATCGAGCCTGGCGCCGGATCATCAGCCAGGCATTGGACACTCGCCAAGCCGTTGGCCCAAGTCAGTTCTGCTTCAAAATGCTGGCTTCGGTTGTTTTTCCTGTCGCGAAAACGGTCATTCGTTAGAAATGAAAAGCTGACTGTATTTGTCGTATCACCTAGCAATGCGAAGATATCGGCAAGCGCACTCTTGCCACTGCCCTTTTTGCCGATGACAGCAACTAAATCGGGATTCAGCTCAAGCGTCTGACCATCAAACCAGTCCTCGTTGGGCAGTTTGTGATCAGCGGTCTTCCGAAGCCTCAAGCTATCAATGAACACCGTTGGTTTGTTCTTGAGCAATTCCAACTTTGGAGGCAAGTCGCCTAACCATGAGCGTTGCTGGGGTTCTTTGATAGCCTGAAGCAGTCCACGAAAGGTCGGCGCAGCCTTGATCCACGTAGTTAGTGCCTGAGCGGAATCCAATAAACACTCTATCGCTCAATCTGTTATAATCTGGCCCTATGGTCGAAGTTTAGCTCCGCCCCAGACCGATGGGGTATGAGTAAAATCGCTAACCAACTGATTTTAA
>Ga0247842_10002716_pt1 | contig 25472 bp, 20 predicted proteins | sample LaCruzMarch2015__3_FD_192411 | JGI IMG/M metagenome (GOLD analysis project Ga0247842, IMG submission 192411) | Freshwater microbial communities from meromictic Lake La Cruz, Castile-La Mancha, Spain - LaCruzMarch2015_19m | ecosystem: Environmental > Aquatic > Freshwater > Lake | place: Spain...
GGCAGAAATGGCTCGATCGCGGCGTGCTGATCTTCAGCCAGTTCTACGACTCCGCCTATGCCCTCGCCGAGTACCTGCTGAAACACGTCGACGAATCCATCGGCCTCTATGCCAACAGCAGCGCGAGCAAGTTGTTTGAAGGCGGCAAGGTCCAGAGCGTGGACCGCGAATTACTGAAGGAGAAGGTCACCCAAGGTCGGCTGAAGCTTCTGATCGGCACTGATGCTGCCAGCACCGGTCTCAACCTGCAACGCCTGGGTTGCCTCATCAACCTGGACCTGCCCTGGAACCCGACGATCCTGGAGCAGCGCAAAGGCCGGGTGCAGCGCGGCACCCTCGCGAAGCGCATCCCCTTCTACAACATGCGCTACGACAAAGGCGCCGAAAAGACGCTGTTCGACACCCTCAACGACCGGATTCAAGAGATCGCCGCCATCTTCGGCACCGTACCCGACTTCATCGTCGATCAGTGGGTGACCGACATGCTGGAAGACCGGACATGGGACGAAAACACGATCCTGACCATCATCGCCGAGCGTCGGGAGAATCCCTTTACCCTGAAGGAAACGACCGAATCGCTGGAGGCCGACTGGGAGGCCACGGCCGAGGTCCTGAACCAGAACGAGGCGTTACGCGAACTGCTCCATGGCTGGCAGAGGGCATCGGCTCCGGCGGTTCCGCCTGGCAGCAGGAACCAGCAAGCCCGCTGGGACTGGGACGCACTGGCTTCGGCCGGTGGCGACTGACGTGGGTTCGATGCGAGTGCGCGTCTCGGTCGCCGACACAAGTACGAGGGGTACCACGGCAAACCGGCAGGTGCTGGGTAAGCGCCGGTCAGGGGTCACGTACCTGGATGCTCAGTTCTGGATACCTTGGGCGAGCTGCTCGCCGGCAACGAGCCGCCCCTTCGGGGTCTCTGGGCATCGACTCTATGACCTGCTTCTGGTCAACGACTTCGATCAGTCGCCGACGGCCTTGGGAAACACCGCCTCCCGGACCTGCTCCGCGGTCAGCGACGGGGCGCAGCAGGTGACGAAGCGGATGGCATAGTCACGCAGATAGTGGCCGCGCCGCAGCGCAATGCGGGTGGTATTGGCGGCAAAGAGCCGCTCGCAGGGCAGCAGCCGCAGGCCGGCATCGCGGACCGGATGGAAGGCCATGGCGGCGATGAGGCCGACCCCCAGGCCGAGTTCGACATAAGACTTGATGACATCGGCGTCGAGTGCGGACATGACGACATCCGGTGCCAGGCCCGCGGCGGCGAAGGCGGCATCGATGCGGGCGCGGCCGGTATAGCCCTCGGAATAGGTGATGAGCGGCCAGTCCGCCAGTGCCTCCAGGGTGAGCGGTTCCAGGGCCGCGAGCGGGTGCCCGTCAGGAACGATCACGGCGTGATGCCAGGAATAGAAGGGAAAGCTCACCAGGTCCTCGTCATCGCCCACCGCCTCGGTGGCGAGCCCGATGTCGACCTCCCCCGCCCGCAACAGGGCGACGACCTCGCGGGGGCCGCATTGGCGCAGCTCCAGGTGCACCTTGGGGAGTTCCTGTTTGAAGCCGGCCACCACCGGCGGCAGGGCATAGCGCGCCTGGGTATGGGTGGTCGCGATGACCAGGCGTCCCTCATCGCGTTGGGCGAACTGTTCGCCCAGGCGCTTGATGTTGCCGGTGTCGAGCAGGATACGTTCAACGATCGGCAGCAGTTCCTTGCCGGGTTCGGTCAACCCCAGCAGGCGCTTGCCGCGACGCACGAAGATCTCCACGCCCAATTCGTCTTCCAGGTCTTTGATGTGCTTGGATACGCCGGACTGGGCGGTGAACAGCGCGTTGGCGACCTCGGTGAGGTTGAAATTGTTCTGCACCGTGGCGCGCAGGATGCGTAACTGTTGGAAGTTCATGTCAGGCCGACTCGTGCCGGAACACCCGCAGCGGCGCCGGTACCAGGCGTACCCGCTGACCCTGGGTCAGGCCGCTCGCCCGTTCGCGCGGCAGGAGGACTTCATAGTGTTTCGGCTCGGTCCCCGCCGCAACCTCCTCGACCCCGTCCAGTTCCACCCGAGCACTGCCGCCGAAGGCCAGGACCCGCCGCACCAGGGCGTCCAGCCCATTGGGCGTGTCGAGATCGGTGACGATGTCCAGTTCGTGGGGGCGGGCGAAACCGACCACGTCCGTCCCCTGGACGGCGTTGCTCCCGTCGTGGGTCAGGTTCGACTCGCCCACCCGGACGTGGGCACCGTCCACCCGGCCGTGGAAGACGTTGGCCGTGCCCAAGAAGCCGTAGACAAAGGGGCTGGCCGGGTGTTCGTAGACCTGGTCGGGGCTGCCGACCTGCTCGACCCGCCCGCGGTTCATCAGCACCACCCGGTCGGCGACCTCCAGGGCCTCCTCTTGGTCATGGGTGACGAAGATGGAGGTGACGTGCAGGTCGTCGTGCAGGTCGCGCAGCCAGCGCCGCAGCTCTTTGCGCACCTGGGCGTCCAGGGCGCCGAAGGGCTCGTCGAGCAGCAGCACCCGGGGCTCGACCGCGAGCGCTCGGGCGAGCGCGATGCGCTGGCGCTGACCGCCGGAGAGTTGCGACGGGAAGCGGTCGGCGAGCCATTCCATCTGCACCAGATCGAGCAGGCGCAGGACGCGGCGGCGGATCTCCGGCTCCTTGGGGCGGCTGCGGCGCGGCTGCACCCGCAGGCCGAAGGCGACGTTCTCGAACACCGTCATGTGGCGGAACAGGGCATAGTGCTGGAAGACGAAACCCACCTGGCGCTGACGCACATGGGTGCCGGAGGCGTCCTCCCCCTCCAGGATGACGCGGCCCGCGTCGGCCGTCTCCAGCCCCGCGATGACCCGCAACAGGGTGGTCTTGCCGCACCCGGAGGGACCCAGCAGGGCCACCAGTTGACCGGTGGGAAAGTCGAGCGACACCCGGTCCAGCACGGTGACGCCGGCGAAGGTCTTGGTGATCTCTTCGACCTGGATGCTCATGGGTGATGCTCGGCAGAAGAAAGAGGTTTGTCCGCAAATGAACGCAAATGAACGCAAATAAGAAAAGACGCTCGCTGATCCACGCGGCCCTTGACCCACCGCGGCCGGCGGCGGGAGCGCGTTGGGGCGCAACGCTGACCAAACCCGTCACCTGGGCGGCATACTGCCGGAGCCCCGGCTTGCCTTGTTCTTAATTTGCGTTCATTTGCGTTCATTTGCGGACAATAATCTCTTGTGAGGCCACCGGGCGCCTAGCCTGCCATTCCACCCAGGACTTGAGTGCCAGGGTCACCAGGGCCAGCATGGCCAGCAGCGAGGCGACGGCGAAGGCGGCGGCGAAGTTGTACTCGTTGTAGAGGATTTCCACATGCAGCGGCATGGTGTTGGTCTGACCGCGGATGTGCCCCGAGACCACGCTCACCGCCCCGAACTCGCCCATGGCCCGGGCATTGCAGAGGATGGTCCCATAGAGCAGGCCCCACTTGATGTTCGGCAGCGTCACCCGCCAGAAGGTCTGCAGGCCGCTGGCGCCCAGCACCGTGGCCGCCTCCTCGTCGTCGCGCCCCTGCGCCTGCATCAGCGGGATCAACTCCCGGGCGACGAAGGGGAAGGTGACGAAGATCGTCGCCAGCACGATGCCCGGCACCGCAAAGACGATCTTGATGTCGTGTTCAATGAACCAGTGGCCGAACCACCCCTGGGCGCCGAAGATCAGGACCCAGATCAGCCCCGCGATCACCGGCGAGACCGAGAACGGCAGGTCGATCAGGGTGCCCAGGAGCTCCTTGCCGCGGAACTCGAAGCGGGCGATCGCCCAGGCCGCGGCCACCCCGAAGACCAGATTGAGCGGCACCGCGATGCCCGCGGCCAGCAGGGTGAGGCGCACCGCGGCCAGGGCATCGGGGTCGGTCACGGCGCGCAGCGCGGTCCCCCAGCCCTTGCTTAAGGCCTGATGGAAGACCACCACCAGCGGCATGAAGACGAACAGGATGAAAAAGGTTAAAGAGACGCCCAGGATCAGCCGCCGCACCCAGGGTTGCTCCCGGGTGGCGGCATTGTCCTCGTAGCGGTGGGCGCCGATCCCGACCGCACTGGCGCCGTGCAGGGTCGCGGCGACGGCCATCAGCGGTTCCTCCCGGTGCGCTTGCCGCTCCAGGCCTGCAACAGATTGATGGCCAGCAGCATCATGAAGGAAAACAGCAGCATCACCACGGCGACCGCGGTGGCCCCCGAGGTGTCGTACTGCTCCAGCTTGGTGATGATGATCAGCGGCGTGATCTCCGAGACCATCGGGATGTTGCCGGCGATGAAGATCACCGACCCGTACTCGCCCACGCCGCGGGCGAAGGCGAGCGCGAAGCCGGTCAGCAGCGCCGGCGTCAACACCGGCAGCAGCACCCGGGTGAAGGTCTGACGCCGGTGTGCCCCCAGGCTCGCCGCCGCCTCCTCCAGTTCGGTCTCCAGGTCCTCCAGCACCGGCTGCACCGTGCGCACCACGAAGGGCACCCCGATGAAGATCAGGGCCACCAGCACCCCGAGCGGCGTGAAGGCGACCTTGATCCCGAACGGTGCCAAAAGCCCGCCGAGCCAGCCGTTGCCGGCCCACAGTGCGCTCAAGGAGATCCCCGCCACCGCCGTGGGCAGCGCAAAGGGCAGGTCGATCAGGGCATCCACCAGCTTCTTGCCGGGGAAGCGGTAGCGCACCAGTGACCAGGCGAGCATCAGCCCGAAGACCACATTGATGGCCGCCGCCCCCAGCGCGGCGCCGAAGGAGAGCCTGTAGGTGGCGACCACCCGCGGGGCCGTGACGATGGCCCAGAACTCGGCCCAGGTGAGCGAGGCGGTCTGGATGAAGACCGCCGCCAGCGGCAGCAGGACCATCAGGGACAGATAGATCAGGGTGTAACCGAGCGACAGGCCGAAGCCCGGCAGGACCCGGGTCTGGCCGGTCGGGTTGAAAAAGCTGACGGCGGCGCTCATCGGTGCCGCGCCGGCAGGGGTCTTGAGGGAATCATGCAGAGGGCCTCGGGCTGGAGGAGGGGGCAGTCAGTCCGGGCCTAGCTTAGCGAAGCGCGAACCCAACTGGAACCGCCGAAATCCGCTAAAGTTCGCAGCATTCGTTGGTTCGGGTCCGTGTCGCGGCGCCTTCCAATGCAGGTCCATCAACCCCGGAGCACTATCCACATGACCGACCCCATCCAACTGCGGTCCCTGATCCTCGGCGCCGTCCTGGGGCTCGCCCCCCTGTGCGGCGCGGCGGCCGGGACCACCCTGCTGAACGTCTCCTACGACCCGACCCGCGAACTCTACCAGGCCGTCAATCCGGCCTTCATCGAGGCGTGGCAGGCCAAGGCGGGCGAGGCACTGACCATCCGGCAATCCCACGGCGGGTCCGGCAAGCAGGCGCGGGCGGTCATCGACGGGCTGGACGCGGACGTCGTGACCCTGGCCCTGGCCTACGACATCGACGCCATCGCCGAGAAGGGCCTGCTGGACATGGGCTGGCAGCGGCGCCTGCCCCACAACAGCTCACCCTACACCTCCACCATCGTCTTCCTGGTGCGCAAGGGCAATCCCAAGGGAATCAAGGACTGGGGCGACCTGACCAAGGCGGGGGTGAGCGTCATCACCCCCAACCCCAAGACCTCCGGCGGGGCGCGCTGGAACTACCTGGCGGCCTGGGCCTGGGCGCTGCAGCACTTCGGCGGTGACGAGGCCAAGGTCAAGGACTATATCGTGAGCCTCTACCAGAACGTGCCGGTCCTCGACTCCGGCGCCCGCGGCTCCACCACCACCTTCGTCCAGCGCGGTCTGGGTGACGTGCTGCTGTCCTGGGAGAACGAGGCCTTCCTGGCCCTGAAAGAGTTCGACGCCGACAAGTTCGAGATCGTTGCGCCCTCCCTCTCCATCCTCGCCGAGCCCCCGGTCGCCGTGGTCGACAAAAACGTCGACCGCAAGGGCACCCGCAAGGCCGCGACCGCCTATCTGGAATTTCTCTACACCCCCGAGGGCCAGCTAGTCGCCGCCGAGAACTTCTACCGCCCGACCGATCCGGCCGTCGCCGCCCGGTTCAAGGACCGCTTCCCCCAGATCACGCTGGTGAACATCGGCGACCTGGGCGGCTGGGCCGCGGCGCAGAAGAAGCATTTTGCCGATGGCGGGCTGTTTGACCAGATCTATAATCCGAAGTAATGGAGTCGGGGCGTCCCGCCCCGCGCTCTTCGTCGGCGGGGGCGGGACGCCCCCACCTCTTGGCGTGGGCGGCGCGGCCCCTTGACCGATAACGCGGGGACATCTACGCTGTCCTACAAACCCACCATACGAGCCCCTGGCGTGACCATCGCCCTGCATCTGGACCCTGCAACCGAGGCGACCCTGCGCCGCCAGATCCAAGGCTTAGACGTGCCTCTACCCGAGTTCGGGCGCGACGTCATCGGCGAGCCGCTCTTCGGCCGCTATGCGAGCGGCGACACGGACCACAGCGTGCGCTGCAAAGAGGTCCTGCGGGACAGGTTCCGTGACCGGCATCGCCGTTGACAGCGGCCCGCTGATCGCGCCTTTCGACGCATCCCTTGGAGGAGCAGATTTTTCCTAGGCCATACTTATGATATGGATTTTGTTTTCGTTACGCCATCGACATGCTTGGATTTGATAGAGTTCAAGAGTTATGAGCAGATCCAGGCACGATTTGAAGCCGAATTTCGCGGACTCTACGACACCCATCACCCCCGCAGTCCCCGTCGGTGACGGATCGACCACGGCCGTTCTGACGCCCACGGAAGAAATCGAGGCCATTGCTGATTCACACACGACGATTGGGACGGCAACGGCGGACGAGTTCTTCAAACGCGGTAGGGAAATGGCCAAGGCCCTGGACGCCGGCCGGCCGGTCGCGGGTGCCTTGCGCATCACCTTCGAGCGGCCCGAAGACCTGGCCCGCTTCCTCAGTCCGAAGCGTTTGGAGTTGTTTCGCGCGGTACGGGAACGCGCAGGTACCATCGGGGACTTCTCGCTGCGCCTGACCCGCTCCCGGGGATCGCTGAGCAAGGACCTCCGGCTGCTGGAGGCGGCGGGTCTCGTCACCATGACCAAGGTGGAGAACCCCAGGCACGGTCGGATGAAACTGATCGAGCCGGTCAGCCGGGGCGAAGTGCTGCTTGAGGCCCGATTCTGATACCCCCTGCCGCGGCCTTGATCATAATCCCGGCCAATCACCCAACTGCGAGGTCCGTGGTCCGCGCAGCGGACCCTACGGCCGCGCCCCCGTAGGGTCCGCTGCGCGGACCAGCGACCTCCCGTCCAGCAGGTAGCCGGCGTCATGACCAAGGCCGCCGCACCGGGTCCGCGCCCTGCGTGCACGGCCCAGGCCGAAGGCACCGATCGACAGCAGCAGCAGGGTGCCCGGCGCCGGGGCGGCTGACGGCATGACCCGGATCGAGGCATTTACCAGCCCCACCGGGATATCGCCCGCGAGCGAGTCCGACAGCACCACCCCGGACAGGGTCAGCGGGACCTCGCCCGCGGCCAGGGCCTGGAATGTGATGGTCGCGATCTGCAGGGGGCTCAGGAAATCCAGGCCGGTTGCGGCGAGCGTGATCTCGGCAAAGCTGGCCGAACCCGCGACGATGGCGCTGTTGACCAGGAATGTATCCGGATCGAACAGCCCACCGCTGCTGATACCCGTCGCGGTGAGCCGGGTGGCGTCGTACAGCAGATCGAATTGGAAGCCCGCCAGGTCCGTCACCTCACTCAGGAGCACATCGACACTGAAGCTCGTCCCCGCGGTGACCTCCCCGCTCGCATCGATCCCGCCGCCCGCCAGCGCATCCACGCTGATGATCGCCGCGTGCGTACCCGCGCCGCCCGCCAACAACAAGGCACCCAATACCAACGCCGCCATACCCTTCGCCATACCATTTCCCCTTAGACTGAGACTGCGCGTCCCGTGTTCGGTGTCGAATTCATAGCCTGAAATAACCGCTGCGCGGGGCAGGATTGCCGAGTCGCGCGGTCATCCCTCCCCTGCGCGGGCAATACCGCCCCTCGCTCCCTGTCCTCGCCCCCGCGGGCGTCGCCCATGGCGCCGCCCTCCAATGAAACCGGAGGTCGAGGCTTTAGCCGGTCGGCGCCCCACCGGCTAAAGCCTCGACCTCCGGTGTGATCGAGCAGCACCCCCACCACCCCAGCCCCGCGCAATCCAGCCATCCCCGTGGGAGCGGCTTCAGCCGCGACGAAGCGTCTTCCAGTGCCCCAGCGCGAGGCCCCGGGAGCGACACGCACGAGCATACCGGTCCGTGGTAGCACCGCCCCCAGCGTCGCGGCTGAAGCCGCTCCCACGGTTCGGCGCGAGGCGCCCGCCACTATTGCACCGCACACTTGGGCCTGGTGCAGAGTGTCGATATCTTGCGGAAATCCAGGACATTGATCTGATCGTCCCGCACCAGATCGCCGGGGTCGTCCGGCCCGGTGGCTGGCTTGCCGAAACGGGCGCGCAGGGCGGTCAGGTCGTTGTTGTCAACGTCCTTGTCGCCGTCGAAATCGCCGGGGATGGCGGGGGCCACATTCGCCTCCTCACCAGGCTCCAGGGCATCGATCCGACCATCCCCGTCGAAATCGACCGGCACCGCATCGACACCCGGCACCCCGACCTCGACGCCATCGGGGATGCCGTCGTGGTCCGTGTCGGGATCATTGGGATTGAGCCCGAGCCCAAGCTTGATCGCCAGCGCATCGGCGCGCCCAACAACGCGCGCACTGCTTGTCTGCTGGTTGAGACTAAGCCCGAGTCGGATCTCCAAGGCATCTGCCACACCGTCTCCATCAGTATCCTGCGGGTGGACATTCGCGGCCTCTAGGGCGTCAATGACGCCGTTGTGATCCCGATCTTCCGGGTTCCCCGGCGTCACTATCTCGACCCCGTCCGCGATACCGTCGCCGTCAGTGTCCGGATTCGATGGGTCGGTACCGACCACGAGTTCCTGCTCGTCAGTGAGATTGTCGCCGTCTGAATCCGGCGGTAGACCGTTTGCGACCTCAATGTAAAAGTGCTGTCCCTCAGCCAGCGTCGGGCTGGCTCTGCTCTGAATCGTCACATGGAGCGTCGCGTTGGTACCGATAGCGGCCTCATTGGGAACGCGGACTTTGATCGGCAACGCGACCCATCGGCCGGGCTCTAAAGTAACGCTATCCATAATGTCAGTAACCCAGCCCCGATCGACATACGCACGTATCGCGTATGTGTCAGTCTCCAAACCACTATTCATGAGATAGACACCGAAGCGTGCTGTATCAGATGGTTCTGCACGCACCGTCCAAGAGCCCCTATCATATGGTCGAAGAAGGATCTGACGAGGCGCTATATAACGAGTGATGGGACGTTCGTCCTGGCTCGCGTTAGGAATCGCTGGTATGGCAGCCTTGCTTGTGCCGAGATAGCCTGGATTGCCTATTAGCCAACCACCAAACAAGATATTGTCCCAGTCGGTGCCAGATTCCAAAATTGCGGTATCCTTCGCATATGGGTCCCCCAGGAGTCTCGCGTATTTCGCGTAATCGTGTCCGGAATCGGCATCCCAATCATAATAGTTGTTCCTTAGGAAGTCCCCAATCGCGAACGAATAGAGAGTCTGGCTTCTCAAATCGGGAAACGTCGGAACCCAAGGTTGATTAAGGTAATGAAGTATGCGGTAATCTGCCAAACTAGATGTAGGCAGCGGCAGTGGATACACGCCAACGGACAGCGGCGAAAAAATGTCTTCGGACTCGTCAATATGCTGCTCGTCGATATCGCGAAAATCAAAGATGGAATAATCGAGAACAAGGTTCTTGCCTACAAGAAGACCGCCGCCGTTATGAAGGTACAGATAGCTCATGACGCTCAAGTAATTGGGCTTGAACTCAAGGCCGCCCTGTGTTTCGTCTCGGATCGTAAACTGCGCCGGATCGCGGATTTGCGGATCGCTTGACTTAGTTATACGGAAAAGGCATTTGTACAGAGGCTCGTTGCTGCTACACAAATCGCGAATCGATACAGTATTCCCGGATGGACCTGCAATCTTTAGCTTTTCCATAACGGCGCCGCCATGCCCAAGACCCAACGAATGTCCCAGTTCATGCATCAAGGTGGCAGCATCCTCAAAATCCTTTCGGCCAGCGCAACCACGAAAAACCGAAATGGCTTGGTTTCGGTAGAGGTACGGAATGTTTCCTCTGCCGCACTCGGGAGCGTTTGCGTAAATTGCATACCGATAAATCAAGCCATGCGCTGGAGTGAAAGCTGAAGATCCGCCGCGTTGAGTTTTCTCCGCCTTTAATATTGGCAGTCCTGCGTCAAGGTCTGAGTCGGAGATGCTGGAAGAAACCTTGACTCGATGAGGCTCGCCTCCCCAGTTTACATGGAGTTTAATTCCGCGACGCGCGAATGCTTTAATCAATGACTCTGGAGCGCGAGCATACCCTGGTAATTGCGTGAGGCAATCAAGGGGAGAAATCGCTGCGATACAACGGTCAACATCGACAAGGTCGCCCCAATCCGAGAATGAGCCGATCATCTCCGGTTCCGGCTCTCTGTCGCCATCGTCCGGACCTTTGGTCACACGTCCGGTGGCGACGGTGGGTTCATACATGTGGTCCAGCCACAAAAAGAGATCCTTGATGCCGACCTTTGCGACCTCAGGGTCGAGGACACCAGGGAGTCCCGCGGTTTCGTAAATATCCGGCAGTGCGTCTCCATCCTCATCAATGGGAACCCAAAGCTCGGCAACATCGCTACTCGGCGTGTAATTCAGCCCCATTATGGCACGACACGAAGTGTCGTAATATCCGGTATGCGGAAAAGTATAGGGGAGGGTACTACAGGTGTTGGCGCGTGCCCCTTGGCAATCGGTCGGTACCACGTCATTCGTTGACTTTGCGTTATCTCGAATAGTCCAAATATAGCGCTCAGGCGTAAAGGACAGCGATCGGGCCTCTGAACATTGCAGGCTAAGCTTCAACGGCGTGTCGGAAGTCGTCGATTCCGCGTGAACCGACAGGTCCAGCGTCAGGATGTTGATAGTGATCCAGCCGGGCGTGCTGTAAACGCCGTTGCTGACCGTATATTCCAGCGTCTCCGTCGCATAGCCTCCCAATGGCGGAAGATCGGGCACGTAAGTTGCTGCGCCCGATGCGGCCCATTGGATGGTCCCGTGAGATGGCTGTTTCACGCTGACGACGCGCAGCGGATGCCCCTCGGGATCGACCGCGCCCGTGAGCAGATTGAAGCTGATTGGAACCTGGGCGAAGGCGTCGAATAGCTGTGCCTCGGTGGTTGGTGGGGAGCCCGCGAAGCCATCAGCGGCAAAGGACGTGGTGGCTCGATTGTCCCCCAAGTTCGCATCCCCTTCCTGCGCATCCGGTGCCACATCCACCATCAAGGCATAGTAAGGCTGATCGACCGTCAGCGTCGCGTCGGCAGTGACACTGACGCTCCCGCCAATCGGAATGGTGTCGATCACCACCGGCCCGCCGATCTGGGCGAAGGCCCAGGGCGAGTCGGCGAAGAAGTTGACCGTGACATTGTGGGCGGTGCGCTCCAGGGAGACATTGCGCACCTGGGCGGTGACGGTGACGGCAGCGCCCAGCGCCGGGCGCGGGCCCGGGCTGTAGCTGATGTCCTCCGAATAGATCTGGAGGTCCGGGACCGGTGCGTCCGTGACCTGGACCCGCTCGCAGTCATAGTGGGTGTTGCTGTCGATAACGGCGCAGAGCCAGATGGATGACGGTGGCTTGAGTGCCGGCCAGTCGAGCGTGACGGTGGCGGACGCGCCCACGGCGATGACCGGCAGCACGACGTTGCCGACGGCCTGGCCGCCGCCCGCGGGGAGGCCGTCCTCGTAGAAGGTGACGGCGGTGGGCTGTGAGGGCTGGCGGCCGTTGTTGGCGACCTTGGCGCTGAGCGTGACGACCCGCCCGGGTTTGACCGAGTATTGGGACACGCTGAGATCCAGGTACAGGTCCGGGGCGTCGGGCGCGACATAGAGCGTGTTGGAGGCGCGGTTGTTGTCCTCGGCGTCCTCGTCGATCGACTCCGTCGGGTCGATGACGGCGTGGATCTGGTGGGCACCCACCGCGCCGGCGGTCCAGTCGGCCGCGATCGTGGCCGCCTTCCAGGCCCCCAGGCCGTCGGCGCGGCTGGTGGTGCCGATGAGCACACCGCCCTGGTCCGGGTCGCCGTCGTAGAAGCTGACGGCGAAGCCTCCGGTCAGGTCGGCGGGGCCGCGGTTGACGACATCCAGCAGGATGCGCACCCGCTCGCCGGGGACCGGCACGGTGGAGAACCGCAGCCGTCCCGGGTTGACGGAGGGCGGGGTGTAGGTCGGGCGCAGGTCCGGGCGGTCCGGGCGGACCTCGACCTGGGCGGTCCCGGTGTTGTTGAAGGGCAGGGTCTCGTCGAGGACCTCGGAGACGGCGGCATAGAAGCGCCGGTGGCCCAGGGCCGCGAAGTCGGTCTGCGCGGTGGCGGTGACGGGCAGCGTGTCACCGGGCGGCAGGGCCGCCGCGACGACGATCGGCTCGCCGATCAGGAGGGCATCGGCATCCGTCTCCGGGTTGCCATCGAAGATCCGGACGACAAAGCCGTCGGCCACGGGGAGGTTGCCGACATTGCGCACGACCGCGGAGACCGTGGTCGTCGTGCCGAGCACGACGGCGCTGACGCCATTGTCGGTGGTGTAGAAGCCGTCGCCGGAGAGGCTCGGCTGCACCATCAGATCGCGCATGGGCATCGGGGGTGACGGCGGGGCGTGGACGCAGCCGCCGCAGCCCCACGACTCGGGGGTCGGCCAGGGCTCGACCCGCAGGATGACCGTCCCGCGCCCGTAGAGTGTCTGATCGAAGACGCTGACCGCCACCGGGTAGTCGCCTAACTCGTAAGGGGCGCGGATGCCCACGCCGAAGGCCCCGGCCGGGCTGGTGGTGCGCCCCATCGCGGAGCGGTTGTCGACCTGCACCTGGACCTGGGCACCCATGGCCGGCAGGCGCGAGCCCCAGGCATAGTGGCCGGCGCCGTAGACCAGGGCCGTCTGGCCCGGATGCGCCGTGATGACCTGCGGCAGGTCCAGGTCCATCCCGAAGCGGTCGGTTGGGCTCGGGTCGCCGACGATGACGAAGAAGCTGGCGTCGTTGTTGAAACGGTTGGCCTCGGGCAGCACCGGGTGGCCGGCGTCGAGGTTGGTCAGGAAGTCCGCACTCAGCACCAGGGCCTGGTAACCGGTCGTCGCGGGCGCCGTCCAGCGCAGATAGAGCGTCGCCTGGGCGCCGGGCTCCAGTAGCTGCCAGCCCACGCGGGCCTCCTCCGTCGGCAGGTCCGGCGTCCCGCTCAGCAGGCGCACGACGACCGTGCCCGGCAGGGCGGCGGTGCCGCTGTTGCGCAGGGTCATGCGGATCAGGACCTCCTGACCCGGGTCCACATTGCGGGTCGGTTGACCCTCGGCATCGAGCACCTGGATTTCCGTCTGGGGAAGGTTGAGGTCCGCCAGCCCCTCGACCGCGCCCACCTGGACATCGCGGCTGACGGGCTGGGACCACTGGCCCTCGCTGTTACGGACCTGAAGCCACAGGCGCCAGTCGCCCGCGGTCAGCGCGTCGGTGCGCAGGGTCGGCCCCTCGCCGATGGACACCCGCTCACCGACCTCGGCACCGCCCTCCAGGCGCGCCAGGACCCAACTCCACCGGGTGATGGTCTGGTCCGCCGGTCCGGCCGTGCCGGAGACGGCGATCAGATCGCCCTGCATGGGGGCGGCGGGGTCCGGGGTGCCGATCTCGGCCACCGGGACCGGCAGCGGGCGATAGGTGAAGGCGGCCGGCGCCGGGCCATAGACCCGGGTGCCGGCATAACGGACATAGAAGCGCCAGTCGTCGGCCGGGGTCAGACCCGCGGGGATCTGGACCTGCTCGGTGCCGTCGTTGGCGGTCGCCAGGGTGAAGCGGTACCAGTCCGGGTCCGCGGCGCCGGGGTCGGTCTCCGCGGCGGGGACGGCGCCGCGCTTCATGGCGAGCACCATGGTGGCATTGGGGTCGCCGTTGCCGGTCCAGGTCAGGGTAACCTGGTCGCCGGGCTGGTAGGTGGCGGCGGCGGCCGGCGCGGTCAGGGTCACTTTGAGGGTCTGTGCGGTGACCTCGATCCCGGCGCTCTCGTTGCCGTCCCCATCGACGCTCGTGAGGCGCACCAGATGGCTGGGGGCCGCGGCGATGCCGGTCAGGTCCAGGCTGTTCTGCGTCGCGGGCACGGCCGTGGGCTGGCCGGCGCCGTCCAGATAGACACGGTAGCCGGCCAGGTCGCCGGCGCCGTTCACCGAGTGGGTCCAGGTCAGGGCGAGACCGTCGGCGAGTGGCCGTGCGCCCAGACCGGTCGCGTCCGCGGGCGGGAGCGTGTCGCGCGCGACGGCGCTGGTCGGGGTGACGGCGGTCAGGGCGTTGCCCAGGGCGTCGCGGGCGACCACGGCGAAATAGAAGGTCTGGCCCTTGAAGAGCCCGGTGGCTTGATAGCCGGTCGACCCGGCGGGCAGGGACGCGACCGGCGTAAGGGCCGCGACCTCGGTGTAGGGGACATTGTTGACATAGACGGCATAGCCCGCCACGTCGCCCTGGCTGGCCTCGTCGTAGCCGCTCCAGTCCATGATGGCCGTGTGGCCGTCGCCCGCGGCGTCGACCGCCGCCGTGACCGGGGACGGCGGGGTGCGGTCGATGCGGAACGCGAAGCCGACCGGCAGCGTATTGCCGACCTGGTCGAACGCGGTCAGCGCGACGTTGAAGACCCCGGAGGGCAGTTGCGCGGACGCGGTGAAGAGCACGCTGTCGCCGTCACGGCTCCAGAGCCCCGCGACCGGCTGGCCGCCGCCGTCGGTGACCTGCGCACTGGTGAGGGTGGAGAGGTAATCGATACCGGTGTTGGCGTCGCTGAGCGTCACCCGGACCTGGGTGACGACGGCGTTGGTGAGTGCGCCGTCGGCCGGGGCGGTGGCGGTCAGTACCGGCGCCGTGCTGTCCCGGTTGATCGTCACGAGCGTGGCGCGCTCGAAGGTCCCGGCGGCGGAGAAGGCGCGCACGGTGAAGCTGTTCTGCCCCTCCACGAGGTTGAGTAACGCGCTCCAGGTCGTGAGGCCGTCGAGGCCGGCGACCTGGCCGCCATTCACCGTGACACCGGTGCCGGCCTGCTTGGTCCCGGTCAGGGTCAGGGTGGTGCCGGAGACGGCCGCGGCGACCGGATTGACGGACACGGCGGGCAGAATCGCCACCGTGACCACCGCCGTGTGGGAGGCCGCGCCGTCGTCGTCGGTGGCCCGGAAGCTGAAGCCGTCCGCGCCGACATTGCCCGGCCCGGGGTGTAGGTGAAGGTGCCGGTGGCGGCAGCGATGGCCGCATGACCCAGGGTCCCGTCCGCGACCAGCGCATAGGTCAGCGGGTCGCCGTTGGCGTCGGTGGCCGCCAGGGTGCCGACGTAAGGGGTCTGCTCCAGGGTCGAGAGCGACCCGGCGACCGCGACCGGGGCGGCGTTTGCCTGCACCAGGGTCGCGGCGGCGGCGCTGTTGTTCGTGCTGACCGGGTCAGTCTCGACCGCGGAGCCTTGGGCGAGCGCCTCGGCCTGACCCAGGGTCCCGGCGAGTGCATCGACCTCGAGGGTGAAGGCGCTGCCCGAGGCCAGGGCGCCGACGGCGCAGCGGACCACTTGGCCGGTGACGGTGCAGGTGCCTGAACTGGGGCGTTGTGCCTGATAGGCGGCACCGGCCGGCAGGGTCAGGGTGAGAACGGCACCGGTTGCCGCGCCGGTGCCCAGGTTTTCGAGACGGGCGCGGTAGGTCAGGGTGTGATTGAGCTTTACCGGGTTATTGAGTGATTGGAGGGTGACTGACAGGTCGGCTGGCGCTGGCGGGGTTGGGGTCTGGATGGAGAAGATTACCAGTCGTCCGTCCCAGTCTGCCACATAGGCATAGCTGCCCGCCACCGCGACGTCACGGGCGTAACCCGTGGTGTTATAGTTGCCCACGAGCACCGGGGCGGCGGGGTTGCTGATATTGAAGACCTGAAGACCCGAGAAGTAGTCCGCCACATAGGCATAGCTGCCTACCACCACCACGCCTTGGGCGTAGCCCGTGGTGTCATAGCCGCCCACCCGCGCCGGGGCAGCGGGGTTGCTGATATCAATGATCTGAAGCCCCGCGTTGTCGTCCCCCACATAAGCATAACTGCCTACCACCGCCACGTCAAAGGCGTGGTTCGGCGTGTCATAGCCGCCCACCCGCACGGGGGCAGCGGGGTTGCTGATATCGATGACGTGAAGACCCGCGCTGTCGTCGGCTACATAGGCATATCTGCCTACCACCACCACGGCACGGGCGGTGCCCGCGGTGTCATAGCCGCCCACCCGCACCGGGGCGGCGGGGTTGCTGATATTGATGACCTGAAGACCCGAGTAGCCGTCCGCCACATAGGCATAGCTGCCGACCACCGCCACGCCACGGGCGGTGCCCGCGGTGTCATAGCCGCCCACCCGCACCGGGGCCGCGGGGTTGCTGATATTGATGACCTGAAGACCCGAGTCGCCGTCCGCCACATAGGCATAGCTGCCCACCACCGCCACGCCATAGGCGTTGCCCGCGGTGTCATAGCCGCCCACCCGTACCGCGGCGGCGGGGTTGCTGATATTGATGACCTGAAGACCCGAGTAATCGTCCGCCACATAAGCATAATTGCCTAGGACCGCCACGCCATAGGCGTAGCCGTTGGCGTTATAGCCGCCTACCCGTACCGGGGCGGCGGGGTTGCTGATATCGATGCTCTGCAGCCCCCAGTCACCGTCCGCCACATAGGCATAGCTGCCCGCCACCGCCACGCCAAAGGCTTCGCCCGTGGTGTCAAAGGCGCCCAGCCGCACCGGGGCGGCGGGGTTGGTGATATTGAAGACCTGAAGACCCGCGCTGTCGTCTGCCACATAGGCGTAGGTGCCCACCACCGTCACGTCACGGGCGTGCCCTGCGGTATCATAGCCGCCCACCCGTGCCGGGGCAGCGGGGTCGCTGATGTTGATGACTTGAAGACCCGAGTAGCCGTCCGCCACATAGGCATAGCTGCCCACCACCGCCACGCCATAGGCGGTGTTCGCGGTGTCATAGCGGCCCACCCGCACCGGGGCAGCCGGGTTGCTGATATTGAAGACCTGAAGACCCGCGGTGTCGTCTGCCATATAGGCATAGCTGCCAACCACCGTTACGTCACGGGCGATGCCCCCGGTGTAAAAGCCGCCCACTCGCGCCGGGGCGGCGGGGTTCCTGATGTCGATGATCTGAAGACCCGAGTAGCCGTTCGCTATATAAGCATAGCCGCCAACCACCGCCACGCCACGAGCGGTGCCTCCGGTATAACAATCACCCACCCGCACCGGGGCGGCGGGGTTGCTGATATCGATGACCTGAAGACCCCAGTCGCCGTCTGCTACATAGGCATAGTTGCCTGCCAACGCCACGTCATTGCTGCGGCCCGCGGTGTCATAGCCGCCCACCCGCACCGGCGCAGCGGGGTTGCTGATGTCCAGGATGTCGATTCCAGTGGTGCCCGCCGCCGCATAGGCGTAATGCCCAGCGATTGCCATAGCTCCATGAGATCCGCTGCCCCACTGCCCAACCGGTGTAAGAGTCACCTGATCCGCGGCCCGCGCAGCAAATGCACCCGCGCACAATGCCAGGGTCAGGAAGATGCGAATGGCAAGGAGTGGTGGGTGCGATTGAGCGCCGAATGCGGGAACCCGCAACGCCGCTTGGCACGGGCGCCCGTGCAGCGCGGGAAACCAATCCCGCCACAGCCCCCGAATGCCCCGGTCGATGGACGCCCGTGCCGCGCCCAAGGCGCCCGCGAGCCCACTGGAACGATCGAAACCCCGTGATCCGTGCATCGTCAATCCCCTGAATTATTTTGCCATCCTCAAGCGGGCAGCCCGCCCCGTCGGGACTCGCGGCCGGTGCCTGGCGCGCCCTTGCGCGCGCCCGGGAGGCGGACCTGCGAGGATCGAAAGGTGAACCAAATCAATGCGCAAGCTGGGCGGCCAACACATCCGCCGCACCGCCCCGGTGGTCACGGGGCAGCGGTTGCAACCTTTACGAACATGGTTGATAGTGCACAGGCCCGGGCTGGGTGTCAACCAAAATATGCTCAAGGGCGATGCCCGCGGACGGCGCCCGGTCCAGGGTGGCGCCGCGGTCCTGGTACCCAATTCCACTTTATGTTGCCTGCCGACCCTAACGGAGTCGAACATCCCAGCCCAGTGCAACGCCCTGGGTTAGCGTTTTTTTTTCGGTCTCGCCCGGAACGGGCGTGACACAACGGCGGGGTTGCCGATGTCACGCCCTTTCAGGGCTCGGGTCTGTTATCCGTCATACCCAGGGCGTTGCCCTGGGCTGGTATGTCACGCCCCTGCGGGGCTTGAGCGGCAAGGTCAGGCGAAAGAAGGTAGTGGACCCCACGGGACCCGCCGACATGGTCAGGCCCCGTCGTGCGGTACCCCGCGGCGCCTAGACGACTTCGACCCGGCATCCAGCGCGGCCCCCGGAACACTCCTAGGTTGCGGGCGTATGGGAGTTGCCTTAGAGTTCCGCCACGGTCCCGCGCGCGAACGTGGCGTCGCGTCCAGCCCCTGCCACGATCGGCGCACCACCAGGAGACCCGATGGAGACCGCCGCGCACTATCTCAACAAGCTGGTCCAGGCTACCCATCGCCCCGAGGACGAACTGATGGCGGCCGCCTTTCGCGTGGGACTCTTTCAGCTTTGGCGCTAATTCACGCTCGAGCGCTATCTGCGTGGCGAGATCTCCCGTACCCAGGCCATCGCTGAGACCGGTATCGACTCGGTGGAACTGGCGGACCGGCAGCAGCAGACAGTACAGGCGGACCTGGAATGGGCGATGAAAGGATAGCGGCGGTCGCCGATGCCAGGCCACTCAGTCATCATCAGGAGCAAGAAACGTGGCAAAAAGCGCTCAAGCAATCTATCAGATCAAGATCGGCCTCGCCGGCACGAAGCCGCCGATCTGGCGCAGCGTGCTCATCGACGGCGCGGTGCCGCTGCCGAAATTCCATCAGGTCATCCAGATCGTCATGGGGTGGACCGACTCCCATTTACATCAGTTCCGTGTCGGCCGGGTTTACTATGGCACGCCGGACCCTCATTCTGATTTTATGGAGATCCTGGATGAGCGACGCTACAAGCTCAACCAACTGCTGAGGCAAGAGAAGGAGTCGCTCATCTACGAATACGATTTCGGCGATAGTTGGGAGCATAAAATAACGCTGGAGAAGATCCTGCCCGGCGACCCGGCCGCAACCCTGCCATGCTGCATCAAGGGCAAGGGCGCCTGTCCGCCGGAAGACGTCGGGGGTATTCCCGGTTACTACGGATTCATTGCCGCACTGGGCGATCCGACACACCCGGAGCACGAAGAGTACAAGGAATGGATCGGGGGCGACTTCGACCCCCAGGCCTTCGAGGTCGACGAGGTCAATGCGCTGCTGCTTGAATATTGCCGGTGAGGGCTCCAGCCCAATGCCGTTGAGTCAAGCCACGCCGGCTTCGCTGGCTCCCACGCTCCTGCGTGGGAGCAAGGGCGGGCGCTCCGCGTCCAGTGCCAAGACCGGACGCGGAGCGCCCGCCCGGCATTCCCACGCTGGAGCGTGGGAACGAGACGCGGGCCTTGATCGTCGTTCCGGCAGCGGCGGTCCGCCCCCAACCGGAGGTCGAGGCTTTAGCCGGTGGCGGTTTCCGACATATTCAAGGAAGGTCAGTGGTGTCTGCGCGCAGGACCGGCTAAAGCCTCGACCTCCGGTGGCCGAAACGATGATCAAGGCCGAGACGCGAATCCGGGGCGCTAGGATAACCTCGATCACGACAACGACAACGACAACGACGCGACGAGCATTCCCTAAGGAGCTTGCTTAACTTATTCGTGAACCGTTCCTCAGGGCTGTTCAAATACCTGAAACCGGCGCACCTGGCCCGCATCGAGCCGGGGGGCGGCGTGCGGCGTCGGCCGGGTATCGCCGCCCAGGTCGATGGAGTAGGCGTCGAGCCTGGTGTAGGCGATGCTGCGCTCCAGGGTTCCCACCTGGACCAGGCGGGCGTCGGCCGGCTCCCATTCGGCCGGCAGAATGAGCCGGCAGCGCCCGAGGCCGGTCGGGTCCAGGGTGAAGGGGGAAGGGAAACGGTACTGCTTGCGGCTGCGAATGGCGCCGTCTCCGTAAGAGCCGAAGCCCTCGATCTTTTCTTCGATATGGAAGGCGGCGCCCCCCTGATCGGTATTGATCAGGTCCCGATGGGCGATGCAGAGTGAATGGATCGGCCGCGGTTTTCCGCCGCTGCCGGTATAGAGGAGGAAGACCAGGAAGCAGTCCCGGTCGTCCTTGGGCTCCGCCGGGTCGATGCTCCGGGAGTCGTAGTCCTTGCGGGCGGGCCTGCCGTTCCTCAAGGCCATCGACTTGATCTCGTAGCCCTCGACGGGTGCCTGGGTGTCGGCACCGACCCAGAGGTCCGGATCGCCGGCGCGGCCCTGCGGGTGCAGCGGCAACCCGAGCGCGGCGACGCGGGCGGCGAACCAGTCCTGCGCAAAATACTCCTTGTCGTTGGCGCTGCGCGGGATCATGTCGACCCCCGTGGTCATGGCCTGATGGGCGGCCAGAAAAATCTCGATGCTGTGAGTCATATGATCGGTCATCCTGAACGGCAAAGTGTCTGAATTCAACTGGTCGGCCGCGATCTGTCGGCGGGCCTCCAACTCCTGCGACAAGTGTAGGCATTGTGCCGGTCCAGTTCCGTGCGGTAGCCGGTCGTTGGTCTCCCGTTCGCAGGCGGCGGTGGCGTCCACCCCCGGGATCGAGACGGAACAGGGGACCGGACCCAGGTTGCAGTCGTTCAGCGCGACGGCGCAGTCCAGCACCTCCAGGCGTTCACGCAGGGTTCCCGACCTCTGCGCCGCGTACCCCAATTACCCCAGAAAGAGCAGTTATCCACAGATGAACACAGATGAACACAGATGAACACAGATTATTCATTGGCTTACGCTTGGTCGGAGCCTCATCTTGCGGGTGATTGTGACAGTAGCGATAAGCGCATGACTATTTGAAGAAAATCTGTGTTCATCTGTGTTCATCTGTGGATTTTAGGATTACTGAGCCGCCTCCAGCCCCAGGATAAAATCCCACTGGGCCGGCGTCACCGGCATCACCGAGAGCCGGTTGCCCCGGCGCACCAGGGGCATGTCGGCGAGCGGTCCGTCCGCGTGTAGCTTGATCTCGCGCAGCGGGATGGGGCTTCTGAGGTGACGGACATAGCGCAATTCGACGAGGTACCAGCGCGGCTGTGCCGGGTCGCTCTTGGGGTCGCAATATTTCGCCTGCGGGTCGAAGGCGGTGGCGTCCGGGTAGGCCTGGCTTGCGACTTGGGCCAAGCCCACCACCCCGGGCTCGGCACAGTTGGAGTGATAGAACAGCACCCCGTCACCGATGCGCATCTGATCGCGCATCATATTGCGCGCCTGATAGTTGCGCACCCCGTCCCAGGGCTCGCCCGCGGCCCCTTTGGCCTTGAGATCGTCGATGCTGAAGGCGTCCGGTTCGGACTTGAAGAGCCAGTAGGCCATGGTTGCCCCGGATGGTTGGATGAGGATTGCCGTGTGAGCCTCTTGAAGTTAAGCGCCGACGGCGCGGCTTCCGCGTGGGAATGCCGGGCGGGCGCTCCGCGTCCGGTCTTGGCGCTGGACGCGGAGCGCCCGCACTTGCTCCCACGCAGGAGCGTGGGAGCCAGAATGGCTTAACTTAATGGCATTGGGCCTTGAGCATAATCCCGGCCCATCAGCCAACCGCGAGGTCGCTGGTCCGCACAGCGGACCCGACGGCCTGCTTCTTTCTCCGTGTCTTTGTGTCTCCGTGAGAGAAATTCTTTTTCCGTGTCTCCGTGAGAGAAATCGTGAGGCAAAAGTCAGCCCCAGGTCGGCCCCAGCCCCGCCGCCAGATGATGAAAATTGGCAAGCCGCTCCGGCGCGATCTGCCCCGCGTCGACCGCCGCGCGAATGGCACAGCCGGGCTCCCGGTCGTGTCGGCAGTCGCCGAAGCGGCAGTGACCCAGGTGGGGGCCGAATTCGCGGAAGCCGCGTTGCAGCGTCTCCCGGTCGATGGCGCCCAGGCGGAAGCTGCGCACCCCCGGTGAGTCGATCAGCGAGCCGCCGCCGATCAGGCGGTAGCAGGTGGCGGTGGAGGTGGTGTGACGGCCCAGCCCGGTGGCCCGGGACAGGCGCCCGATCTGGACCTCCAGGTCCGGCAGCAGGGTGTTGACCAGGGACGACTTGCCGACCCCGGACTGGCCGACCAGGATACTGGTCTCACCGGCCAGGGCGGCGATCAGGGCGACCAGGGTCGCGGGGCGGCGCAGGCTGGTCCAGAGGGTCTGGTAGCCGATCGCCGGGTAGTGGGCGAAGCGCGCCCGGAAGGCCGCCTCCCCCGCGCTGTCCAGCAGGTCCATCTTGTTGGCGACGATCAGTGCCTGGACCCCGATCAGCTCCGCCGCCGCCAGGTATTGGTCCACCAGGTAGCCGCTCGGGTCCGGTTCCGGGGCGATCAGGACCACCAGGCGGGTGAGGTTGGCCGCCAGCGGCTTGTCGCGCCCGCTGTAGTCCGGGCGGCTCAGGACCATCCCCCGGGGTTGGATGGCCGTGACCACCCCCTGACCATCGGCCGTGGCCTGCCACACCACCTGGTCACCGCACACCGGGTGCCCGATATGCTGGCGCGCCAGGCAGTGGTGGACCTGGCCGTGCGGGTCCTCCACCGCCAGGTTGGCCCCGTGGCGGACCACCACCCGCCCGGCCTGGGGCCCGAGTGCATCCGGTTCCTCCTCATCGAGCGCCGCGAGCGCGTTCTCCGCCCGGTCCGCCAGGCGTTGGCGGCGGCGCTCCTGGATGGTCTGGATCCGCTCGAGCTGACGTTCGGACAGGCGCCGCCTGGTCATCGGCGCTCAGGGCTTGATATGGCGGCAGAGGGACTGGACGTCCGGTGTCTCCCTGGCGGGTGGCGCCGCGGCCAGGGGGGCGGCGTGGGTGCCGGCCGGCGCGAAGGACAGGGCGAGGCGCAGCGGGGGTTGGATCATGAGTCGGATTCCGTGGGTGTGTCACCCCATTGTAGAGACTGACCGGGCGCGCTGCACGGCGATGGGCTGCTAGACTGCGCGGCTGATGACGATTTGCCGCCGACCGCGGCGACTGACACGGACTCGCGACATGCCCAAGAGCGAACAGAACCTGATCTGGCTGGATCTCGAAATGACCGGCCTCGACCCCTTCACCGACCACATCCTGGAGATCGCCACCGTGGTGACCGACCAGGACCTGGCCATTCTGGCGGAGGGCCCGGTGCTCGCCGTCCACCAGCCGGACGCGGTCCTGGCCGGGATGGACGAGTGGAACCGCACCCACCACGGCGACTCGGGTCTCAGCGCGCGGGTGCGTGCCTCGGTGACGGACGACGCCGCCGCGCAGGCCGCGACCCTGGCCTTCCTGGCCGACTGGGTGCCGGCCGGGGCCTCGCCCCTGTGCGGCAACAGCATCTGTCAGGACCGGCGCTTCCTCGCCCGCTTCATGCCCGAGTTGGACGCCTACTGCCACTATCGCAACCTCGACGTGAGCACGCTCAAGATCCTGGCCCTGCGGTGGGCGCCGACGGTGGCGGCGAGCTTCAAGAAGGCGTCCAAACACCAGGCGCTCGACGACATCCGCGAGTCGATCGCGGAATTGCGGCATTATCGCGAGCACCTGCTGCGCCCGTAGGGTCCGCTGCGCGGACCGTCCAGCGCCAATGGTCCAGCCGCGGCGGACCGATCATCGATCCAAGAAAGAGCAGTCATCCAGATCAAGGCGCCGTCGGGCCGGGGCGCACACAATTGAAACCGACGCGAGCCACCCCAAATCTGATTACCCATGACAACTGCCATCACCGATTCCTTTACGCAGGAACACCACCGCTGCGACCGCCTGTTGGCGCAGGCCGAGCGCCGGGTCGCCGCGGGCGACTGGCCGGCCGCGGCGACGGCGGTCGCGGACCTGGGCGCCGCCATGGAGCACCACTTCGCCCTGGAAGAGGGCGTCCTGTTTCCGGAACTGGCCCAGGTCTTCCGGGTAGCCGAGAACCCCATCGAGATCATGGTCGCCGAGCACGCCCAACTGCGGGCACTGCTGACGGACCTGCACCAGGCGGCCGCGGAGCGCGCCCAGGCCGACGCCCTCGGCGTGCTGGAGACGCTGCACCTGCTGGTGCAACAGCACAACTACAAGGAAGAGGGCGTGCTCTACCCCATGGCCGACGGGGCGCTGCCCGAACGCGGTGCGGCCATTGCCGCCCTGCTGGCCGGGGACTGAGCGCGTCATGGCCCAGGTCCTGGATGTCCGCACCCTGCCCCCGCCGGAACCCCTGGAGCGGGTGCTGGACGCCCTGACGGCCCTGCCGAACGGCGGGCGGCTCTGGGTCCTGCACCGTCGGGAGCCCTTTCCACTCTATGACATGCTCCAGACCATGGGCTATTCGTGGCGTGTGCGGGGCCGGGAGGGGCATTTCGAGATCCTGATCTGGGACAGCGGGGCGCCGCCGACCCGCGCCGAGATGTCCTGGAACCCCCCGTGCTGAATACCGCGGGCCTGCGTCTGGATCAGGCCCCGCCGCTGACCGTCCCCTTTGCCTTCTTCCTCGGTGCCCCGCCCTTCGCGGTGGCCGCCGGGTTCCTGCTTGCCTGGCAGGGGGAGGGCGCGCTCGCCGCCCGCTGGACACCGGCGGCCCTGGCCCTGGCCCACCTGATCGCGCTGGGCTTTCTGAGCCAAGTCCTGTGCGGTGCCCTGCTGCAACTGCCGCCGGTCCTGGCCGGGGCGCCGGTGCCGCGGGTGGTCCCGGTGGGGCGTGCCGCCCAGGCCCTGCTGGCGACGGGCACCGCGCTGCTGTGCGCCGGGCTCGCGCTGGGCTGGGGTCCGGCACTGGGGCTCGGCGCGCTGGGCGCCGCCGCCGGGCTCACGCTGCTCGCCGGGGCGGTCGCCGTTGCGCTCAGCCGCGGCCGGGGCAGCGTGGACACGCGCCGGGCCATGGGGCTCGGCCTGGGCGCCCTCGCCGTCACCGTCGTGCTGGGGTTGATGTTGTCGGCGGCACTGCTGGGCTGGTTGCGCCTGCCCGGGCTACCGGGCTGGGTGGACCTGCACCTCGGCTGGGGGCTGCTGGGCTGGGCCGGGCTGATCCTGATGGGGGTGGGCTATCAGGTGGTGCCCATGTTCCATGTCACGCCGGCCTATCCCGGCTGGCTGCGGTCCTGGTCGGCCCCGCTGGCGGCCGGGGGCCTGGTCGCGGCCACGGTCCTGACCCTGGCCGGACAGGCGGACCGGGCGACCTGGGGCCTGGGCCTGGCCGCGGCCTGCTTCGCCGTCTTTGCCCTCCCGACGCTCCCACG
>Ga0247842_10002717_pt1 | contig 25463 bp, 21 predicted proteins | sample LaCruzMarch2015__3_FD_192411 | JGI IMG/M metagenome (GOLD analysis project Ga0247842, IMG submission 192411) | Freshwater microbial communities from meromictic Lake La Cruz, Castile-La Mancha, Spain - LaCruzMarch2015_19m | ecosystem: Environmental > Aquatic > Freshwater > Lake | place: Spain...
AGTGGCTGCATGGGAAAAAGAACGAAATAACAACACGAAAAATATTGTCTGGCAATTTACGACATCGGACGCTCGGATCAAACTGAAGCGTCTTTATCCGAACTTGTAAAAGTTACATGGTACTAGGAGGCACGTTCCGTGGGCGCGGAACATGTGGTAATGGAAACAATCAAAGAGTTGGGTTTAGACGAGAAGCTATTGAAAATGGGCATCAGAATCAATTTTTGATTTTGATGCGCGATGTTGTTGTGTAGCAGCTTTGAACCCGTAATGCTCAAGATCGAGGGCAGAAAAAACTGAAGGTGCCGTTTGTTGCACCTACAAGTTCTTGAGATTGATAAAAGCCCATGTGTGAAGATTACCATTCGTAAGCGATCCTTTCCTTCAGTACAGCATCTCCCTCACTTTTCTGGATAGTTTCTCCGGATGAAACGGTTTTGGGAGAAAGCCGTTGCAGCCTCGATCTAGAATCTGCTGCGCCTGACCTTCTATGCTATAACCGCTGGACAAAAGAACCCGGATTTCAGGATTGATTTCTCGGAGACGATCAAAAGTCTCCCCTCCCGATATGCCGAGCATGATCATGTCCAATATAACTAAGTCAATTTCTTTTCTCCATGAAAACGGCGACCGCCTCCTGTCCACTCCCCGCCTCATAGACCATGTATCCCATGGATGCCAGAAGCTCACCAGTAACTTCCCGGGTCATTTTTTCATCATCAACCAGCAGAATCGTTTCTGTTCCCATTAGTATCTCAGCCGAATCTTTCTTATCCTCAATGATTTTCTTCTCCGTTGCCGGCAGTGTCAATGGCTGGCAAGCCTGTGCGGCGGCAGCATCCCGCAAGGGACCTTGGGCGATGTCCAATATGAAACCGTTCAAGATTGCCATGTCCAATCGTTTCTTTACCGAGCATGAGTTTCGGAGCCTCTTTGATCAGTATCAGGCATTAGGCAAGGCGACTTGAACCGCCGTGTACGGACCCGTATGCCCGGTGGTGTGGGAGGGCGAAGGCCGTGAGGCCTTCCCCTATCCCGATTAAAGCTAACGAATACCCACTGAGATGTCAAAGGGAAATTATGCCATTAAGTGCTGTTTATCGTTTGAAATGTTGGATGTCCTTCAAACATGAAAGATGCTTTATAGCAGGAAGGATGCTGCTGTAATCATGTCGATACGCACCCTTATGCTTTCCACTGGATCATACAGCTTCCGAACACTGACAAAAAAGTCAATGGCACGAAAAAGTCAAAAAAAGCATTTCAAAATGAGTTCAGCCCCCAAATCTCACCGATAACCATCACTCTATAAAACGATCATAAGTTCTGTAAATATGGTCAACACATAAATGGAAAAAATGCTTGACAACTAATATCTGTTCTGATATCTGGTCGGTGAAGGTGAGTAACATTTACTCACCTTCATCTGAAAAAATTCCAATATTGTCTCCTTGACAGGTTAATCTCCTGACTTGGATTTTAATCTGTAGACTTGGATTTGTGATTATGAATTGTTTGAATCCAAAGCAGATCAAAAAAGTGACCTTTTCTCTTTGCTACAAAAGAATATCAAGCCAAAACATTGCCGTCGGTGCTGCCAGCATAAAGAACACAGTAAAACCATATACCCCGCGGGGAATGACACGTGATTCGTCTATCAACGGAAAGCTGTTTTGAAAAGGCTAGAAATTATTGAAGGAGGTGGAAGTATGGGCAAATCTATATTTGAAGAAGAGCACGAAATATTTCGAGATTCATTTAAGAAGTTTTTGGCGAAAGAGGTTACCCCGTGCCTTGAAAAGTGGGAAGAGGACGGGATTGTACCGAGGGAGATGTGGAAAAAGATGGGTGTCAACGGATTTCTCTGCCCATGGCTGGAAGAGAAATACGGGGGCACTGAAGCGGGCTTCGAGTATTCCGTCATCATTAATGAAGAGCTTTCTTACGTTGGTGCAACCGGTCTGATTGCGGGGCTGCACAGTGACATTATCGTTCCTTACATCAACAGTTTTGGAAGCGAAGAACAGAAGATGAAATGGCTGCCGGGTTGTGCTTCCGGAGATATCGTAACGGCTATTGCCATGACAGAACCAGGAACCGGATCTGACTTAGCTGCGATTCGTACCACCGCTGTGAGAGACGGCGATGAATATGTGATCAATGGACAGAAGACGTTCATCTCGATTGGGATACACTGTGATCTGGTCATCGTCGCGGCGAAGACGGACCTTAAGGCTGATCCGCCTTTCAAGGGTATCAGCCTTATTTGTGTGGAAAATGGAACCCCGGGATTTACCAAAGGCCGGAAGCTGAAGAAGATGGGGTATCACAGCCAGGATACGGCGGAGCTCAGCTTTGAGGATTGCCGTGTACCCGTCTCCAATCTCCTGGGTAAGGAGGGGAATGGATTTAACTATCTCATGCAAAAGCTCCAGGGTGAGAGGCTTGTTGTGAGTATCATGGCGCAATCCATGGCGGAGTCTATGTTGGATATGACGATTAAGTATTGCAAGGAGAGAACCGTGTTCGGAAAGCCAATCTGCTCCTTTCAACACAACACCTTCAAGATTGTGGAGATGGCCACGGAAATCGAACTGGGAAGAACTTTCTTGAGTTCTCTCATCGAGGATTTCTGCGAAGGAAAGGATATTGTAAAAAAGGTTTCCATGGCAAAGGCCTGGATTCCCGAAATGGCGAACCGCGTGGCTTACCAATGCGTACAGCTACACGGTGGATACGGCTACATGGAAGAATATCCCATATGTCGCTTTGCCAGAGATGTACGTGTCATAGCTATATTTGCAGGGACTACAGAAATCATGAAGGTGATCGTCGGCAGAATGATGGGTTTATAAGGTTTGGGCAACCAGAGGTAGAATGAAAGGAGGAGGGACAATGAGAATTTATAAGACATGGCAGGATGAATACAAGAGTAAATTAACAACAGCAGAAGAAGCGGTTAAAAAAGTCAAATCAGGGGATGTGGTGGGTTTCGGCCTCTCCTTGGGGTCACCTACGTCCCATCTCGTGGATGCCCTCCTTGCAAGGGCTGGCGAGCTTAAAGGTGTAAGGATTGCGGATGCTGTTCCCATTCGAATGTTGAAGATTTACGACCCCGATTTCATGAACAGCGTCAAAGAATCATTTACTTATAGCACCCTGTTGTTCAACCCTCTCAATCGTAAACTTGCGCAGAGCAAAAACGTGGATTATCAAACCGTTAACAGTTCAGATTCGGGTGAAAGGCTCGGGCAGATCTGCAATGTGGCAATGGTATCGGTCTGCGTCCCCGAGGCGGGAATGGTCAATCTGGGGTTGACCAACTTCTTTTCACCAGAACTGATAAGAGGGGCAGAACTTGTGATTGCCGAAGTTAATGATCAGATGCCCATGGTTTACGGTGATAACTGGATGCCGATTTCGGAATTTGACTGCTTTGTCGAACATTCCAGTCCTATCCCAGAGTTCAAGCGCAAGGGAGAACCATCCCATATTGAATTCGATATTGCGGAAAATGTTGCCTCGCTCATTAGAGACGGGGACTGTCTCCAGATGGGAATAGGGACATTGCCAGAGGCGATTATCCGACTTCTCAGAGATAAAGGGAAAAAGGATCTTGGTGTGCACACAGAGATGTTTCCCATGGGACTGCCTGATCTTGTCCGTGAGGGGATTGTCACCAATAAGTTGAAGAAGATCGATATGGGAAAGACAGTCGCAAGCTTCTGCATGGGCGATCATGATATGTATGAATTTGTTACACGCAACCCGGACTGTGTCTTTTATCCCACCTCCTATATCAATGCACCTCATCTACTGCGGGAGATTGATAATCTGGTGGCCATCAACATGGACCTTGAAGTTGATTTCATGGGGCAGTTGAATTCCGAGAGAATTGATTTCCGACTTGTGGGTGCTGCCGGCGGCCAGTTGGATTTTGTCATCGGAGCCGCTTGGTCGAAGGGTGGAAGAGCCGTTAATGTTTTGCCATCAACACGGACCTTGAAGTCCGGTGAGAAGGTGTCCACGATTGTGCCCCAATTATCACCAGGCTCTCATGTCATCGTTCCCCACATGTACAGCCAGTTTGTGGTGACTGAGTATGGAATTGCCGATCTGTTCTACAAATCCATGCGCGAAAGGGCAGAAGCTTTAATTGACATCGCTCATCCAGATTTTCGGGCGGAACTCCTCAAAGAAGCGAAACGGATTCTATATTAGGACCAAGCGAAATCACAAACAGTCAGAATATCGGCATAAAAAAAGGAGAACCATAAATGGAGTTAAAAGATTGTAAAGCAATTATCACTGGTGGCGCATCGGGATTGGGTGAAGCCTGTGTCCGAACGATAGTGGCGGGCGGCGGGATGGCTGCGATTTTTGATCTGCAAGCGGATCGAGCTGAGAAGCTTATTTCGGAACTGGGGTTGAAGGTTATTTTCGCGAGCACCGATGTAACGAACGAGGAAAGTGTTCAGGCAGCTATTGCAAAGGCCATGGCCGCCTTCGGGGGAATCAATGTGGTCATCAACTGTGCTGGAGTGGGAGATCCTGCAAAGCTGCTCTCCAAGAAAGGGCCCATGCCACTTACATTCTTCAACCGAGTGGTGCAGATCAACCTGGTAGGCACTTTTAATGTAATCCGTCTCGCCGTTGAGCAGATGGTTAAGAATGCGCCCAACGAAGGGGGTGAGAAGGGTGTCATCATCAACACGGCATCTGCTGCGGCTTTTGACGGTCAGATCGGCCAACCGGCCTATAGCGCTTCAAAGGCCGGCGTCGTGGGTATGACTCTGCCGCTGGCCAGGGAATGCGCGGATTACGGGATCAGGGTGATGACTATTGCCCCTGGACTCTTTAATACACCAATGCTCTCTATCCTTCCGAAGGAGGCTCGTGAGGCTCTAGGGAAGATGGTTCCATTTCCTTCTAGACTTGGGGACCCCATGGAATATGCAATGCTGTGCCGTCATATCATCGAGAATCCCATGCTCAATGGCGAAGTGATACGCCTGGATGGAGCGATCAGAATGGCAGCCAAATAAGCGAAATCGCGGGGCCGGGTTCGAGTTATATTCCTAGAATATTTTATACACGGAAATAGGAATCCAAATCTTGTAAAGTGACAGTAAGAAAATATTAGGTGATAGATAAGGAGCGAATATAATGGAAAACAAAAATGACATAGTTATCGTTAGTGCGGTTAGAACGCCATTCAGCAAATTCGATTCTGCCATGGCAGATATTCCTAGTATCGACCTGGGAATCATAGTGATGAAGGAAGTCATTAAAAGGGTAGGAATCAAGCCCGAGGAAGTTGATGATATTAGCTACGGAAGCTGTGTCCCCGCAGAGGTAGCGTTAGAATTTGATGTACCTGCACGCCAGGCAACCCTGCTTGCAGGTTTCCCGGCAGAAAATATCTCAGTAAGCCTCGATCGCGCCTGCTGTTCATCTCTAACCTGCTTACGTTTCGGTGTGAGGGCCATCAAGGCTGAAGAAGCCGAGATTGCAATGGCCGTGGGTTCCGAAAACATGCCGAGAACCCCCCATCTGGCTCCGGGTTTGAGAAAGGGTTCAAAATTAGGGCATATCAAGTTAGTCGATTGTCTTTTTGAGCTTGGATATACGGCCAAAGGATTCAATCCTGTCGCCATAGATGCGGGAGAGGTGGCATTGGAATATGGTGTTACGAGGGAGATGCAGGATGCCTGGGCACTCGGGAGTCAGGAAAAATACGCGAAAGCTTATGCGGAGGGTAAGTTCAAGATCGGAGAGGAACTCGTACCCGTCATCATCCCGCAGAAGAAAGGCGATCCCATTGTGATTGAAAAGGATGAATCGCCGCGCAAGACAAATATGGATGCTTTGGCGAAGCTGAAGCCGATTTACGGAAGTCCTACTGTAACGGCGGGAAATGCGCCACCCATGAGCGCGGGATCAAGTGCCATTCTGCTGATGACCAGGAAAAAGGCTGAACAAAAAGGCATCAAGCCGCTTGCAACCATAGTGACTATTGTTGCTTCGGCCACGGCGCCCCGTGAGATAGCCGTTATCCCGGCTTATACCATTCAAAAAGCTTTGGACCGAGCAGGATTGACCATTGATGATATGAAGCTCATAGAAATCAATGAAGCTTTTGCTGCCATGCCGCTTGTTTCTACCAAGATCCTTGCCAAGGGTGACGAGAAGAAATGGAAAGAACTTCAGGACAAGACAAATGTGAATGGCGGTGCTATCGCCATTGGGCACCCCGTGGGAGCCAGTGCTGCAAGAATCACCATGACGATGGCTTATGAGTTAAAAAGGCGCGGGGGTGGTTATGGAGTGGCTTCAATCTGTGGAGGGTTGGCACAAGGTGAAGCGGTAATCATTAAGGTATGAATTTAAAGGTTGCATTCTGACGGGCCTTAATTATGAGCGATGAAAGACCCCGTCTTATGACCTTGTGATCAAAGGAGCACGAGATGGATTATCAAACGATTTTATATGAAAAGAATGAAGGTGTTGCAATCATAACTCTGAATCGTCCCAAGAGCATGAATGCTCTGAACAGCCAAGTCTTCAAAGAGTTGGACCACACTTTCTCTGAAGTTGACGCTGATGATCAGGTAAGGGTGGTGATTCTAACTGGCAGTGAAAAGTTCTTCGCTGCGGGTGCCGACATTACTGAAATCAGTAGGATTGCAACGCCCGTTGAAGCTCACCGGTTTCTCAAAGATGTACAAGCTCTCTTCAACAGAATTGAGGATCTGGAAAAGCCTGTTATTGCGGCAATCAGCGGTCTTGCCTTGGGTGGCGGCTGTGAGCTTGCCCTTGCCTGTGATCTCCGGATTGCAACAGAAAGTGCCATGTTCGGTCAGCCGGAGATCAAGATTGGAGTGATCCCAGGGGCAGGGGGAACACAGAGGTTGCCCAGGATCATTGGAGTAACCAAGGCCAAGGAACTTCTTTATACTGGAGATGTCATTGATGCTCAGGAGGCTTACCGTATCGGGCTCGTTAATAAAGTGGTACCGGTTGCCTCTCTGATTGAAGAGACGAGGAAAATGGCCTTGAAGATTGCCCGCCAGCCCGGCATGGCTTTAAAAGTTACAAAGTTAGCCGTCAACGGAGGGCTCAACATGGACATCAAGTCGGCCATGGCCTACGAGGCAAGATGCTTTGAAATCCTCTTCTCTACGGATGACCAGAAAGAGGGAATGAAGGCCTTCATCGAGAAAAGAAAGCCTGCGTTCAAAAACAGCTGATCCGTTTGATAAACCCGAGCCTGGGATCGAATTCTTATCATTGAATCGGCCGGATTGCTTAAATGCGCTCACTGGACATGATGTTATAGCTCCATGTCTTGTTCAGCGGGCTTCATAACCGTGATGAGATAAGAGTCCTGTTGATTGCAGGGTGTGGCTGGAGGGTGCATCGGCGCCGATCTCAGGGAGAATAACGTTTTCGGGCCTGTAATGTTGCACGATACGGCGAGCCATGGTTCAAAAAATGGCCTGATGTGACGATGGTTTGATGGGAAGAGTTGGGCCTATAGAGCGAACCGATCGCCTTCATCCCTTCCATGGGAATTTTGATATTACGATGACAAAATGAAAAACATGTGTATAGACAATTCGAACGGGAAGAGGTAAGATTGTCTTGAAAGGTAATGACCGGTACGGTTATATCCTAGAACCTCTAGTTTGCTTGATAGTCCTGCTCCGGTACCAATTGAAAAGGGGCGGAGCAGGGCATTATTTGAAATGAGTTAACAAATCAGCGACGTTGCAATGCTCATAATAAGCATAATGACCATCCGTTCATGGATGATTTACCACCACAGAATATTATGACGACGATCTCCGAAACAATTCCGAAAAGAGCCGCCCAATCGACCGCCAAGCCTGTGCCCAAAGGGAAGGTCAAGATCGCCAAAGCCCTGATATCGCTTCTGGAAGAAAAAGAATTCAACGCGATTACGACAGCACAGATCTCTCAAAGATCGGGCGTCAGTGAAGCCCTAATTTACAAATATTTCGGGGACAAACGAGATCTGCTTCATCAGGTGCTGGGAGGCTACCTTGATGATTACCTTGATCAGTTGGAATTGGAACTTAGAGGCATTAAGGGTACGCTTAAAAGATTGAGAAAACTCATCTGGTCCCAACTTAACCTTTATGAATCGAATCGGGTGCTGACCCAGATTCTTCTGCTAGACGTGAGGAGTAGCCCGTGCTATTTTGATAGCGAGAGTTATGCCCAAGTTAAAAGACACAGCAAAATAATTATGAACATTCTCGAGGAGGGAGTAAAAAAAGGTGAACTGCGAAGGGACGTTCCATTAGTGTCCATGAGGCAGGTGATCTTGGGCGGCATTGAACATATGTGCTTGCCGAAAATCATCTACAAAAAACGCTATTCTCCAGAAGACCTCACGAAGGATTTATTTAAAATCGTACTTGAAGGCATAGTAAATCGCCCTGCAAATAATAAAAAAACTGCATAATATGCTGTAGTCTATTCCATATTGAAAAGAAGTGGGTACAGAAAAATGGATTCATGATGAGGGAGCACGTTACCTGTACCCTCAGTGCGGTCAGAAACTCTTCAGGGTGCAAACCGATGTAGCCGTCGTGGAACAGCGGGAAGGTACTAACTTTTTACACCAGACTGATGAATATTGTCCGTTCGAAACATCAATCATAGATCAAAGGATTTTCCGTTTTTCAATCACGTATGCATGGCACAGTTTGTAGCGTAACAAAAGCTTCAAATAATTCTGAAGTATTGAGATCATTGAATACAGTCTATATTGAATTCCATCTGTAATCATGTAAGTTCTCCAGAAAGACGGGCAGGTGTGTATTTCAGGAAGCTGCTCACGCCCTCAGTTACCTGAAAATTGACACTTTTAAAACCGCACCTTTCTTTTGGTTATCAACAAATATCAGAAAAAATCCAGTGAATTGTTTTTATAAGCGGTTTGCAAAGCAAGATAGGCGAGATTATCGCCACAAACGTATTTTATAGATACTGCCAGGGTAGAGCGATGACCTGCGCGTGGATTTCCATGGGCCTGGGACATCGACAAATAATATAACCTTTTTCCGCCTGTTCGGGATGTTCCTTGAGAAACGTCAGGAGATGACGAGCGTCATGACGATCCGGATGGACCGTCCACTTTGCCTCGACAGGGATCAGACGCCCTTGTCGTTCAATGATGTAATCAACTTCCGCACCCTGACGCGTCCGCAGGTAGGAGAGACTACCATCCCCAAGATATTGGATTCTCTTCCATAGTTCCACGCCCACCCACTGCTCGAAGAGGGGACCCGGATTCGCCCGGACCACATCCCGGGTAGGGAGGAGGCCGGCGGCGGCGTGCCGCACTCCCAGATCGGCAAAGAGGAACTTCGGCGTGGAAAGGACATTTTTCCGCGGGCTGCGGGAAAACGCCGGAATGCGGAGACCAATGAACATGTCTTCCAAAAGTTGGTAGTAAGACTTGACGGTGGGCTGGGATATTCCAGTTTCCTGAGCGATCCCGGCGTAGTTCATAAGTTGCCCCGCTTCCAGCGCCGCGAGGGGAAGAAAGCGTACAAAAGCCCCCCAGTCCCGGATCATGGCCTCACGGCGGATTTCCTCCTCCAGGTGGATGACCGCGTAAGCCTTCAGAATTTCTCCCCGGTCCAACTCCGCCCCGGCGACCACACCGGGCAGACTTCCATAAGCCAGCCTCTCCTCCATATCCCAGGGGGGAAACGGATTGGGAGAACATGGATTCTCAAACCATGTCATGGGCAGGGGAGACGGAATCGAAGGAGGGGAGTGATTGGGGGCGGGATGCTCAGTCAACACCAGAGGAAAGAGGCGGTGAAGAAAACTTCTTCCGGGAAGGAGATTGGCGCCGGTCCGGCGGAGCTTGCGGGCTGAGCTGCCACAGAGGACAAATCGCCATCGCTCCGGGTCGCTATCATAAAGGGATTGTACTGCATCAAAAATGCGAGGAACAGCCTGGACCTCATCCACGAAAACGAACCGCCTCTTGTCATCCGGTGGCAGGGCGCGACAAATCTGAAGGAACTCGCCCGGTCGCGCCAGGAGGCGCGATCGTTCTTCCGGATCGGCCAGGTTAATCCGCAGCGCATCTGGGGGAAGCAGGGCATTCATCAGGGTGGATTTGCCTGTCTGTCGCGCCCCGAAGATGATATGCACGAACGGGCGCGCCAGTTTTTCCTTCAGTGCCTCGGCACACCAGCGGTCATAAAAGGGTGGGGACATGACAAACCACCATCATTCCTTTACAATTGTGCGACAATAATAAAGTATGTCCAATGATTTGTCAAGGAACTTTTCTATAAACGGCCGTCGCCACAGCGGAACTGCTCAACATGCAAGCCGGCCATCGCCATTACCTTCTCCTTTGTCCCGGGAAAGACTTTCTCCCATGACCTCCCGCCAGTAGGGGTCGTTCCTCATCTGGGCGAGTTTTCTCTGCAACTGCCGCACCGTAATGCCCAGGATGTCAGCCGTCTGCCGCCGGTCGCCGCCGGCATTCATAAGGACGTAGGCGACCTGGGTCTCGTCGTTTTCCTTGAGGCTGCATAATCGTCTGCCAAACAGGGACTGGCAGGTAGGCTGTTTCCCCAAATGATGGGGCAGGATCATCCCTCCCTCGCAAAGGAGCAAGGCATTTTCGACAATCTGTGCCAGTTCCCGGACATTGCCCCGATATTCCCGACGGATGAGGACGTCCATGGCCTCGGGACTGAAGCCGCTGATCTCTTTGCCATACCGGAAATTTGCCTCCCGGAGAAAATGGGCAGACAGCAGGGCGATATCTCCCTCCCTTTCCTGTAGCGGCGGGATATGGACATGGGCGGATTTCAGGCGATAGAGGAGATCCAGACGGAACCGGCCCTCCTGACAGGCCTTGTCCAAGTCCATATTGGTCGCGGAAATGACCCTTACATCGACCTTCAAGGTCTTGGCCCCACCCAAGGGGGTGAATGACTTTTCCTCAAGGACCCGGAGGAGCTTTGCCTGGAGCGCAAAAGGCAACTCTCCGATTTCATCGAGAAACAGCGTTCCGCCATTGGCCTGCTCGAAAAAGCCACGATAACTTCCCTCGGCGCCGGTAAAAGCCCCCCGGACATGACCGAAGAACTGGGTCTCGAACATGGTGGTCGGAATGGCGCAGACGTTGACGGCAATAAAAGGCCCCGCAGGGGCAGGCCCGGCCTGATGTATCCCCCGGGCCATGAGTTCCTTCCCCGTCCCCGATTCACCGGTAATAAGAACGGGATTGCCGCTTCTGGCCATGACCTGGGCATAGACCAGGAGGGATTTCATCAGCGGACACTGGGTGATGATCCCGGCAAAGGCGACCGAGACCTCTCCATCCCCCTCGCGACCGGCACCGGACAACCCTTTTAGCAGCCCCTTACGTTCGTATGCCCGCTCAATGGTAAGGAAGAGCAGCTCGTTATCCACGGGCTTGATCAGATAATCGTAAGCCCCCAGGCGAATGGACCTGACCGTCATGGGAATATCGTCCATAGCCGTCAGGATGATAAATTCCGTATAGGGTTTGAAGGGCTTGGTGGCCTCCAGGACCTGCATGCCGTCCACTTCCGGCATCAGCAGATCGAGGAGAACGATATCGTAATCCCGCTCCCGGATTTTCCGGATGGCATCCTGACCATTATCACAGATATCCACATCGCGAATGCCCCGCCATTTCAAAAGTCGTCGAACCGATGAAAGGGATATTTCTTCGTCATCCACGATCAGGATCTTCATAGACGCTGTCTCCCCGTTTCCTGGATCATCTTTTGCAGTTTCTCCATATCGAAAGGTTTCTGAATCGTAAAGGACGGAATGCCGGTTGCTTCTATATTTTCTTGCCGTATGTCTCCCTCCGGTCCATACAAAACGGTATAAAGCAGCGGATAACGTTTTTTTATGCTCGTCATGAGCTGCCGGCCGTTTAAATCTTTGAGATCCATGGCGCACATTACCCAATCCACTTCCGGGTAACCGTCAAGATATTGGAGTATCCTTTCCCCATCCTCCGGCGACTTGACCAGCCAGGTTGCCGCTTCCAGAAAATGCGCTTGAATGTCATCGAGGAAGGCCGCATCGGAATCGACAAAAAGCAGGCGTGGATTCATTCGCGGCAAGCTGTGTCCCTCTATGGGCAGATAGACGGTAAAGCGACTCCCCACCTTGGGCTGGGAAAGGACACTGATCGTACCTCCATGCTCCCTGATCAGGCCGTAGGATATGGACAGCCCCAGCCCCGTTCCTCCGGAATCCCGGCGGGTCGTGAAAAAAGGATCAAAGATATGGTCCATGGTCTCCCGGGCCATTCCTTTCCCGTTATCTTCTATCACTACAACAACGGCGTTGAGACGAGGGAGATGCCGGGCGGTAATGGTGATCTTCCCCTTTCGTCCCGGCGATATGGACTGGTGGGCGTTGATGAGGAGATTAGTCATTACTTGCTCGAGCTTTTGAAAATGTCCCCGCACCATGGGAAGACCTTGTTCGATATTCTGTTCGATGAGGGATACGGTTCTGCGCACCTGGGCGCCGACAATCACCAGGACGCCCTGGATGACATCGGCTATCTGGATCGATTTCTTTTCAGCCAGGTCATCGCTCCGGGAAAATTCCTTCAGCCCCGTAATGACCCTGTTGATCCTTCCGGTGGCCATCTTGAAGGCGTGAATGATCTCCCGCATATTCTGAACAACCTCTGCCCGGGTAACTCCCCTCTGTTCACATAATTTCGCAGAGGCACCGTGATCGATAAATACCGGCTCCAGGGTATCCCATATCTCCTCCAGGAGGGGGATGTTATAGGATATAAAGCTGACGGGATTGTTGATCTCATGGGCGACGCCCGCTACCACTTCCCCGAGGGCCGTCAGTTTGTGGGTCTGAATGATCTGCTGAAGACGTAACTCATTTTCCTGGCGAATCCGCTTTTCCTCCGTCACATCCTGCCAGATGCCGACGAAATAGGGGGTAGGGGCATCCGGCATCCGGACCAGGCGCCAGAAATCGGAGAACCATCTATAGGTTTGATCGACGGCACGGAAACGGTACTCGCAATGATATGTGCCTTCGCCGCGAGCATTCCTCAATTCCTTGAGCACCCGGGAACGATCGTCGGGATGGAGCTGGTTCTGCCAGAAAACGGGTTGTCCCATAAAATCCGACGGCATGTAACCGGTTATTTCCCCCACGGAATTGCTGACGAAGGTCATTTCATACTTTCCTGAGGTGTTGCGGGTATAAGAAACGATGGGAAGCGACTCCAGCAGGAGGGACAAGTGATCCGTAGTGCGCTGCAGGATCTCATTGGTTACGGCCAACTCCGCGGTCCTTTCCCGGACCCGCATCTCAAGCTCTTCATGGGCCTTCAACAGGTCCGCTTCCGCCACTTTTTTCTCGGTGATATCTTCCAGGGTCTCTACCGCCCCCAAGACAGGCCCCTGGGGATCCCTGAGGAGCGCGGCGGTAAAGCGCAACCAGCGCCCACTCTCCCCTAACTCGGGGAAAAAATCAGTTGCTTCATAGGCGTCCTCGATGAGGGGGGATTTGAGGTATTTCCTTCCATACCACTGGGGTATGTCCTCGACAGCCCCTTCCACGAGCAGATCGGCCAGGCATGGCCTTTGTTTGCTGTAGAAAGCCCGCCACTGCTGGCTGGTGCCGATTACCTCCTCTGCCCTTATCTTGCTGAGTTCTTCAAGGGCCCGATTCCAGTAGATGAGCCGATGGTCCCGGTCGATGACAAAGGCAGGGATTGGGGAACCGCCGATGCACCCCATGAGCAGGTCGAATTCTTCTCTGCCCAAGGCACCGGTAAAACCACGATGATTCGATAGGCTTCTCTTCATGGATAATAAAAGTGGCTTTTCTCTCTAAAGATTGTTAAAGTGCCGTTGTCGATGCGATGCGTGATCTACGCAAATCTTTCCATTACTTGGCCATGAAAAGATAGGGAGGAACGATCTATGGAACTCGGCGATATTGTCATTGTGGACCACCCCCGGCACCCGTTTTACGGACGCACGGGAAAGATTATCGGCCGTCGGGGCGAACATGCGGCAGGCGATCCCTGGTTCCTCATTTATGTGCCTACCCACATGCGCAGCTTTCTCGTTCCCCAATCGATGCTGTGCCTCGAAAAAGACGTGGCCGTGGCCGTAGAAGTATTCAGCGATCGCCTCCAGTAAGGGGCATGCCCCGATAACGGTTCTTGTATCACCACCGGTAAGGTTAAACGTCATTTCATGCACAAATCAATCATATAAGAAGGTGTGCAAAAAATCCAGACTTCATATGGGAATATATTCCCCTTCCCTCGCTTACCTTCGCGGAAATTTCATCTCATATCTATTCCCAGGACCTGCGCATAGCCATCAATTCCCCCATCAGCTCCGGCTCATTAAAGATGACAAAGGCCACTGCCAACTCCGGAAGAGAGGGAACGGATTGAAATCTCTTTAAGATGTCCAGCCATCTCTCTTCCGGAATGGGTCGAAGATCGAGATTGGGGCAAAAACTCGAATCATATACGTAGTATTCTTTTTCCCCGGCCACGAGATAATCAAGTAGCCGGCGATGCTCCACATGGGCCGGACAGGTCTTAATCACCTCCCCGCCGTAAGAAAAAGGAAAGAGATAGCATACCCAGGGCCGCAGGGAGTGGTGATAAATCTGACAGAGATTGTGGTTGTTGAGAAAGGGGCAGCGTACCGGCTGCCCCTTCAATCTTTTCCCATAATGACACTGGTAATCCGCAATGAACGACTCGACCGGCTGCCCCAGGTACTTCGCCAGGACCACCAGATGCTCATAGGGAATCCGGGGCACATAGACGCTGCAACAGCTCCCCGTCTTGCGGCAGGAGAAGGGAAGCAGGATATCGTAGTCCCGGCATTCGATCTTGGAGAAGAGGTATCTCTCCGGTTCGATCTTCATGATCCTCTCCTGCTGATGCGAATTCGAAGGAAATCCGGCAATCTGGGGGCGTTAATTATGACGTCTCCAGATTGCCGGGGTGTCAGCGGTTTACGCCGGTTTGTCTTCCGGCAATGTTTCCCCTAATGCCAGACGGCAGATATCGCTGATCATGTAGTTGTCCATCCCCGCCCCTTTTCCTTTCTTGCTCAGGGTACGGAAACACATGGGGCAGAGATAGACCATTGCCTCCGCGCCATGGTCCTTGGCATCCTGAATGTTTTTATCCCGGAAGGGTTCGAAGTTCTTGCCCCGGGGAAAGAGTTTCAGGTTCGGACCGGCCAGTTCCACGCCGCAGCAGATGGCATTTATTCCATCGTACTGGCGGGCGACACGCTCCGCACCGATGAGGGCGAAGATTTCGTCTACGTAATGATCCTTCTCCGGCGTGTAGCGGGAGGCGCAGGGGCGCTGATAGGCGACCTTCATGCCCAGCTTTCGGATCCGCTCCGGATGTTCCTTCAGATAATCCGCCAGGTATTCGAGAATGGAGACCGGCCGGAAGGGCAGCTTGATGCCGAATTCCGGGGCCATGCCTTTCAAAAGGGCGTAGCAGTCGTCATGGACGAAGACGATCTCCTTGGCCCCCGATTTGGCCAGATTGTTGACGAGGCCCTGGAGGCGGTCCCGCATGATGGATTCGTCCCCCATATGGGCAAAAAGGACGTTACAAAAATAATGGCGGCCCTTGAGGATGGGCAATTCCTCAAAGAGGCTTCCCTGGATCGCCCAGGGCATGCTGCCATCCATGACGCAGATGGACATGACCCGGTCCTTGGGTGGTGCGATGGCTTTCGGTTCCCCCTCCGCCTTGAAGCGATCGGCCATCTGGGAGCGCAGGGCCGGATCGGTGAAATTGCCTGCCTCCTCCATCTTTTTCAGGATCAGGTCAAAAGGCCTGGCGTTCTTGGGACAGTATTCGTTACAGGCGATACAGGTTACGCAATCATAAATCCAGTCCGCCTTTTCCCCCTGAACCAGTTTCCGGAAGGCCTCCCCACCCGTTTCGGCATTGAAATCGAGATAATGGCACTTCGCTAAACACTCGCCACAAAAATCGCATTGTTCTTTGTGAAACATCTCTACCTCCTCCTAACTAATTATAATATTTTACATATTTACAGATAACTTCATTATGCCCTATTATTAAACGCATTCCCCTCCTTACCTTACCCGCTTCCTTTGCTGAACCGGTCATCGGCCCGGATATCACGCACCCGTCCCTCTTTGCCCTGCACCCAGCCGCTTGTCGCGTCGGTGATGACGTCAAATGCGGGGATATAGGGTTTAATGTCCAAAAGCGGCGTTCCGTCCACGACATCAATGTCCTCAATCTTGATCGTCTTCCCCTCAATGCCGACTAGTCTTACGATGGAAAGGCCAATAGGATTGGGACGACGCGGGGCGCGGGTGGCAAAAAGGCCCCGTTTGGCGTTATCCAGAAAAGGAGTCAATTCGAGATCATAGCCGTCGGACAGGTGAAAATGATACAAAAGGATGATGTGGGAAAACCCCTCAAGATTTCTGAGTCCCCCGACATAGTCATCGTTGATCTCGACCCATCCCGGGGTTCTCTGCGCCCCCGCCGGCTGGATCGGCATGCCTTCCTGATCCCGAAAGGGGGAATGGATGACGCCGATGGGTCGATAGACAATCATTTTGGGGCCTCGTACCTTTTTTCCTTCATCTCCAGGGCATTGATGAGGACATGTCCGGGAAAAGATAATCAGCTAATAGTGAATGATATAAAATCGATACCGTCATGATGTTCTGATTTGGAATTGTTATTACGCCAGATTCGAGCTCGCCGGTGGGTCAAGATAATTGTCGATGGCCTCCCGAAGGGCGAGGGCGGCGTCCCGAGCTGTGGTGCGCTCCTCTTCCGTCCAGGGCTCTTTGTCCGTATCTTCGAGGCGCACCCGGGCCTGATCGAGGGACCGGCAGAACCGGACGGACGGCGCGGCGGCGGCGCCCCGCTTCCGCCCTCCTTCCTCATCCTGCTGCATCCGGATCTTGAGCTGTTCGTAGGCCGTTCGCATGGAGCGTTCCTGCTTCCGCCGGGAGATCTCCAGGAGCTTGGATTTGGCTATCTTGCGGTCCGACCGGCAATCATCGCGGATGTCCTGGGGCAGGCGCAACAGGGCCAGGGAATCGCCAACAGTGGTTCGGGGCTTGGCGACGACGACGGCCAACTGTTCGTCCGAGTATTGCGCCTCCGTCTTGAGACGATGGAGGGCTTCCGCTTCTTCGATTACAGTGAGGTCCTGACGCTGGAGATTCTCCACCAAGGAGATCTCGGCGTAGTTTCCCTCGCAGCAAATCGCCGGCAGGACCAGGAGGCCCGCCTGCTTGGCCGCCAAATAGCGCCGTTCCCCTGAAACGATAATAACCCAGCCTTGCCCGCCTCCCCGAAAGAGGAGGGGCTGGAGGACGCCGTGCTTCTTTATCGATGCCACCAGTTCTTCTATCCCGGCCTGATCGATGACTTTGCGGGGTTGATCGGGGTCCAATTTAAAGTCGATGATGGAGATCTGGTATAAATTTCCTTTTTCGTAGGTCATGGTTAACCTCGCGTGTAGATGATGATAGGCATTATACTCATTATTGGGAGATTTTCAAGGAAAAGTGAAAGGTGGCGGCGGGGTCGCTATTCCCAACACCCACGTTGTTGTCCGGACAGCAAAATTTTTTACGATTCGTCAAAATCTCATTAATATCATATTGTTACTGACCGCCGGATTTCGGCATTAAAATTCTGCCTCCGATTATTTCATGAGCGGCGGCATATATTTCAAATGAAGTGGCTTTTATTACAGGGCAAAACGGATGGGGAGGTCAACCCACATAGCTACGGGAAGACCCTTTTTTTCCCCGGTTCAAAGGACCACTGCTTTAGAGTATTCAGGGGGGATTGATCGAGAAGGGCGTATCCGGAAGAGGTTTTAACCCTCGTCCGGCCCACGCGCCCATCGGCAAGGACCTCCACGGACAGGAGCACCGTGCCCTCATAACCGCGTGCTTGCGCCAGACGCGGATAGGCAGGGCGGCCGTTATCCCGGTATTACATTTACTTCCTACGCCTGAAGCCCACGCTGATCAGCCCGACAAAAACTAAAAACCCCAGCATGAACATATAGGGAATCGGCGCACTGGCGGCGGCAGGTCCCCCCGTCTCCTGCATCTCATAGCCTGCCACATTCTTTCCTTTTCCATCGGGAGCATTTTCCTTACGGGCAGAAGCGGGCTCCGGGGAGACTGGCTTGAGGTTGCGAATCTTATCCGGTTCCCGGTTGCCCAATTCTTTTCTGGCGGCATCTCTCGCTGGTTGTCTGACATCAGCAAGAGCCTTCCTGAAATTTGAGACCATGTTGTTCAGCCCGGGAACCGACAGCATGATATCGGACGTAAAAGAAGTTAGCTGCAAATTATTGCAGGTGTGATCACAGCAGGCAAGGCCGACCTCCTGAACACTTTGGGCATATTCTTTCGCCAGAATTTCCATGACCTGCCGGTCTGGTTGCCAGTAATCTTTCCTCACCGTTTCCAGCATGCGCGCCACCAAGGACTGATAAGCATGCATATTTTTCGCTTGCCGGAACATTTCCTTGATATTGATGCCATTTCTATCCAGAACATAGGTCTCGTACATTTCGCTCCATTTGGCTTCCTCGACGGCCTCGGGAACCGTTACCTGCCAGCCCCAGAGATGTTCCACCACTTTATCGATAAACCTCGCCCCGGCGTAGCCTTCCTTCATCATGGCCTTGATCCAGGTTGGGTTAAGATACCGTGACCGCATCTCCCGGCCCATGAACCGCTCCAGGGTTTCCTGTTTCGGTAGCCTCGGATTCACGAGATTGGTGACATAAACCTCCGGCGTTTTCCCGTCGAGGGAGCGGATGGCCAGGGCGGTACCGCCGAGAAACTGGAAGAAGTCATTATTGTCAAGGGTCTCATACAAATTGGAGGAGCGGCTGTGGACGGCGATCTTCGATCCCGACAGGGCGTTTTTCAGGACCGTCCGGCTTATATCTTCCCCTCCCTGCTCTTCCTTGGCACTCCAGAAGCCCTGTCCGAACAGGTGGCTCATCCGCGTAAAAAAGACGTCGGCGACCTGACTCTCCTTTTCCCACGTATTGGACTTGGGAATCACGTTCGCCAGGTTGGTTCCATAGGCCCCGGAAGGGACGGTGAAGATGCGTACGGCGGCAAGCCTTTCCGCCTTATCCGCTGCTATGCCTTTGTCCATGAGCATTTTCTTCGTCTGGAGGACGTTTGCCCGCAAAACGTTGTCTTCTTCCTGCTGATTCTTGGCCAGGCTCACCCCTTCGTCGAGGAGAATCAAGAGATTGGAGTAGACATCGCGATATAATCCCGAAGGAACCATATTGACGTCGATGCGCCGCCGCCCGAGTTCCGTCCTCGTTATGATCTCCACGCCCGTGACCGATCCCCGTTCATTCCACCTCGGCCTTACTCCCAGCAGATAAAGGATTTGCGACTCCATGACGCCTTCATTCCGCGTCGTTTCCTCCGCCCAGAGGTTGAAAGTTACTTTGTCGGGATAGGCGCCGTGGCGCCGCCGGTAACCCTCGATGAGTTCCTGCGCCAGTTTTGCCCCCTGATCGTATGTCGCCGGCTGGGGTACTCGCGACGGATCAAAGGAATTAAAGTTCTTGCCCGTGGGCAGGGAATCGGGATTGCGGAGGGGGTCCTCTCCCAGACCGGCGGGGATATACCTGCCCGCAAGGGCCGCCAGGAGCGAATCCAATTCCCGGGGACCGCTGTCAAAAATCCGCTTCTCCAGGACGGCCCGGCGCTTTGTCCGTTCTTCGCTGCTCAAACCTTTTTCGATGGCAAGAATTGCCTCAGCGGTGCTCTGACGGTACTTTTCCTCCGGCGACCTGCCGAAGGTGTGGAGGCCGAAGGGGGTTTGTTTCTCCGCAATGCCTGTCATGTAATCTTCCAGGCTTTCGATATCCCCGTCCGCTATGGCCGGAATTCCCAAATCTTTTAATATGCCCGTTTTCTTCACCAGGGTGTTGATGCTCTCCAGCTTCGCGACCGCGAGGGCAGGACTCTTGTCGCGGGCGAGGCGATAATCGTTCAGGAGGGAAACGAGTTTCTTCAGCTCCCTGTTCAGACCGGCCTTATCGAAGGGAGGCGTCATATGGTCAATGACGACGGCCATCCCCCGCCGCTTCGCCTGAATCCCCTCGGCAACGTTATCCACGTTATAGGGATAAATATTGGGCAAATCCCCGATCAACACCTCGGGTGGATCTTCGGCTGTAAATCCTATCTCCTTGCCGGGAAGCCATTCGTGGGTGCCGTGGGTACCGACGTGGACAACGGCATCGGCCCGGAATTTCTTCTTCAGCCAGAGGTAGAATGCCACATACTGATGATGGGGCGGCATCAGGACATCGTGATAAAGCTTGTTTTCGTCCTGCTCCCAGCCCCGGGACGGTTGGGGCGTGAAGAGAACGTTGCCGCACCGCAGGGCGGGCATAACGAGAAATTTCTTTCCCCGTTGACTTTCCCAAATCATTATTTTGCTCTGTTCCACGGGTCCCCAACTCTTGAGAACGGATTTCCGGAATCCCTCCGGCAGGGTTGCAAACCAGCCCTGGTAGGTCTCCAGAGGGATCAGGATCGTCCTGCCGCCGGCCACCATGCGGTTCAACTCGCCCGGCGCCCAGTTGCCAATGTTCCGGGCATAGGCGTTGACGTCCCGCAATAAGTTATCCTTGATGTTTTCCGGAGATTCCCTATCGAACCCGAGGCCATCGACAAGGTAGCCCTCCATCCGCATTCGGTTTGCCATTTCATAGAGGCTCTGGGGAAGGACGTTCAGGTAAGCGGCGCCGATGTTGTGTTTCCCCGGGGGGTAGTTATAATAGATGAGGGCGATTTTTTTGTCCTTGTTCGGTTTGTCCTGGAGGTTGATCCATGCCTTTACCCGCGCCGTAAGGCTTTCAATACGTTCGGGAATGGGGCGGTATTCCCTGTATTCAAAGCCCGTTTCCTTATCGACAACCTTCTCCTTGGCAGCAATTACCGTCGGTTGGATGATCCCGATCATTTCGGGACCGGAAACCTGCCAACCCCGTTCCAGAACGTCCAGACCCACGGTGGATTGACGCCACTGTTCTTCCGAACGGGTGGAAAGAAAAACGGCATTGATGACGGGGATATTGAGTTTATTCAGAAGGGGAAGGATCACTTCGGCGTTTTGGCCCATCTTGGCGCCGATGGCAACAAGAAGTCTGATCCGCGGCGCTTTGGGAGAGAGGAGCAACTGCCGGAGGGGCGCCTCGGTGGGATGGCCGTAAACGGCCAGGACATTGAAGCCCTGGCTCTCGATATTCTCGATCACGGCGTTGATCGGCTTCATCTGGCCTGATTCCACGCTGGCCCGGTAAAAGAGGACTCCCACCCAAGGTTTCTTTTCGTCCTCGGGGGCGGCAGGACGTTGCCCCCGGGCCTTCCGGAAGGACTCGAAATCCTTACAGACCTTCCCGCTTACATGTTCGTAGATCCCCACGGTGGGCAGGTCAATGGGCGCTTCGTAAGGAAAAGGGAGGGCAAAATCCTTGTTCAGGGCATAAAGGATCATGTTTTTGATATTGACGACGACCCGCGTTCGATAATAGGCGCTTATCTTTTCATCGACAAGGATCCCCAGTTTGCGATGACCCGAATTATAATCACCGCCGACACCGTAGACCTTACCGCCTTTTTTTATCACCTCTGTCAGGGCAGGTTGCAAAGCCTCGACCAGCCCCCGATCCCCGACGCGAATAATCACCAGTTGTGATTCCCGGAGATGTTTCAGGTCTTGCCGGCGAACATCCTGGGTTGGATAGGCGTAAAAAGAGATATCATCATAGCTCCGGTCGGGAATTTCGAGAGCAGGACGGCCCGCCAACTCCTTTTTAATCACCTTGATGGCCGCCACTGTGGTTCCCGAATGGGTATCGCCTAACAGGAGGGTGACTTTCAGTGATTCAGCAAGAGCGGACGCGGCAAACAACAATGAAAACAGCAATATGAATATTAAAGTAATTCCCACTTGCCGGTGACGATTCCTGTATCCCGAACTATTCCGGCACATAGATCACCCTGCCGTCCTTGAGCTGATAAGCCGTTCCCAGGCGCGTTCCTTCGCCGCTCAAGCGCTTATCCGTAACTTTCTGAACTTTGATCTCCTTCCCTTTCTTTACGACCATCTCGATCTTGCCGTCGGCGGTCTTTTTGGTAATTGTCACCTCCGATTTCGGATCGAGGAGATCCATCATATTATAGGCCATAAACAGGGCAATCATCATGCTGACGATAAAGACGACGCTGGCATCAAAGAGATTCGCCACCCCCGAAATGGGATCTTCCAGAGGTTCGTCATATTTGTCAAATCTCCGGCGCCTTTTAAGAAACCTCATCTTGGGCCTCCTCCGTCGGCAAAGCGTGGCAATTTAACTCCCGCAAACGCAGTTCCGTCAGGTATTCCATTTCTCTTATATCCCCCCGGACCCATTTTTCCTTCACGAGCGACATGAGGTAGGCGGCGACGCTACAGCCAAGGCCGACAACCACCGTGGTAAAGGCGGTAACCATGCTGCTCGCCATCCGCGGCATATCGCCCTGGGCCAGAGAGGAAAGGGAAATGCCCATGGGAATCAATGTTCCCATCAGACCCAGGGCCGGTCCCACGCGAATCACGAAACGGATCCGATCAAGGGATTTGATGAGATCCAACTCCGTCTGCTGTAAAAAACGTTCAGCCTCGATATCTAAAAGATTGGGATCGCCTGCTAAACCAAACTCCCGTACCAGGGAATACTTGTACCTCCGCAGCGCTGTTGACGGGCCATTTCTTCTTTCCAGGTACTCGCGGAGAAACCCGCCGAAAAAGATCACTACCCAGAAGGTCAGCAAGGCCAGCCCTGTCACCACAGGAAACAACATAACTGAAGATATAACAAATAAATAAGTTTCCAGTCCCGCTAAGATGCTCATATGTCAGGTTCCCTTCGTTTTCCAAAATAGCCGATAATCATGGCGATAATAAGCAAGCACAATACGCCCGCCGTATTGGCGTAATCCACGGGGGGGTCTTTCCCCACAAATGAGGCGTACACGGTTTTGGCCGCTTCAATCTTGGCCGGTATGACAAGGGAGGCGACAAAATAAAGGCCAATGGCAATCATCACCAAACCGAGAGCGGAGGCGGGTTGTTCCGGCTTTCCCGATGAACGGGCCAAGAACAGAAACAGCAGCGTCAGGACCGCAAAGGCGGCGCCCAGGCCGAACCCCACAAGGTGCGGCGGAAGTTTGATGACATTGAGGGCCGACCATGTCGAAAAGGCCATCGCCGTCAGACAGACAGGACAGGGAATAATAAGGAGCAGGGAAGGTAGCAGGGCCTGCTCCCCTGCTACCTTCCCTGTCTCAGCCATCCCACCGGCGCTTCTGAGGGTGTAGAAGCCCCAGGCGATCAGGCCTATCGACATCAGGATATGAAGATATGGACCGTGGCTCAATATGGGTGTAATAATGCCGATCAGTTTCCCCGCGAGCATCGCCATTATGGTAAAAAGGACGACATAGGCCGCCAGGACGATACCGACGATTTTCGTTCCGCTACGTCCGTACCCGAGTCCGAAGCCGACCTTCACCGCAAATATCGCCAGGCTAAAAAGCGTGCCTCCCGTCCACAATGCGATGTCAAGATCCATATTCTTTTCCTCTTCTCGATGTTAAATTCTTTTCATACTCATAATCTCCAGGCCATTCCGGTCAGAATTTCAATGTGAAATCGAGATACCACGACCTTCCCGGTGCCAGATAATATACATAGTACTTTTCATTGGCGATGTTATTCACGGAAAACGATACCGTAGCCCATTTGAATGCCTGGTAGCGGATTTTTGCATCGGCGGTGAAAAAGGGGTCGTAAGATCCGTAAACGGAATTGAACATATCGGCGTTGTTATCCAGGGCGTAACGTTTGCCCACATAGCGGCCGATCACGGTAAGCGCCACCGGCCCCTTCTCGATATCCCCGCCCATATTGAGCATCATATCAGGCACATAGGCCATTCTCTTGTCTACCGACGCCGGGGCGGCACTGTTTTCTTTGATATAGGCACTGTTATACGTAAAATTGGCATACAGGCGCAGCCATTTTTCGAATCGCTGTTCGGCCTCGAGTTCGAGTCCCTTGCTTTCCGCCTTTCCCGCATTGACTTTATCCTGGTAGGTCGAGGTGACCGTCCGCCCGTATATCAGGTCCGACAGGTAATTCTCAAAATAGCGGGCCTTCACCTTTGCCCCCTTCCAGAGGCCCTGATCAACGCCGATGTCCCAGGAATTAGTGGTCTCCGGCTTCAGGTCAGGGTTTCCCGCATAGGTGATCCCGGAAGAAACGGTGGTCCGGTATAGTTCGTAAACCGTCGGCGGCCGGAAGGCAGTGCCGACTGATGTCCGTAACGCGGTTTGTTTAAAAGGCTTATAGACCAGAGCGGCCTTCGGACTGAAGGCGGAAGCGCTTCTCGGATCAAAGTTCTTGGGATTGCCGCTGGTTCCAACCTGATTGGTATAGCCGTCATAAGTCTCCCACCAGTCCTGTCTGGCCCCGACATAAGCGGTTAGATTGTCCATAATCGTGATCTCGTCCTCGAAAAAGAGGGCGTAGGTCCGGTCCTTGCCCTGATTCTGGGCGGCGAGGGTCCCCGCCGAGCCCGAGTCCCGCCAAAAATTGATATCCGTATCCGTCGAGTTCGACCAGCCGTTCCGGTAGGTTCCTCCAAAAGTCAAAATATTCCATCCAAATACGGGAACAGTTGCCTGAAGATCGGCGCTTGCGGCCCCCGATGGCGTGGAAGAAAGGGTCCCCGGTCCTCCGGCGACGGTCGCCGTGCTTTTCGGGGTTATGTAATAATCAGTGGGGAGGTTGATCAGGCCGAGATTGAGTTTGATCTTTGCCGACGACAATTCGGTATCGAACTTCAGGTTGTATAGATCCTGGATGTTTGTTCCCCCTCCGGAGGAAACAAAGGACGACTCCTTTACGGAGCCATATTTCCAGACCGTGCAACCGGAGGCGTTGCGCAGGTAAGTCTCCGGGATACCGTAGTTATACGTGTAATGTGACCGCATGTAAGTAAGGAGGAGTTTGGATGTTTTGGAGAAGTCATAACCGACTTTCATCGTGCCGCCATCGCTCCACATATCGTTTTGCCCCTGGTTGCCGATGAGGTAACGTGTATTGCCCTGCCTGTCCGTCGTAGCGCTCCAGCCCGTTATGCCCGTTGTAGGTTTGGAAGATTGGACATTGAAATTTCCGGTATAGCCGTTGGTGGCGTTGTTGGCATAGCTGATAAAAAGTCGCAGCTTGTCGAAAAGCTTATCTCCATATGAGACGTAGTAAGTTTTTAAAT
>Ga0247842_10002726_pt1 | contig 25390 bp, 20 predicted proteins | sample LaCruzMarch2015__3_FD_192411 | JGI IMG/M metagenome (GOLD analysis project Ga0247842, IMG submission 192411) | Freshwater microbial communities from meromictic Lake La Cruz, Castile-La Mancha, Spain - LaCruzMarch2015_19m | ecosystem: Environmental > Aquatic > Freshwater > Lake | place: Spain...
CATCGATCTTCTTCTCCTGGCTCTTCTCGCCGGAGATGCTCAGCATGTTCTCTTTCAGGTTGACTTTAACATCATCTTTTTTCGTTCCCGGGAACTCAGCGGTCAGCACGAATTCCTTCTCGTTTTCCTCGATATCAACCGCGGGCGAGATGGCGGCAAGACCGGTTTCCATCGAACCAGTGTTGAAGAATGTGTCAAACATCTTATCGAATTCATTCCGAAAATTTACTACCGAACCTCTGGGTGTGCATTTTACGAGTGTCATGATAATATCTCCTGATTTTACGGGTTATTTCACATTTATTTCGATCTGTTTCGGCAGGACGGCCTCTTTTTTAGGAATTACGATATTCAGGATTCCGTTTTTGAAGTCCGCTTGAATCGTCGATTGATCGGTTTGTTCGGGAAGCCGAAAGGTTCTTTGAAAGTTACCAAATGATCTTTCCGAACGGTGTATGTTTTTCTTATCGGTTTCCTTCTCGCGTTTTTTCTCGCCGGTAACTGTAAGAATGTTGTCCTCTAACTGAATATGGACGTCTTCCTTTTTCACGCCCGGTAATTCTGCGACGATGTGGAATTCTTTCTCCAATTCTTCGATGTCAACATTCGGCATTAACGCGCAGAACGATGCATTGTACGTTGGGTAAAGATTTTTCAAAAAACTGTCGAAATCATCCTCGACATTCAGTGAGGATTGTCTGGGTATCCATTTAGTCATTGTCATGGTTTCATCTCCTTTTTATAATTTTTTCAAAAACCAAGTAGGATTTAAACAATCGCCGTGCCGGATCGGCATTGAACTCAACTTGACAGTCACCGATGAAAAGAAGTCAGAACCATCAGTCGCCTTGACAATCTTCGGAGACTTTGGCAAAAAACATGAAAACTTTTCCGGCGATTCTGTCTGTTCAATTTCATCATCTCCGATTAATTATCCGGCGAATCTTGACAATCTATGGCATGTTCGGTAAATTCACCTCCGGTTTAATTGAAAGTCTTTCAGTGGATAAAGTGACGTTAAGAAATATGGTGTTTTATGGTTATCATGGCGTCGCCGAGCAGGAAAAAATACTCGGTGGCAAATTTGAGGTCGATCTCGAATTAGAATTCGATATGACCACGCCTATGCGAACGGATCACTTGAAAGACACGATCAACTACGAAGAACTTTATCACATCGTCGCCGAAGTCGTAACAAAATCCAAATGCTTCCTGATCGAAGCGTTATCCGGGAAAATACTTCAAGCCGTCTTTCAACATTTTCATCCGGAATCGGTTTGTATCCGAATTCGTAAACCGAACGCGCCGATCAAAGGTGTTCTCGACACGGTGGAAGTAGAAATGCACCGCACGCGGAAAGAGATGGAGGCGGTGGCTTGAAATATCATCCGGTATTGCTCAGCCTCGGTTCCAATCTCGGCGATCGTCAGGCGAATCTTCAATCAGCGCTTGAACGGATCAGTGATTCGCCGGCAATGTCTGTCCGAAAGATTTCGTCACTTTATGAAACGACACCCTTGTATAATCCCGATCAGGATAATTTTTATAATATTGTTGCGGAGATCGAAACCGATCTTCAACCGACCGAATTGATCGATACGCTGAAACGGATCGAAGTCAATAGCGGGAGAGATCTGAACGCGAAACGCTACAGCCCACGCGAGATAGACATCGACATCATCTTTTTCACTAACGTTGTTCTGAAATCAGAGAAACTGACGATCCCGCATCATTCCCTGTACGAGCGCAGGTTTGTGCTGACGCCATTGAACGAATTAAACGGTCGGTTCGTCGATCCGGTGACCGGAAAAAACGTCCGGCTATTGTTGTCCGAATGCCCGGATCGCACATCGGTCCAAAAAATCGGAACCATGAACCTTCCAAAATCCGAATTTTTAACGGAGGCTTGAAATTTCCATGAATGATTTGAGTTACATTGCTATTGAAGGCGTCATTGGCGTCGGGAAAACGAGTTTTGCAAGACTTCTGTCCGAACGGTTGACGACGCAATTGGTACTCGAACGGTTCGAAGAAAATCCATTTCTGGAGGATTTCTACAAAGAACCAGCACGTTTCGCCTTTCAGACACAACTTTTCTTCCTGCTCAGCCGATACAGACAACAGCAGGAAATCAAGCAAATCGATCTATTCCATAATCTGTTAGTCAGCGATTATATGTTCGCTAAAGACCGGCTGTTCGCGCATTTGACTCTTGAAGAGAAAGAACTCCAACTTTACGATCACATTGCCAATCTGCTTGAAAAAGACATCTCCAAACCCGATCTGGTCGTTTTCCTTCAATCTAGCACTGATCACCTGATGTCAAATATCCGAAAAAGGGGAAGATCGTACGAAAAAGATATGTCGCGCGAGTATATCGAATCGCTGAACCAAATTTATAACGAATATTTTTTCCGCTATAAAGAAAGTCCGCTGATTATTATCAACACCAACGAGATCGATTTCGTGAACAATGAAGACGATCTGCACGAACTGCTTCAGGTCATCGTCAAACCGGTCACCGGCACGATTTATTATAATCCGCGCAGAGAGGTGTTGTAAATGGGACAGGCAATATTGGCATTAATCATCATTTATTTAGTTTGGAAACTGATCAAGCCGGTGATTTACAGATTTGAGGAAAGACGCGAAGCATCTGCGGCGAAGAAATCCAACGCATCGTTTCCGATGAATCCGAAAGATATTCAGGACGCCGAGTTCAAAGACATCGACGTGAAAGACAAAACAGACAAATCAGACTAACGGCCAATCATGAAACGTTACTCTTTACTTGGAATTCTTTTGATCTTTTGTTTTTTAAATGCGTGCGGTCAGAAACACCATAAAGTAACCGCATCGGACTGGAAAAAAATCGTTTTGGAACATAAGGCTTTATATCCAGAAATGCAGATTCAGGATGTTTATAAACTCGTTTATCAAAGCATTTTTGGTCCCGGACATATGGGAACGGATGAAAGCCAGATCGCGAAATGGCTCGATGATGAATTGAACACCGTCAGCGCAGATTCGACCGTTGATTTGATTGAAGACATTTCTCCAACCGGAACGTATATCCGGATCAATCTCAGACGATTTAAATACGAAGGCGGGAAACCGGAATTGTTGTGTAAGGCGATCGCCGAGTCGGCGGCCAAAGCGGAAAACGATACGGATGCATTCATCGCCAACTGGCAAATGATTGTCGAACTGATCGAATCACAGGAAGTATTTTTCGATCAGGAACAGACGACTGAATTCACTGAATCCATCGCTCGCGCCGGTTATCCGATCATTCATCATTCGGAAATTTACTCGCGAAAGTATGCGCCATCTTATCGATTAGTATCCCGTAAATACTGGGATAATGTCGCTCCTGAGATTTTTCAGTAAAGGTTGTCGATGATCTGGCTCATGCTGATAACGTTTTTACTCGGCTTAGAGTTCGGTTATATTCAAATTCACTTCCGTAAACGCGAACTGAGAACAAGACTACTTTTTCTATTACTTTACGGCGTTTTATCGGCGGTTTTGCTGGGATTTTTCTTTCATCATGTTCATATCATCGATGGAATGGGATTTTATCTCATTATACTCACTACCGGAACGGCGATTGGCATATTCATTTTATTGGAACGGCTGATCGTGCGGTTCTGGTGGTTCTCGCTCGCTCTTGCACCGGTTATCGGGATCATCAACTATTTATTAATGCTGAATAATACGGTACGAACCTCGCCGGTTGTATTTTTACTGAGTCTTACTTTGTGCCTTGGGCATTTTCTGATCGGGTTGTATTTGAAGTATTTCACGGGAGAATATCTTTGAAAACTGCGTTGATCACGGGGATCAGCGGTTTTCTGGGCGGACATTTAGCAACTTTTGCAAAAGATCGATTCCGTGTAGCAGGATTATTTCATACTTACCCGACTGAAATTCCCGGTGTCAGGACATTTTACAGTTCACTGAAGGATTTGGCGGCTTTTCAAAAAATTCTCGATGAAATTCAGCCGGATGTAATTATTCACAACGCCGCAATGGCCAATCCGGATACCTGTGAAGCAAATCCGGCGGAAGCTGAGGAGATTAATGTCGGTTCGTCGGGATTTCTTGCCAAATGGTGTGAAACAAATGACCGGCGGTTAGTGTTTATCTCGACCGATATGGTTTTCGACGGAACGAAAGGAAATTACCGGGAAGAGGATGAGGTCAATCCGCTGAGCGTCTATGCAAAAACGAAAGCCGAGGCGGAAAAGGATATTTTGGCCTATTGCAGGAATTCTTTGATCTGCCGGGTTGCATTGATGTACGGCAAAGGCGTTTTCGATCGGTCTTACGGTTCCGAATGGCTTGAACGGGAGTTGATCAAAAGAAAGAATAACGTAATAAGCGATCCTGTCGTTCTATTTTACGACCAATTCCGGAGCATGATTTCGGTCAGCAAGGCGGCTGAGGCTGTCATAGAAGCGGCGGATATGGATATTCGTGGAATTCTTCATATTGCCGGTTCTCAGCGCGTTAGCCGGTTCGATTTCGGGAGAAAATTGTGTGCTGTTTTAAAAATCCCGGATACTTCCATCATCAGTGCGAAATATGACGATGCTTATATCCGAACGCCGCGTCCGAAAGATGTCAGTCTGAACATTTCCAAAGCGCGCTCATTATTGACTACTCAATTTCAGAATATTAAAACAGGATTGCGGGAAATCTATTACTAACCTCTGGGTTAGATGCTGAAAAGCGCTGATTTATTATGAAATATGATGTGGTGCTATTTTATATCCATCAGATTAAAGTATTTCACATAATCTCGATGTTAGGCGAGATAGAACTGAACATTCCAATAAATCCCCGCACCTTTTATGGCTCGGTGTGCGACTTCGCGATTTCGGTACGGGGCGAAGCGTTCCAATACTATCGGGAAAACAACGTGGTTGAAATTATCTAAAAATGAATGTAGTTTTAACCATGAAGATAATGGAAAAAAGGAAATACAATGTCCTCTGACAACAACCTGAAAGCCAAAACTGCAATGTTCACGATCTTTCTTATCCTCGCCACAGTTCTCGCCATGTCCTGTAAGGAGTGTCCGACTGAACCGCAAAATGAAGGCAAAGATTTTGCCCTCGACTATGCTGGTCCTTCTTTTGTCAGTTTGTCGTTTTCAATCTCAGGGGCGGGTAAACGAAACTATGCCATCCAGCGGGATAGCCTCATCGTTCTTACCGGCACTTTGTCCAGTGAAGATACGATCGTGACGGACTGGAACGCTGATCCTTCAACGACATATCGCTATCGCTTATTGGTAAAAGACCACGGCGAAACGATAGACAAAAGCAACTGGCTGAGTGTCACAACAATGGATACCACCAGTCACGACTTCACATGGACGGTAGATGTAATGGGAGAAAATGGAGTTCTCTATGATGTCTGGGCTTTTGCTGAAAATAATGTCTGGGCTGTTGGTAATGTTTATCCGACATGGGGTGGTAGCGAAGTACACAACTGCTATAAATGGGATGGAAGCCAGTGGCTACCGCAAGATATCATTTCTAATTACTGGAAACTTGATGTTCACAGTATTTTTGCTTTTACTGAAGATGATGTTTGGGCAAATAGTTATATTCCTTGCCATAGTACCGATACTACCTATTATGCTTTTCATCTACCAGATATGGGATTGGACGTTGGGCCTATCTATGATTGTTGGGGGACATCTTCCAATGATATGTACTTCGTCGGTGGTGCCGGCACGATTGTACATTACAATGGACAATCGTTCACCAAGATGACCAGTCCAACTGATCGGGATTTACTGCATATTGATGGCTGTATGGATAGTCAGACCGGAGAGACGCGGATGTGGGCAGGTGGATGGCAAAGTACCGGTTGGGGGAGTTTTGTTAAATTTGAAAATAACCAATGGGTTTTAGTCTGGGATTCAGATCACCAGTTCTATAAAGATCAAAATTATCTGGATGTTTCTGGTATTTTTATTCCAAATGACAAATTTATAGTTGTTGAAGTTGGAGGAATTGAAAATAACATTTTGGTAATTCATAACCAGAAATATTTTAAAGACTATCATATTCTTTATACGAACACTTTTGGAGCAACATACAAGGTTAGCGGAAATGCAATTAATGATTTTTTTGCGGTTGGGAATGACAGAATTGTTCACTACAATGGTAGAACCTTTTCTATAAATACGGAAATATGCGAGAATTTTCGCTTACTAAGTGTATTTCAAATTGATGATTCCGTTTATATCGTCGGATTTGAAAAGGGTTCTCAAAAAGCTATTGCTATTAGAGGTATAAGACAATAAGACAGGAGGATTATTTTATGAAATCGCTTACCAAGCAGTCGTCAGGGAAAGGCATTTAATCACTTATATAACGAATAAAAAAGGGGTTGAACATGAAAAGGGTCATATTTTTTTTGTCGATTGCAATTTCGACCTATTCTCAGACTTATAATCCAAATTTGCTGTCTTGTACACTCTCTGTTGAAAAAGACACATTTCTTCTAGACGAACCAATATATGTTGAGTTTAAGGAAACAAATATCGGACAGACCGATGTCATGACAAATCGTTTTTTCTTTGATATTAAGGAGTCTTATTATGCAACTCTGATCGGTCCTGATGGGAAAGAGATTAAAAGAGGAGGCGGTCATGGCGACAGACCTTATGATAGACCGGAAGAAGGCTATTTGCTAAAACCAGATGAATCGCAATATTATGTCATCTATCTAAATAATTACTACGGCATTTCGAAAACACGCCCTAAGGAAGGGAAAGGCAAATATTTACCAATCGGTTTCTATCAGTATCAGATCACACATTATACAAACGCGAATTATATGTACGAAAAGTTACAATCTGAATATCATAAACAAAATATAACGATTGATAAAATGCCGGTGGTATCGAACGAACTTACTTTTTATATTGTCGGACCAAATGCTGAACAGGATAAAGAGAGGTTAGCTTACTTACAATGCAGAAAAACACATTCATGGCAAACTAATAAAGAAGAAATTATCAGGTTGTACAGAGAATATTTCACTAATTATAAAAACAGTCCATTGTTCTATAAATATGTTTTAATGCTTGGACTTGATATATTGTTATCTCCGCCTGCAAATACACAAATATATTATACAAAAGAAGAGATATTAAATAAAGTTAAAAATTCATATTCTTCATTCGAATTTTCTGAGGGCTGTAATAAGATGTACGATGATCTTAAAAATGATGATCGAAGGTTTACTCCAAAAATTGAAGGATACAAGCGAATTGCTAACAAATATCCGGATACTCAGATATCAAAATATTTACTGATGAAAGTATCTGAAAATGAACAATTTAAAAAGAAATGGCTGAAATCAGGAAAAACGGAATAAATTGAAATCTAAAAAGGAGTCGAAATAAAATGAAATTCACAATTCAATTATGTCCGAAGAGGTGATGACGGTTAAACAGGACGCACAGCAGATGTTGTCCCGAAGTTTCAAGATTGCCCGATGATCTTGAGGTAATGATACACGAACCGCTTGACAAATAGTTATTGCTTTTCGGATCGCAATTTTATACAATCAACATGTTTTTTAAATTGATTATTATATTGAAGAGTATAAAGTATGTTTCAATCTCATCTCGGAGAAATGGCGGCGCTGATGACGGCGGTTTGCTGGTCGTTCACGTCGCTTTCGTTTGAAGCGGCAGGTAAAAGAGTTGGCTCCTTACCGGTCAACGTTATCCGTTTGGTACTCGGTTTTATTTTTATAAGCGTTTTTTCATTTTTTGTCAGGGGTATGATTCTTCCGTTCGATGCCTCGACGCATGTTTGGATATGGTTATCGCTTTCGGGGCTTGTCGGATTTGTCATTGGCGATCTGTTTCTTTTTCAGGCTTTTGTGGAAGCGGGCGCGCGGGTTTCGATGCTCATGATGTCTCTCGTACCGCCGATTACCGCGTTGATCGGCTGGTTAATGCTCGACGAGACGCTGACGTTGCTCGATTTTTTCGCGATGTCGGTAACGATCTGTGGCGTGGCTCTGGTCGTTTTGGAACGGAATTCGGATAAAAGCGGCGTGACTTTTAATCGTCCGCTGAGAGGAATCCTGTTCGCATTTGGCGGAGCCGTCGGGCAGGCGGTCGGATTGATCCTCAGTAAATACGGGATGGGCGACTATAACGCCTTCGCCGCGACGCAAATCCGCATCATTACCGGAATAATCGGCTTTATGCTGATTTTCATCATTTCCCGGCGGACGAAAACGCTGATCCCTGCCATTAAAAACAGGACGGCGATGAAACTCACCACGCTCGGCGCCTTCTTCGGACCGTTTCTGGGCGTTTCGTTTTCGTTGTTTGCGGTTCAGCATACGGAATCGGGAATCGCCTCGACGATCATGGCTTTACCGCCGATCCTCATCATTCCGTTCGCGATCTTATTTTTAAAGGAAAAAATAACCAAACGTGAAATCCTCGGCGCATTGATTGCCGTCTGCGGGACGGCGCTGTTCTTCATCTGATTATATTTACCGGAGAATCGTAAATCTGCGGACGGCCGATTCGTTGGCTGTCGAGATCCGGATCAGGTACATTCCCGTCGGCGCCGGTTTCCCCGAATTCGTCCGGCCACACCATTGAAAATCATAGCGGCTTCGGTTTGCGGATTCGATGCGCGTCGAGAAGATTTCCTCGCCGAGAAGATTGACAATAGAAATTTGCGCTGAATTCGTGTTTTTTCCGAAGATGATGGGAAAGATGGTCCCCGGATTTGCCGGATTTGGATAGTTTGGTAGAATGGCAAACGTTTCCGGTAAAACTGTCGTTTGTTCGATCGAATTGGGTCTGTCCAAAAAGGCGAGAATTCTTGTCATAAGAGAATCGCGCGTCGATTTCGGATAAATTGTCTCGAAGGGAAAAGCGAGATAGATCAGTTTACCTGAAGTCGCCGATGATCCGAAAACACCTTCGTAACCGATTCCGGCGCAACCATCCGTTTCATAGGTTGCCCCATCATAATCGGTTAGACGAACGGCTCCGCCGATCGGCTTGATTCCATCCGGATAATTAACATCGTAAGTTCCATGCGTTCCATCGTCGAAATTGATATTGCCGATCCCATCGAAAATACCGCCGCTTGCGGGAATTGTCGCATATTGATTGACATCATCTTTGATATACTTCGTTTTCAGGTAATTGGCGAAGAAAGTTGTGTCTTCTGCGGATGCGTAATTACCGGCGAGGTCGTACCCGATCTCACTGCCGGAAATGAAAAGCGAACCGCCGCTTTCCAGAAATTCGCGCACTTTTGCCTGTTCCTGAGAAGTGAAAACGCTCGTCACAGTTCCTTCTTCACCGAGGATCCAATCGACGATGCGATAATCGGTCAACTGAATCCCGCCGGAAATGACCGGTTCGTTTGAGGTAAAGTCGAAAATCTGCCCGTTTGCGAAAACAGATGAACCGTGTTGCCGGACGAAATCGAATGTATTTACCGTTCCATCCGTCCGGTCGAAACCATTGACGATCAGGATGTTTTTCGATAGGTCGGATGGGACCGCCGCGCCGACTTCGGTGAACGAACTCCCGCCTGCGGAATTGACGGCTTTAACTTTAAAATAGGTGATTGTGGAAATGGTGAGAAGCGTGTCGTTGGTGCGGCTTGTCGTTAATGAATCGAATGTAATGCCATCGGCTGAGGAATAAATCACGAATCGGTCGGCGGACGGTTGCGGATCGACATGAATCCTGATCGACGAACTGCCGTGATTCAAAACCATCAAGCCGGTCGGTTGAGGCGGAGGGAGCGACCCGCCGAAAGCATCTGCCAATGCGCCCCAAAGTTCGGGACGTGTTCCGTCATGTCCGAGCGCCCACATTCCGACACCCAGAAGATTTTTCGACTTGGCGAGACTGTACTTCAGAGCGATACTTAAAGAATCGTCATACCAGCATTGACGCCAGTTCGTTGTGTAATATTTGTACCACGGTGTCTGTGAAGTCGCGTCCCAGAGCCGGCTGTAGGTTTGCGCATTGACGACGGCAGTGGAAAAGACGACCGATTTGGCTTTCGCGGTTGTTTGTGAATGAGCCTCGTCTGTCAAAGTCGGCCAATCGTGTCCGTAATATGGAATTCCGAGAACGATTTTAGCGCCGTTGTTTCCGGTTTTGCTCAAGTAGGTATTGACCGTGTTTGTGACGTTGATCGAACCGCCGGTGAGCGGCGAATTCGGTCCGGATTGCGTAGAACTCGACCAGTAATAATCGTAACCCATGATGAAAAGCGCGTCGCAGATATTCGCTAACGCATTGTAATCCCACGCGCCGTTCCAATCGACAGCGGGTGTCGCCATTGAAATGTGAGTGTTCGGAATATGAACGCGGAAGGAATCGGCCAATTCCTGCATAAATAAAACCAGATTCGTTTTTTGCGTGGCGGGCATCGCCTCAAAATCGATATTCACGCCATCGCCGTTTCCATATTCGACGGCATCGAGCAGATTCATCACGCAGTCATGACGATAGGTCGCATTTCCCAGCAAAGTCGCCAGTGTGCCGGAATCAAAAAGCGTCGCGACGAGAACGACGCGAACGCCGTTGGTGTGCGCTCTATTCACAAGAGCCGAAGCCGGCCAGTCGTGCATGTTGGTGATGCCGCCGGTCGATGTGATTTCCGCACTGAAATAGGCGATGGTTGTCAGTAGTTGATAATTTAGTGAACTGTATGAGGAGTACAGCCAATAGGGAAGATAGCCGAAGACCTCATGTGTCGTCGTTTTAACGATTCGCGGTTGAAAGTCGGCAACTTCGGAAAGCGGGATGGATTCATCGGGAGCCGATTTGATATTCCGGTGCAGTTCGGATTCAATCTGATGAATGCCCGGATGTTCTTTTATTTGATCGAGCACCTGCGCATTTACAGCAGAAGCGAATGACAGGATGAAAATGGCGGTAAAAAATAAGCGTCGATGAAATTTTATCATGAATAAAACCTGACTGATACTTTAAAAAAAGCGTTGGATTTTATCACTTTTCCATTAGTCAAACCAGTTTTTTTTCAGGAATTTATGGCAGAGTAAAACTTTTTTAAAGAATGGGAAGTCTAAGCGATTGATGAATGACGAACAACTCATACTGAAATTTTTAAATGGTGACGCGGGCGCGTTCAACACGCTCGTTTGGCGGTGGGAGAAGCCGATATTCAATTTCATCCTTCGGTATATTGGCGACGAGGATGCTTCGAAAGATGTACTTCAACAGACATTTATCCGCGCGTACAAATCGTTGAAACGATTGAAAGACCGGGAAAGATTTTCATGCTGGCTGTATTCGATCGCGCTCAATCAGTGCCACGACGAACAGCGGAAGCAACGGAAAAACCACTTTTCCATCGATGATGGCGGTTGTGATGACGATTCCGAATTTAAGGGAAAAAGAGTCACGCTCTGGGACGCTGATGCGCGGACAGAGTCGGCGATTCACCATGAAAACATCTCGGAAATTCTCAATCGCGCGCTTCAGCAAATTCCGGCGGAACAGCGGATTGTCATCATCATGAAGGAATATCACGGACTGAAATTCACGGAGATCGAGGAAATTCTCGAAGTTCCGATCAATACGGTTAAATCGCGGATGTATTATGGATTGTCCGCGTTACAAAAAATTTTCAAACAATGGGGAATCGACCGGGAGGTTGTTGGCTATGAAATGTGACGATTTTAAAACAATGATGATCGACGCCATTTATAATGAGATTTCAGATGAGGATCGCAAGCATCTGTCTGCGCATATTGTCGAATGCGAAAAATGCCGGGCGGAGTATTCCGGATTACGGGCGATTTCTCAAACCATGAAAAAGTGGGAAGATGTCGAGCCGGATATGCATCTGACATTTGTCAAAGAATCACGCTCGTTTATTGGCGATTGGATCGGCAAACTGAAACCGGGAAAAATATTATCCGGACTCGGCATCGCTTTCGCTTCGCTTATACTGATACTTTCCATTGCTAATTTTCAAATGACGGTTCAGGATGGTAAATATGATTTCCGGATGAGCCTGTTGGGAAAATCGGTTGAACCGGCGCCGGTTTCTGCTCCTGCTCTGACTCCGACTGTTACGCAAGCCGATCTTGAAAAATTGAAATCGGAAAATCTCAAGGCTTTCGCGCAGATTCTGGATGAATATGCGAAAAGGGATAAAATCGAAACAGTGACATTAGTCAGCGAATTATATAAGGAAGTCGAGCGAAACCGGCAAGCCGATCTGAAATTGGTATCGACCGCCGTCGAAGGAGTGCATTACGGTGCCCAGAGACGATCGGACGAGACGGATCGCGCTATCGGTAATTTGATCCGATATGTCAATTTACAATCCGGAGCCTCTCAGCAATGATGCGGCAAGCGATAATGAATTTGAACGATTATAAAGAAGGAATTGTGGGAAAAATGAAAAACCATGGAGCCAATATGAAAATCATTAAAAAATACTTAGCAATTTTAGGTGCGATTCTGGTCATCACCATTCCGATGACGAGTTCGCTCGTTTCTCAGACAGATGCCAGGCAAAAAGAGCAATTGATGCGAGACATCGACGTAATGGAAAATGTTCTGGACGACCTGATCATCATAGAGAGCCCGATGCAATTCAACTTCGGCGATCATGTTCGTGGTATTTATCTCGACGGATTTGGGCTTTTATTCGATGCTGAAAGCTATGACATGTACAACCTGTCAAAATATATTCAAAAAACGATCAAGAAGATTCCAAAAATCGATGTGACTACCGATAAAGAAAAGAAAATTGTTATCGATGTGAATGTCGATAATGAATCGAAATCTAATGACGATGAGAAAACACCGGAGCAGATCATCGAAGAAACAAAAAAATTGCTCACCCAGTTTTTCATCAACTATGCCAGTTCTGTCAAATCACTCGGTCCGAATGACCGTATCTGCGTGAACATCAGGATTGGTAACAAGGGCCGTATTTCAAGCGGAGAAAAAGACGCGGAAATGCTAAGTCAATTACGAGCCACGGCTCTTGTCAGCGACCTGACGAAATTCCGTCAGGATAAAATAGATGAAATGGCGATAATCAGTAAAATCCAGTTCACAGAATCGACTGGCGGCAATGAAGCAGATCGTGAAATTGAAGTCATGAGCAAGATATTCGATTCGGCGATGGGAAAATCCGGAAATGAAAAGTTTTACACATTGACCGGGGGCACCAACGGACTGTATCTGGATAATTATGGCGTTTTATTCTTTTCTCCGGCTAAAATGTTGAATATGAATATGAACATCATCGTTGAAAAAGGGCTTGCCAGAGCCGAAAAGGCAATGAGAAAAATTGATCAACGAATGAGAGAATTCGACGAACAGATGAGAGAATATGATGAGCGGATGAGAAAATATGATGAGCTAAAGAGAAAACTCGAAAAACGCTCATCCAATAATCAGATGGATAGTGAAGAATCCATTCTTCCACCTGCACCGCCCGTTCCTCCGGTTCCACCGGTTTCTTCGGATGAAGATTCGGAGACAATGGATATTAATGTTCAGTTTGATGTCCAATCTAAACAAACACAGGCTCAGAGAGATTCGGTTCTTAATAAGTTGAAAAATGACATTATCGAAGTCGTCGGACAATACGGGCACACTCTGCGAAAAATTAAAGATTCGGAGTGTATCATGGTTGCTGTTGATTTGAACGATCGTTTATCGGACGATGAAGCGAAACGGATGTACTTCAAATTCAAAAAATCCGACGTGACGCGATACAACCGTGAAGAAATCACTTTTGACACTTTTAAGGAGACAGTAAAAGTCTGGAATAAATAGAAATCATTCCAAATCCCCAAACAAAGACGTTCCGTCTGTCAAATGGCGGGACGTCTTTTACTTTTATTCAACCGTTTATCTCGTATTAGGCGGAAATATGAATTTCCTTCAATTGTCTTTTATAAATCGTCCTTATGTTTAAGAAGAATGATCGATAATCGGCTGACTGGAAATCCATAAACGCCCATGGATAAGGAGAAAAATTACCCTTTTCATAGTGCAGAGCCATATCTGCATAGATGCCCGATCCGATGGAAATTTTATGGATTCCGTATTTTGCCGATGCGAGAACGATCTTGTTATAATCCATGTATCCAACATCGAGATTCACTTTGCGACTTTTACCGAAAGCATACCGATCTTCGATTGAATTGGTTGCTAATTTAGCCGATGCGAGTATATCAGGCGAGATAAGTTCTTTAAACGAGTAAAACCGTCGAAAAATCGGCGTGCTCATTTCGGCATCATAATAAGTCGTCATAGTAAATGGAAAGTCTTTACTGACGGAATCGATCGGACTGAAAGCGTTTTCGGTGTCGGTCATCGCTTTTTCCAATAGGTTCTTATCGGAATATAATGCGCCGATAAAGAACTTGACTGGTTTTGGAAGTGAAGGTATCATCGTTTTATTGAATCCGTGATTTTCGGGTTGAGTTCCTTTTCTCTGATTATATTTTCTGTGAGAGCAATTTCTGCATGGCGCACGATTTCCGGTGAGACGCCGAAATATCTTTCCGCGAGTACGCCAATTTCTTCTTTGAAATTGCACTTGTGTCGCGTGTCGCCGATGATTTGCTGCATGTAATGATTATGAATATAGAGAAAACCGTTTTCATCGCGTTTCGATAGACAAATGCCGGACATTGACTTCCAGTGGAACGAATCGTTCCAAAAACTGACAAAATCCATGAGTTCAGTCGATTTCTTCTGAAACGAATAGCGCCATTTAAGTCGGGCGCCTTCAGTTGTCCAAAGTGAATAAGTGTCAGTAACAGGATCGAACGGTAAAGCCGGATTTGCCGAATCGATTTCTAACGGTTGATAAAGCAGATAACCGGGATCGAGTAGGAATTCCCTGCTGTCAAATTTCAAAGTGAGTGCGCAGTGCGAGTTTTTTCCGGCCTTCATATCCATCATAACGACGCTGGTATCATAATCAAAATAATCGAGAATTGTCTTCAAAAAATACGTCAATGAAAAGCACGTGCCGCCGAATCGGAATCGGTCATAATCATCGATAATATCTACCGGAAAACGGTGGGGAGAATCGTCCCATCGTTCGTTTAGTCTTAGAATTTTACTAAGGTTTTCGTATGGAAATTTTGAAAATACTCGAAGGATTTTTGCGACGTGTGCGAGAGATTGTCGGTCGATTTGAAGAGTGTTTTTCCTGACGAAAAAATCGGCTGATGGGAAATGATTTCTTGTGTCGAATCGGCTCAGGTCGATCATGGTGTAAATTATGTCGTTCCAGAGGAAAAGGCAAAGGTTGATTGGGTGGGAATGGGTTAATTAAGTAGAATAGGTAGGATTAGGTTTGATCGTAACCTGTTACTTGAATCCCGGAACTGAGGACTCATCATTTAAGTTTGGATAATAATTTTCCTAACCGGTTCTTGTGACCGGTGGCATAAAGAGGATAAAAAAAACAATAAAATTTTCCTTGAATTTGATGATTTGAATTGATAATATCGGCAGTGCGTCATTGCTTAAGGTTTTTTCTAATGTTTTGAACCAAGGACTCTCCGGAATGGCTGGTAACGGCGCTCCGAAGAAGTTGAAATTGAAACGCTCATTCAAATTAATTATGCAAGGAAATTTCAACAGATTATTGAGATGACAGACGACAATCCTAACATTTTCTCCCAACATTTTCTTAAAAGTATTTTGCTACAATTATCTTTCCGCATTTCAACCATAACCGTCAAGATGGAGGCAAAAGGCACATTTTGATAACGGTTCGTCTTCTTTTAAAAAACAAAATCAATCAAACAAAGGAGATACTATGAAAAAGTTTATGACTTTGGCGGTTGCCATGGTCCTATTCCTGGGACTTGGCATGTTCAATACAGCCGCCGCAACGACGATTACGACTCTTTCGGGTGATTACTACATCCCGCAGGGAGCAAATCCGCAAGGCTTTGCCACTTTAGCCGAGGCTATTACGGCGCTCAATACCAATGGAGCGTCAGGAACGGTAAAATTTTTAATTGATGGCAACCTCGCTGAGGTTGGCGCAAATCTGATAATTACCCGAGCGGATTTGAATGCGACCAACAATTTGGTTATCAAACCAGCGACGGCGAAGACAGATACGATCACGATCAGTGGTTGTACTGCGACTGCTGGAGCCAACCAATATGCAGGTTTAACTATCAGTGGCGCGAGTTATGTAACGATTGATGGGTCAAACTCCGAAGGCGGAACGACGAAAGACCTGACAATTTTGATGAGTGACGGGACGAATGGAAGGATCATTGTTGAACTTTATGGCAACACAGATAATATCACCGTTAAAAATACCAATTTTCAATTTAAGACTCCTATGTCTACAGCCAATACGTCCACTGTTATTTATATTAATGGTCAAACAAGTGGCGTTGCTGATAATCTAACGATTGAAAATAATGTTATGGGAAACAGCACGAATATTCCTTTTTATGCTGTGAGAGTCACTGGTTCAAGTACTGCGCCATCTACTTATTGTTCCAATATTATCGTCAAGAACAACGATCTTACAGCGCAAATGCGTACTGTGTATTTTTATGTTGTCGGCGCCGCGGGAACGACTTCTGAAATTTCTGGAAATATTATCTCAAATCCATCAACTACCATCACAGGATATGTTGTTTATGGAATTATGGCGAACACATACGGTGGAACAATAAATATTTTTAACAATAGGATTGTTCTTAAGAAAACGAATAATGCCACAAGCCAGGGACTTCATGGGATAAGCACCTTGACCGCTCAGGCAGGAAATGTTGTCAATATTTATAACAATTTTATTGGTGATTTTTATTGCCTGAACGCTACAGGCAATACGACACCGGTTACAGGTATTTACACGCAGGATGCGATTAATGCAAATATTTACCATAATACTATTTATATGAATCCGGTCAATAACACGACCGGCATCGTAGCAGGTTTACGGTTCGGCAGTGCAGGAGTTTACGATGTAAAAAATAACGTTATTATCAATACTTATGATGCAGTGGCTTCTTATGGTGTTTATAAGAAATTAGGAACGCTCACATCTGATTATAACGATATTTATCTGAGCGGTAGCAATGCTAAAGCAGGATATTGGACTTCAGCGGATGTCACCACTTTTGCCGACTGGCAGACCGCTTCCGGACAGGATGTGCACTCTGTCTCTAAAGCGGTAGAATTTACCAGCGCTGCAGATCTGCATCTTGCAGGCGCGTCGATCGGTGATAACAGTTTATATAGCCTACCAATCGCTTCTGTGGAAAAGGATATTGACGGAGATGTCCGGAGTGTCTATTTTCCATATAAAGGTGCTGACGAAGCCGCAACTCCTTTGATCGGAACGCCGCCGAATGTATTTTTCTCTGAATACATCGAAGGTAGTAGTAACAATAAAGCCATTGAAATTTTCAATGGCACTAATGAAACCATCGATTTAAGCAAATATGTTGTAAAAGCCTCAAATAATGGTTTAGGTTGGGGAGTTACTACCACCGGAGCGGATACAAGATATGTCTTACCGTTATCAGGCACATTAGCTGCAGGTGATGTGTATGTAGTTTATAATAGTGCGGCAGTAACCGCTATTTCATCCGTTGGGGATATTGGATTTGCTTATAATGGGACAGTTAATGGTGGCAATGGAGACAATGTCCCAACTTTTAACGGTAACGATGCAGTTGGCTTATTTTATGGTAATTTACTATCTGATGCTATTGGCGCTGAAACTCAGACGGCTAATTTTAATGTTGCTGGAGTTACCGGAGCCGCTGCGGATCATACCTTAATTCGCAAACCAACGGTTACATCAGGTAATACCAATTGGACAACATCGGCTGGGACAAACGCTGACGATTCCGAGTGGATTGTCAAAGCCAAAGATACTTTCGGCTATCTCGGTTCGCATAATGCCAAACCGGAATTCACCGATTTGAAATTATGGAGCGGAACGGATCAGGCCACCTGGGCTTCTGTCACTTATGACGTTGCTGCTGGTTTTAGCATGGATCTGAATCCGACGATTGAATATTATTATCTGACATTTGATACATTAACGGCGACAAGTGTACCGATGACGCCCGGATATTATGGCTTTACGGTTGCCACACATCCGATAGGCTTCATGGATTACTGGGCGGCTCGCGGCGTCGTTTCCGGCGCTTCCGGCTGGCAGGCGATCGCATGGGAAATCATCAACGGCAATCAGCCGACATTTTATGTAAAAGTCGGTACCGATGGTAGTCTTAGACTCGTTGACGGTCTCCAAAGATTAGCCGGCGCAACGGACGATCCTTATCTGCGGATCAATGGTAATTATTTAGAAGGTGCATATACTTACACTGGTAAAGTGACCAGCGAATTCGGTATTGAATCCGATGCGATCACTATTGGTATCACCTTTGCGACAGTCAAACCGCAGTTCACGAACATCGTTCTTGGCTCTTCGACCGATCAGGCTTCATGGTCGAACGTTGCGGGAGATATAGTCAACGGTTTTAGTACGACAATCGATCCGGCCATTGATTGGTACTATCTGAATTTACTGACCGGAACGACAACGAATGAACCGTTAAAAGAAGGTTATTATGGTTTCAAGGTAGCCACTTATCCGGCCGGTTTCTTCGAATACTGGAACGGACGCGGCGTAAATGCAAGTGATGCTACCGCAACAGGCGATACTGCCTGGCAGAAGATTGCCTGGGACATCATCAATGCCGTTGAACCGACTTTCTATCTTAAAGTCGCTTCCGATGCTTCATTGAAATTGGTTGACGGTCTCCAGAAATTAGCCGGCGCAATGGACGATCCTTATCTACGGATCGAAGGCGATTATTTGCCCGGTGGATACTCTTATACGGGTACCGTGACAGGCTCGAGCAATGTCGAATCTGATCCGGTTTCGATCGCGATTACGTTTAAGGAGAAATCCGATATTCTCACAGTCGCGCAATTACAGGATACGACAGGCGCTGCCATCGTTGGTGATTCCAAACTTAAAGGTCAATGGATCAAGACAATCGGTATCGTAACGGCTGTTGGATCGAATTGCTTCTGGCTACAGGATGCGCCCGGTGGCTGGAACGGAATCTATGCTTACACGAAGACTGCTCCGGCGGTCGTTCTTGGTGACTCCGTTCTTGTCGTTGGAAAAATGGCTGAATATTATAATCTGACAGAAATCGACAGCGTAACGACGACAGTTTTAGCCTCAGGATGTGTTGTTCCCGCTCCGACCGTTGTAACAGCTGCCGAATTTGTTCAGGAAAAATATGAAGGCGTATTGGTTACAGTTAATAACGTGACCTGCACGAATCCTTCGCTGGGAAACGGTGAATGGGAAATCACTGATGCGTCAGGTAAGACACGCGTCAACGATAAATTATTCCTTTCGGTTGGAAAATTGAGCTGGGTATATAATGTTACCGGTGTCAGTAATTATGATTTCTCCAATTTCAAGATCGAACCACGCAACGCAGCCGATGTTGTTGTTGTCAGTTCGCCGAGTTCGCGATTCCTCTGGGAAAAGGACATTTCGAGTTATCCGTTCTTTAAGAACGATCACTTCACACGTGGTATGGCCTACAATCCCGTCACCAATCACCTCATTGTCGCCAGCAGAACCGGCGCGGCGAATCTTTGGATTCTCAACGCGGCGAACGGCGATACGGTCGGTAGAATGAACATGACCGGCGTAGCGGGTGGCACATACGCGATTAATATTCCACGCGTCGATAAAGACGGTGTGATTTATTTATGTAACCTGACGACTGGCGGTACGACTCCTTTTAAACTCTATCGCTGGGCGAACGAAACCGCCGTTCCAACAGTTGCTTACGAAAACGCCGCGCCTGCGGCAAGAACGGGTGACATTATAACACTCGTCGGTTCAGGCGTAAATACGATTATTTATGCGAGCGGCTCGACTTCCACAAGAATCGAAGTGCTCACGACGGCAGACGGCTTGACGTTCACAGCTGGCACACCCATTACAGTTGCAGCCGGTTTAGCACGCGGTGGTATCTCACCGGTTGGCGATGGCACGTTCTGGGTTAATGGCGCCGGAACTTCGACTACTCATATCAGCGCAACAGGAACAGTCCTCAATGCGATCAGCGGCGGTTTGGTTGACGGTGGTTGGCATACGGTCATGTATCTTCATGTTCCGTTTACTAAGAAAGTCGTCGCGGTCGCCGGAAAGAACAATGCGTTCCGCGGAAATCAAGTTCAGGTCTGGAATGTCAATGAATCGGAAGTCAACCCGACATTAGTGGATACAGTCAATACGACTTCCGGATATAACGCAAATACGAATGCATGTGCCGATCTGACTTACAAACTCAATACCGACGGCACAGCGACGATTTATGAATTGATCACGAATAATACGATCGCTGCCTGGACATTGACTCTGCCGATCGATATCCCGTCTTTGACGATTGCCGAAGCGAAAGTTGACGCCGATGGCGATTTCAGACCGGATCTGTTGAACAAAATCGTCAAAGTTAAAGGTGTCAATACCACGACGAACCTTGAAATCGGTTATGCAAATCGTTTGGGTTATTACATCCAAGATGCCACCGGCGGTATCAACATCTATAAGAGCGGATATGCCATGGCATTGGCTATCGGCGATGAAGTAGAAGTTACCGGAACAGTCTCTTTCTACAGCGGATTGACCGAGATCATTCCGCTTCCGGATACGACGATTGACATAATTTCTACGGGCAATGTCATTGAACCGCGTGTTCTGACGATTGCCGAAGTTATGGAACCGATCGAAGGAATATTGATCCGGTTGGATAATGTCCGGATGGTCGAGCCTTATACAGGGTGGACGCCGGGCTTAAATGCGAATCTGTTCATCACGGACGGTTTGGATACTCTGACCATGAGAATCGACAAAGATACCGATGCCGACGAATTTGTGATGCCTTCGGGCGCGAATTTCTCGGTGATCGGCGTTGCCTGTCAGTTCACCTCATCGACTCCGCCGAACAACGGCTATCAGATCATTCCGATCTCGAAGGAACACATCATTATCAACGTTCCGAAACCCGAACCCAAGGCTTTGCTTCCGTTCTGGTCAAAGAGCGTGAACTCCGGCAACAATCTGCCGTACAATACGGGCAACTACACTCGTGGTATGGCAGTTGGCAAGATGGGTGACAAAGATCATGCTTACGTCGTAACCCGCAATGTGACGCATCGCATTGTAATCTATAATGCATTGAACGGCGACAGCCTCGGTGTCATTCCGGCTCCGACGACTGCAGTCGGCACTTTCCCGATCAACGTCGCGGACGTTTCGGAAGATGGCAAACTGTTCGTCTGCAACATGACAACGGATGCCTCATCCGCTCCGTTTACGGTCTATCGTTGGGACAGCGAAACCGGAACACCATTGACGGTCATTTCTTATAATGCTCTCAATAAACGTTTCGGTGACTTGATGAGCGTTGTCGGTCGCGCAGACGACAACACACTGACGATCTATGCCGCTGCAAGCGCCAGCACCGAAATCGTCAAGTTTACGACGACTGATAACGGCCAGACATTTACGCCGACAGTCATCCCAATGCCCAGCGCAATGGGTTCCGTACCGAATGTCACTGTGGCCGATGACGGTACGCTCTGGATCAAATCCGCCGGCAGACAGCTCTCGCACAGACTCGCTGACGGAACGATCGACACGGTCGCTTCAAGCGTTGTTGCTACCGGATCTTCCAAGATCAAATACATGAAATGGAAAGATTCAGAACGGGTTTTGGTGTACTATTACAATTACAGTACCTCAACGACTTCTGAAAGAGTCGATGTCATCGATGTTACGGGCGGCGCCGCCAAAGCAGAGAAGATTGCCTTCACGCTTCCGTTAGGCAATGTTGGAAACTCCAATGGCACAGGCTCGGTTGACTTCACGGTCGTGAACGACAGCACCTACATCATTTATGTATTCGGTGCTAACAATGGTCTCGCGGCGTTCACGAACAATGACGAATACGTTCCTGACAACATCAAGATCGCTTTCTATGGCAACACCGCGACTTTGCATGCCAATACGAGCGGAACCGGATACATTGCCGGAACCAATAGCTACGGCGATATTGGTAAATATCAGAAAATGCAACTAAAGTTAGGCGACACGTTGTTTGGTTTTAACTACTACTTCGCGGCGAAGAATATCGTGAACCTTCCCGATACGATTGACCTCGTCGTCAGAACAGTTGGAGCCATCACCGGCGCACCGGATGTTCTGTTAGCCAAGATCGAAATCACGACTGACAAACTGGATACGGTTAAATCTCATTTCAACGCCTTCCGACTCCCGGGGACTATCAAACTTGCCGGACCGGTGTTTGTCGGCGTTGAATGGAAAACCACTTGTGACGATCAGTTCGCCCTTTATGCCGATGCAAACGGCGAAGGCGAATCCGCTCACAGAGCATGGGAAAAGTATTCCGACGGTTCGTTCGGTTACTTCGATCAATCCGGGTCTTCTTCATGGAATTTGAATGCCGACTTGTGGATCGGCACGCTCTACATTGAAGGACCCGAGGTCGGTATCAAGAAAGAAGTGGTTATTCCTACGGAATATTTACTGTCACAGAACTATCCGAACCCGTTCAACCCGACGACGAATATCGAACTCGCGTTGCCGAAAGCCGCGAAAGTATCGTTGGTCGTGTTCAACCTGATCGGTCAGGAAGTGGCGACGATTCATAAAGGTTATCTGCCGGCTGGACATTATACCTTCAACTTCAACGCCAGCAATCTGGCCAGTGGAATTTACTTCTACAGAGTTGAGGCGAATAATTACAAGTCGCTGAAGAAGATGACCATTCTGAAATAACGTTTTTTCCAAATTCACGAGAAAGAGGCTGTCGAAAGACAGCCTCTTTTGTTTTTGGGTAGAATGGGTAGATTGGGTTAAATAGGAGTAAAATAGTAATAAAGTGGTGATAAAGTCGTGAGTCTGTCCACTTTAGGTGGATTCATGGATGCCGTGCTGTGTGGCGATGTCACAGAAAAATGTCTGAATCGCTGATTAAGCAGATTACGCTGATTTCACTGATTACAGAGAATGAAACCGATAGAAGAAATCTGTGAAATCCATAAATCAGCGTAATCTGTGATTCTGACAATGTTATGACTGAAGCATGCAAATATTCAGATATTACCGGTAAGATTACCTTTTCCTGCGATCTCCGCGGTTTATTCCTTGATCTCCAACATGAACGTCTGAATCTTCTTCGCCGGAACGGTTATCTGAAAGGAATTGGTATCGGTCAAGGGAATCGAATCTATGTCGATCTCCTCGAGTGTTATCTGTCGGACTTCCGTCAATTTGAAGTAAGTCCGAACCTTGCCACGAATTTCGGATTCTGTCGGATTATAAAGCCGCAGGACGAGCGATTTGGCTGATGCTGTTTCAGGCGATTTCAAGGCGCTGAATATCAGACTTTCCGGTGTAATGCTGAGGAACGACAATTCCGGGTTCAGTTTACCGGTTGCGCGTCCGATCTGGATCGATTTTAGTTCGTTGTTGAATGCTAATGCCGAGCGATAAACATTGCTTGTCTGCCAATCACCGGCATGCGGCATAAACGCCAGCCGGAATGTCTGTTTACCAAGGCATTGAGATCCTTTGTGATAAGAATAATCCTGAACCGAACTCGGTTGAATGACATAAGAAAATGCACGGAACAGCGTGATCGCCAGTGTCGTCCGCGCGTCGTCTAAAACCTCATATTCTTTCAAACCGTCAACGAAAATCGCCGCGCCGGTTTGCCCGTCACTGACATCGACGAAATGATGAAGCGGGTAATCAACCATCGGTTGTTCGATCCAGCCGGAAGTATCGGCCCGTTTCGTCGTTCGCTTAACAACATCAAATTGTCCTTCGCCCCAAGAATATTCTGCATCGATGTCCGTCGGGAACATCAGCCTCAGACGGTGATCTTCCGAACGATTGTCGAGATCAACATCGAGTTCGACGGAAGATGAATCGCGTCGAAGCACGATCTTGAGATCGATCGGCAACTGACACGCAGTATCTGATCGCTTTCCGTTTTGCAGTTCGGCGGGAATTTCCAATTCATGATGAATACGAGCGACGGAAGCGAGTTCACCGTTTTCAATCAGGTCGATGACCGGTTTTGAATTCTTTGTATCGACGACCGGATCGATGGGAATATGCGTCCACGCATGACCAGCTTCACCTTCATTGGCAAAATAGCCGAGTCCGTTGAAATGCTTTCCGGTCGTTTTGTCGAGCACGTCGAAAGTTCCGTTGGATTGGACATCGATTCTCAGGTGTTTGTTTTCCAGAACCGGCAGACCTTTTTCAATCCGGCCGATCGTTCCGGTCGAACTTTTCGATGATTTCGACGGGACGATTTTCAGCGTTGAATAACCCATGGATTGAATATTTTCAGCAAATAAGTATCCGTGGTAACGTTTCATCCGGAAATACATCGGGCGGTCGTTGAGGTGTTCCAGCACCGGTTCGGCGTCTTTTTTATCGATCAATTGAAACGAGATTTCTTTCCCGGTCAGCGTTTGGATCGTGATGTTGCCGGCGTCCATTTCCTGCGGAATGTCGATGAAGGTTTCGATAATCTCGTTTCTTAGGAATGTCATCGGATTGACGACGACGAGAAAAATGTCGTCCGCCGGTTGGTTCTTCAGATCGATCTGCTTCACGATGAATCGCCACGCGCGGTCGAAAACGCCCTGCGAAATCTCGGTTGCCTGTTTGTACCGGTTCATACCGTCGGCGTGAATTTCATCCAGACTGCATCCGCCGATGGAATCGTGTGCGGAATTTTGCAGAAGGAGATTCCATGCCGTTTCTATATAGCGGTCGGCGATGTCCAGTCCCAATGCACCAGCGATCAGGTTGAACGGTTCCGCGTAAAACTGGAGCCACTTCTCTGTCAGAAAATTTGCCTGCTTGAGAAACATTCTTGCCGATGTCGTGTATCCGTACATGTTGCCGGAACGCCGGTCGAACTGACTGCTTCGCCGCTCGCCTTTGACGACGGTAAGTTTATACAAATCGACGAAAGTTTTCAGCCCGTCGGCATAATCTTCGAGCGTGCTGTGGATCGCCTGGCCGTTCGTTAAAACCTTGTTGATGTCTTTAATGATCCGAACCGTCTGTTCGTTCGGACCGCTCGTGTCGTGACCTTCAGCCCAAAATATGTGATCGGTCGTGAAGTCGTCTATCTGATTTTGGATGATCGATTCGACGGACGGTTGAACATTTTCCGGATAATATTCGTCTTGCGCATCTGCCAATGCGTAATCTTCGGTTGCCGGTTC
>Ga0247842_10002730_pt1 | contig 25383 bp, 27 predicted proteins | sample LaCruzMarch2015__3_FD_192411 | JGI IMG/M metagenome (GOLD analysis project Ga0247842, IMG submission 192411) | Freshwater microbial communities from meromictic Lake La Cruz, Castile-La Mancha, Spain - LaCruzMarch2015_19m | ecosystem: Environmental > Aquatic > Freshwater > Lake | place: Spain...
CAGCCGAAGGTAAGGATATAGAAACGATTACAAAACAACAAGATTATTACTTTCTTCTAATTCCTGCATAAGTTCTCTAAAACGGCTTAATTGTAAACGTTCTTCACCTTGCCGCACAATATCGAGCAGTTTCCGCAGATGAAAAAATTGTAGAATAGCAGGATTGCTTTTATTGCTTTGCAAAAAATCTTTTATGGGATCAGGAAGCTCAAGGGTTCTTATAATTTTTGCAATGTATGACCAATCTTCCCCTGTAATCTTAGCTAGCCCCCTGATGCTATTAACACTGTGAGATTCTTTCAATCTTAAATAATATTCAGCTTTATCAAGAGGGAATCGCTCTAAGCGATTTAGGTGAGCTAAATGCTTTTCCCAAGCTCTTTTTTCGATTATGGCAATTCTATCTAAGTCTTCTGGCCGTTCCCCAAGGCAAAAGTTTTGCCGGAAACTCCTTATGACTGTATAAAAAGGAAACTCCCACCAATAGGTCCGTGGCTGAATATCCGCGTATTTCTGCAAATATTTGGTGAAATTAACCATTTCTGAGGGATTCGGCGCATTTTCTCCCTCAGATAAATTAAAACCCTCACGCTCTTGTGGCTCACAAGAGCCTCTGTTCGCATGAGGGTAATAATTGGGGTCCCTGACGGGAGTCGAACTCATGAATACCTTTCTATCCCACTATTATATGCCGCCTTTACCCTTAAGGATCACTAGAATCTCGTTTTCCCCTATCTCTTCGATTTTCTTCAGTACTTTCTTCCGCCAAGTAGGCAGTAAAACTTGGAAATACCTATATATAACTCCAGAACCATCCTTGCTTAAAAGCTCTTTAAGGGTACGAATAGCTTCTTGTATATCTTTATCTGACTTAGACTTTTCCTTACGCAATGAAGCGGTAATAAACTTATGAAATGCAAATAATGCCGGGTGAGGCAATGTAACAATAAGCCCTTCCTTATTGACGCGTATTACATGACGACTAAGCAAATCTAAATACCGCAACTGTTGAGCATTGACACCAATAGCTGATAGACTAAAAGGTTTATCTGAACCCCTGCCTCTTTCTGGAACTAGAAATTCAATAGCCAGCTCAGGATGCACAAGCTTGGTGTAACCTTCCCCAACAAATTCATTAATAAACCCTAAGTCTTTGAGAAGCTTGGCAAGATCAACCTTATTCTTGAACTGCGCGGGAATCGGAACGAGGAAATCAATATCACGCGTTCTTAAAGATAAGCCATACGAAGCGTCCTTAAAATATTCACTATAAAATGGTATACACCAGCTGCCGATAAGAATAACATGCTTAAGAATACCTGCCTTATCGAACCTACGAAGCACTTCTATGCAAAGATTATATTGGCTCTTTTCCACGTAATGAACTCCTTAAGAATCTAACCTGTCTTTTCACCTTAGATAGAAGATTCCTATATCTAGCTCGAGAGACTTTAATTTCTTTGTATTTATTAATCTCTTTTAACGAAACTTTTCCTTTATATAAATACTTAATACTGTTTCCCTTCCTCTGAACAAGGTAATAATATTTATGCCCTTTTATATTCTTGGCGGACAGACATCCCTTGGGGAGCTTATTTAAAGCACTCTCATAGCCTTTTTTCATACGCAACGAATTCTCTAATTCTTCAGCTAAGACCCCCTTTATTACGCCTCTCATATTGCCTCCGGTTAACCAACATATCTATTAATAATATAACTTGTTGGTTAACTTTTGTCAAGTAAATAGTTAGGAGCTTTCCCCCGGAAAATTCTTTCCGCTTGTGCAAAAAAAGAACTAAAAACGGCTATTGACCGTATTCGATCAATAGCCGTTAAACTCTCCCATTATTTATCGGAGGCTCAGTAATAGCCCGCGAAACATAAAGAAGGCCGCAGCCAAGATGCACAACGCTGCCCAGAGATAATCTTTTTTTAAGCCCTCCTTCATATAAAATATGCAAAACGGCGCGAACACTGATAAAGTGATTACCTCTTGCAGGATTTTTAGCTGTCCGAGGCTCATCACCTGATGTCCAATTCTATTTGCGGGTACCTGCAGAAGATATTCAAATAAAGCAATACCCCAGCTTATTATAGCCGCGGCGATCCAAGGCTTATCGTTATAATTTTTTAAGTGTCCATACCAGGCAAATGTCATAAATATATTGCTGCACACCAGCATTAATGTTGTTATAATAAACCTGCTCATCATACTATTCCTTCTTCCGCAGAAACGTTAATAATGCTTGGATAATATCCAGCGGACTTGGCGGGCATCCTGGAATATGCAATGCTACCGGCAATATATCTTTTATTGCTCCGCAAACATAATAAGAGTCTTTAAACAATCCTCCGTCTAAAGCGCAATCTCCACAGGTGATCACAAATTTAGGCTCAGGCATCGCTTCATAGGTTTTTTTCAAGGCGATAAGCATGTTTTTGGATACGGGACCAGTAACCATGAGCGCGTCAGCATGCCGTGGCGATGCTACAAAATTTATACCGAACCTCTGCAAATCATAAATCGGGTTATTCGCGGAAATAATTTCCGACTCACACGCTCCGCAAGAACCCGTATCGACTTGGCGTATATGCAGAGACCTGCTAAATTTTTTCCTGATCAATGGCCTTAATTCAGAACCAGCCGCCTCAATCTCTTTAGATAATTTCGGCTGGATATGCCTAGTGACGACGCCTTTTAAGATTCTGTTTTTTAGTATATATACCATAAATCTAAAGATCGTTTCCTGAATAGGATAAATTGAAACTTTTGTTACACAGCGGAAAATCGGGAATAATATTCCCCAGAACAGCATATGAAAGCCCCTGCCAGTTAAGAAAAGACGGATCCACTATTTTACATCTTTCGATTAAACCTGCGGTGCCAGTTTCCAACCAGTATAAAACCGGGCCGCGCCAACCCTCCGCGTAACCTAAAGCGCTTCCTCCCTTTGTCTGGGAAATTATTCTTAATTCCCCGAACTTAGCAAGCTTGCCCGCGAACACTGCGATCAGCCGGATTGATTCTTCAAATTCCGATATCCTTACGCGTAACCTTGCCAAAACATCCCCGGATTCTTGAGTCATCATTTTAAATTTAGCCTGGCTGTATACTCCAGGAAAATATTTCCTTAAATCCGTGGGTATGCCGGAAGCGCGCGCAACCAGGCCAACCACACCTAAATCTTCAGCGGTTTTCCTGCGTAAAACTCCCGTGGTATCAACCCTATCCATAAAAGATACGCTGGAGTTTAATATTTTAACCAGTTCATTAAAATCATATTTTATACTCTTAAGAGAATCGAGCAGGAGCTGCTTTTTAGTTTCATCCAAATCACGCGTAACTCCACCTACAGCATTAATTTTTCTTAAGTATCTACTTCCACTGAGTTTCTCGTTTAATTGCAGGATCGCCTCTTTAATGATCAAGGCATAGGCAGAGGGAAAACTAAAACCCACATCCACCGCCATCCCGCCGATATCATTTACATGATTATACATGCGCTCAAGCTCTAAGAATATCGCCCTTAAGATGTTTGCCTGGGCTGGAACCGTAACCCCGGAGATTTTCTCGGCTGCCTGAGTAAAAGCAAGGCTGTGCGCAAAGCTCGAATCGCCGGAAACGCATTCGGATAAACCCACTGCATCAATATAAAGTTTACCTTCAAAAAGCTTTTCTACTCCCCGATGAGTAAACCCAAGCCGCGGCTCCAAGTTTATGATCGGCTCACCGGCAACGCTAAAGCGAAAATGCCCCGGCCCGATGATCCCGGCATGCACCGGGCCAACCGGAACCTCAAATATCCCCTCACCCTCTACCCTGCTAAATTTATAATCGCTTAAGTTTTCAGCTGGCGTTATTTTAAAATCTTTGCGTAAAGGATAACTCCCTTTCGGCCAGACTTCATCATGCAGCCTCAGCCGCCTTAGATCAGGATGGCCCTTTGGCTCAATCCCAAACATCTCCCAAATCTCTCTTTCAAAAAAACTGGCTGAATGCATGCTTTTGGCAAGGGTAGCGAATGAAGGATTATCTTGCGGAATATCCATACTCACAATAATCCACTGGCTGTTTCTAAAATCCGCGAATACGCAATTTATGGCAAAATTCCCTTTCTCTTTGCGCTCATCGCAGGCAAAAAGCATGATTACCGGTGAAGGAAGTATTTTGTGCAAGGTAAGACAGATATCCTTAAAATCCCGCGGTTCTACCTTGAGCGCGATTTCATCCGCATAAGATTGGCGGGCAGATTGCGGATTAAAATCCGGGATGGCCTTTTTTATCCTTGTAACAATCTCTGGGCTAACCATAATAAATCCTTATTTTTAAATACTAATACTATCCCTACACCGCAAATCAAAAAAAACAGAAACAAAAAAGCAAGCTTTCCACTTAGCGGCTCCCCTATCACTGTCATACCCTTAGGAAGATTTCCGAACAGCATTTTTCCAAAATGAAAAATAAATGCCCCAAAGATAACCCCTAAGCACAATAATAATAAAGCCGCGATAAGATAAGAACCATTAGTAAAAGCAGCCATAATGATCATCATCTCGCTGATAAATATGGAAAATGGCGCGAATCCGGTAAGCGCGAAAACTCCCAAAAGCGCCATGATGCCGGTAAAGGGCAGCGCCTTAATCACTCCTCTAATAGCGTTCATATTATGCTTTTTGTAAACTCTGACAATATTACCCGCGCCGAAAAACATAAGCGACTTGGCCACCGCGTGATTAAAAACATGCAAAATCGCTCCGGCAATGGCTAAGGGCGAGCCTAAGCCAAAACCAATTGAGATTATTCCGATATGCTCGATACTGCTATAAGCCAGAAGCCGCTTCAGATCCTTCTGGACCAGAATAAAACCACTTGATATAACCAATGAGATCACGCCAAACAAGATCATCAAATGCGTAAAATAGGCTAATTCCCCGCTCTTGATTATAATTATCCCAAATCTTAAGATAGCGTAAATTGCCGTCTTTAACAAAACTCCGGAGAGAAGCGCGCTAATCGGAGCAACTGCCTGGCTATGGGCGTCAGGCAGCCAGGTGTGCATGGGCGCCAGGCCCGCTTTAGTTCCATAACCAACCAGGATGAAAATAAAGGCAATCCTTAAGATATTTTTATCCAATATATGCGCGACCGGAACCATATCCGACCAATTCAAGCTTTTGCTTAAACCAGAAATTGAAAACGCGTAAGAAAACAGGATTGTCCCTAAAAGCGCGAAGATTATCCCCACTGAACAAATAATAATATATTTCCAGGCCGCCTCAACCGACTCCTTGGAATTGTAAAAACCCACGAGAAATGCCGAAATCAACGTGGTCATTTCAATCGCCACCCAGAGCAATCCTAAGTTATTCACTGCCGGAACGCAAAACATGGAAAAACAGAACAGGTTAAAAAGCAGGTAATAAAATCTTGCCTTTCTCTCGGAAATTATCTTCTGCTCAATATCCTTTCTGATGTAGCCGATGGAATAAAGCGCCGCCGCAAAAGCTACCACCGAAATAACAGTGATGAAAACCGCGCTTAAAAGGTCTAGATAGATAAAATTAGAGAAGGCCTTGATATGTCCGGCAAACGCAGTTTCCTTAAATATGGCGGCGCTTGCGCAAAGCACCAGAAAATACCCGAAGCAATTAATAATCCCGAAAAGGCGCTCTCTTCTAACGAAGAGCGCCCCTATCGCAAGCAGAAGCGGGATTCCTAAAATAATAAATATGGCCATTACGTTTTATCCTTTTAAACGCGAAAGCTTATTCACGTCAATATGCGTAAAAAGTTTATTTATCCTATAAACAAAGAAACCCATGATCAGCACGCTCACAAATACGTCAAAGAATATGGCGATCTCCACAAAAAAAGGCATGCCTCCGGAAACTGTCGAAGCAAACAGGAATAAACCATTCTCCATAACTAACAGCCCGATGATCTGGGCGAGCGCGGTCATTCTGAAGATCATCAGGAACATCCCGGCTAAAACTACAAAAAAGGCAATTGCCAGGGTACCGGTAAGAATCGCGTTATTCGCGCTGACTAGATACGAGGCGAAGATCCAGGATAAATAGGTAAACACCAGAGCCCAGAATAAAGATAGCTGAGGGTTAATGAATAACCCCAAATCTTCGTTTACCTTTATTTTCCTGATGATCCGGTATAATAAATACGGAATAAGCGAAACTTTTAAGGTAAAAAGTAAACCAGCAACAATATATAAATCCGGCTCGCGCTGGGTTAAGGCGATGATAAAAGTTATAGCGAATAAACATAGCGACTGATAGCGAAAGCTGCGAATCAAGGCAGGCGTTCTTTTGGCAATAACCATAAGATATGTCGAAGCTAGAAGTGCGAATAAAATTATTCCCTGCATATTAAACTCCTAAGATTACGCATACGGTTGCAATTACCCCCAACACAAAAGCAAAACCCAAAAAATCCGCTACCCTGAATAAGCGCATCTTGGCGACGATTACTTCAACTAGCGCAACTATGATGGCAATAATACCTATCCGAACCAAATACCATAAAACCCAAGGAAGTATCTGCGCAAGATGCGCGGTTGGCAAGCCAATCGGAAAAATAAGCTGGGCAATTAGAAAAAAGAAAATCATCTGCTTGATATAAGAAGCCATTTCAATTAGCGCAAGTGGCCGGCCTGAATATTCCAAAACCATTGCCTCATGCACCATGGTCAATTCCAGGTGCGTCTCTTGATTATCAACCGGAATGCGGGAAGTTTCAGCAAGAGTAACCAGAAATAAAGCCAGCGTGGCAACCAGGGAAGAAACCGTAATCGCGTGCATACCGCTAAATGCTGAAATATCCGTTGAGCCAAATTGTAAAGATATAGCGAATATCACCATGCAAAGCGCCGGCTCAACCAGGCTTGAGATAAACATTTCTCTGGATGCGCCCATGCCGCCAAAAGAACTTCCCGTATCCAGGGCTGCCAGAGCCAGGAAAAAACGGCCGAGAGCAAAAATAAATACGATAACTAGAAAATCTCCTATTTTGTGCGCGGGACTAACAAAGATAAATACCGGAATAAGTATTGCCACAGCAAGAGTTGAGGATAAAACTACAAAAGGAGTAACCCTGAATATCCAAGAGGCAGTTTCCGAGATTACTTCATCCTTAGAAAACAGCTTGGCTAAATTATAATACGGCTGGAATATGCTCTGGCCTTTGCGCATCCTGAGATTATTTTTTATCTTAGTAATCAGGCCGCTTAAAAGCGGCGCGAATACGATAAATAAAATTATTTGTAAGATAATCATCATTAGAATTGACGCATAAATATAATCAGCAACAATAGGGTAATAAAAATATAACCTAAATACAGATGGATACTGCCCGGCTGAATTCTGCGCATGGACTTAGCTGTCTTAAACACCATAGCAAGCGCCGGATCATAAATATATTTCTTAAAAACCTTGGTGGTGTGAGTTTCATAACTAAAGGATTTGATGTGATAAAACGATTCACGGATCTTCTGGGTCTTGCGGTAAGGCAAGAGAAAGAAACTAAAGGCGATCCTGAATGGTTTTGAAAAAGCGGTTGCGGTGTATTCATTGCGCGAGTCTAGTTTATAGTAGCCGCAATCCCAGGTTTTATAAATCACCGGCCTGCCCCTGCCGAATATCTTATATATAACAAAACCCGTGATTCCAAAAACAATCAGCCATAATGCCAGTAAAGGCGTAGAAAGATAAATATTTTTAACTATCTGCGGGGTAACGGTGAAGTTATTTAAAGAAAAACTCATACTACTAATATCAATACCCAGAGCGCTGCCGGAAACCTTGGCTAGTAATTTAATAATAAACGTTGCGGCTAAACCAAAAATTACAATCAGCACCGCCAAAATTAACATTCCAATTCGCATGGATAGAGCAACCTCTTTTGCATTTTGAGCGTAATGGCTCCTGGGTTGGGCCAAGAAGGTTATCCCGAAAGCTTTCACAAAACAGGCAGCAGCTAGGCCGCTGGTTAAGGCGAGCATTGCGGCGCAAATCCCTAAAAAAAGCTTGCACCCTCCTATTACGTTAAATGCACCCAGGAAAAATGCCTGCAAGGTCAACCACTCGCTGACAAAACCATTTAAGGGCGGCAGAGCAGAAATCGCCATAGCGCCTAATAAAAAATATGCCGCGGTCTGCGGCATTTTCTTAATCAGCCCGCCTAATTTTTCAATATCCCGCGTTCCGGTGGCTTGATAAACGCTTCCGGCGCATAAGAATAACAGGCCTTTAAAGATTGCGTGATTTATTAAGTGATACAATCCGGCAATTAAAGAAAAAACGGCTAGATAAGGCAAATTCAGGCTAATAAAAAACATCGCCAGGCCCACTCCTAATAATATAATTCCTATATTCTCAACGCTGTGATACGCAAGCAGCCTTTTAATATCATGTTCCATAAGCGCGTAGATAACTCCTACGAGACAGGAGATTGTCGCCAGAATTAAAACCAGGACTCCCCACCAAGATGAATTTACTCCGAGAATAAATATTACAAACCGGATAATCCCGTAAATGGCAGTTTTAATCATTACACCCGACATGATGCTTGAGATATGGCTGGGCGCTTGAGGATGAGCATACGGCAGCCAAATATGTAACGGCACGATTCCGGCTTTAGTCCCAAAGCCAATTAAAAATAATAGGAATACGATATTTCTAGTTTGTGAGGGCATTGCCTGACAGGCGTTCTTTACGGCAAAGAAATCAAAGGAATGAGCGTAGTTACGCAAGATCATAAATGCGGCAATAATAAATGCGGTGCCAATATGAGTCATTACGATATAGATTAAACCTGCCTGTATGGATTTTGCGTTTTTTGTGTCAAAAACTACGAGGAAATAGGAAACTAAAGACATGATCTCCCAAAAGATGAGAAAAATTAAGCAATTATTTACGCTTACTACTAAAGCCATGGATAACACAAAAGCAAGCAGTAAAACCTGGGCGAGCATTATCTTGGCGGCAGAATACTCTCCTTTTTCCGCCGTAGGCGGATTCGCCTTCGGCGAAAAGTAACCGAGGGAGTAAATTAGCGATGGCAGAGATACAATAAAGATTACCGCAAGGAAGAATAGGGAAAGCGGATCAAACAGGAAAAGATTTTTTGTTAGAAGATTTAACATTTAAACAGTAAACCTCTATAAAAAGAAAAAACCTTTGCCAGTAGATAAAACCTACTAACAAAGGTTTCTCGTTATTTTCTAAATCCAGACCCACCTTAAAACTCGGAACCACACTGCTATATTTAATATTTTATCACTATTTTAGCTAAAATCAAGGATCAAAATTTCGCCATGAACTGATAAAAAACAAAAAGTGCCCCCGTCGGCTTCATAGTATTTTTTGGGGGGCACTTCTTTATTACATTGCCTAACAGAAAATTTTATGCTCTGGAAGAAGTTAACGCCTTAATTATTTGCAAAGCAGCCTTCCTACCTGAAAAAAGCATACCGGCAAACGTAGGGCCCATGCGCGGTATACCATAAACTGTAGACACTGCCATACCAATTGCATAAAGCCCGGGATAGATTTCGCCCGTCTTTTCTACAACAAGATCCTCTGAAGTAACGACATCCATGGGGCCGTATGTTTGAATCTTTAAAAGTTCTCTTTTCGCCAAGCTCTTCGCAACCCAAGCATCATGGCCAGTCGCGTCAATCACGATTTTAGATTCCAGCGCGATAGGGTCAACACATGTGATTTGCCTAGGTAAAGCAGAAACAGGCGACCAATTAATTACCGCTCCTTCCACCCTATTGTTTCGGAATACCACATCATCAAACTTGGTTAAATTAAGAATTTTTGCTCCAGAATCACATACAGCAGAAATAAGTTTAGAGCAAGCAGAAGGGCCATCCGCTACAAATAGCCCGTCTTCTATCTCCTTACAGGGTATCTTAAGTTCATTGAGGATAGTATCTGCCGGAGCTCTGAAGGTTAGAGTATTCATAAAATATCCGCCAACCCAAAACCCTCCACCGATATAGTTATTACTTTCAATAATTAAAGTCTTAAACCCGGCGTTTGCCAAATCGCGCGCCGCGATGAGCCCGCTGGGTCCGCCGCCGACCACAATAACATCTGAAACAATATAATCATCAAACCACTTGCTAAACTCTCTAACTATTGCCCTGCTTATCTGAGCCTCTGTTATCTTTGCAAACATTTTTCTCCTCCATTTTTGGTAAACCTGGAGAATTACTGCGGAAAAACAAAAAACCCTTACGCCAACTGCATAAGGGTTATACACTTTCACGCTCCTTTCCCTCCGCTGGCATTATCCAGATCAGGTTATATGGGTAAACTGCTTATTACGCAGAACTCTCAGGCCGGATTACCAACCTCCCCACTATGATTTTCAAGTCTTATTAAAACACAGAATGAAATTTTGTCAAGTAGATTACAATCCTCTCCAAAGCGATTTGGAGAGGTAATTCCTCGCTAATTTTGTCCTATTTGTCCGGTATTTTTTAGCTGGAAATGACGTAACGCTTTGGACTATAAACAAATAACCCAATGTCCACCCTCTTTAGGTGAACATTGGGTTATTTGTGCTTTTTTCCTACTTATAAATCGTTTATATTTTTACACCAGTTGCCTTAAGATTTTAAGGTAACTACTTCGCCCTATCAGCCGTACCTATCTTAACATCTGTTTCTCTTTTAATTTTTTCGCAATAATAGACGTCTTCGGAAACATCAATATTATTATTGTTTCCCTCTTCTTTTAACTTAAAAATAGCGTCTGAAAGATAAGATTCTGCAGTAGTATAAGATTCTTTCGCTTGAAAGGGTGTCGAAGAACATTCTGCCTTATCCAGCCAATTTATGGCTTTTTTATAGCTCGCATTCGCCTCTCTTAAGTTAGGGTTGTTAGATATTTCTTTACGGTATGGTGTCCCGCATGTAGAACAGCCGCTCAGTGAAATAATGGCAATTCCTAAAACCAATACACTAAATCCTTTGATATATTTTCTCATCGCATCCACCTCCTTTAAATAATTTTGGGACTAGTCATCAACAAAGCTTCAGCAGGAATGTACGCATGGAATATTCCAAATATCTTTTGCATATTCCTTTATTGTTCTATCACTTGAGAATCTACCTGACCTAGCTACATTAATAATTGATTTCTTCGTCCACTCTTTTTTATCCGCATAAAGCCGGGAGGCTTTCTCCTGTTTTGCGCAATAATCATCAAAATCCGCGCAGACAAAGTAGCGGTCACCACAAAACAGGCTATCTAAAAGCGGGGCAAAAAGGTTAGGCTGATCCAAAGAAAAGAAATTATTCTGGATAAGCCCAATTATCTCTTTAAGCACCATAGAACGATTAATATAGTCTTGAGGATTATATCCGGATGCTAATATTTTTTCGATCTCTTCAAGCCTTAAGCCAAAAATAATAATGTTGTCTTCGCCCACAGCTTCAGCTATTTCAATATTTGCCCCGTCATATGTCCCGATAGTCAAGGCACCATTCATCATAAACTTCATACACCCCGTTCCTGAAGCTTCGGTGCCTGCGGTTGAAATCTGCTCGGAAAGGTCACTGGCCGGAAAAATACGTTCCGCCAAAGAAACACGATAATTCTCCAAGAATACTACCTTTAATTTATCGCCAATCGCTTTATCGCTGTTCACTACATCCGCGATGCTGTTAATAAATTTGATTACAAGCTTGGCCATGAAATATCCGGGGGCAGCCTTACCAGCAACAATAAAAGTCCTTGGGACAAAGCGAGCGTGCGGATTATTCTTAACCTTTAAGTACTGCGAAACGATATAAAGCCCGAATAAAAATTGCCGTTTATATTCATGGAATCTTTTAACCTGTACATCAAACATAGAATCCGGGTTTACACAAATATTGGTATTTTTATAAATATATCCGATGAGATACTTTTTATTTGCATCCTTTACCCGCTGCCAACTCTTACAAAAATCATTATCATCTTTTAAAGTAGTAAGTTTTTCCAATTCGTAGAGATCAGTAACCCACTTATTACCAATTGCCCCTGTTATTAATTCAGAGAGGTTAGTATTAGATTTCTGCAGCCACCTTCTTTGGGTAATGCCATTGGTCTTGTTATTAAACCTTTCCGGGAAGAATTCATAAAAATCCTTAAAGAGCTGTTCTTTAAGAAGCCTGGTGTGTAATTCAGATACGCCGTTTATTGAATGTGTTCCGATTATAGCCAAATTGGCCATACGGACTTTATTAGGATATCCCTCTTCAATAATTGACATTCTTCTTAGGCGATCTACATCTTCGGGGTATCTTTTGGCCACCTCTTTTAGAAAACGCATGTTGATTTCATAAACCAGCTGCATATGCCTGGGCAGAAGACGCTCGAAACTCGGAACAGGCCAGCACTCAAGGGCTTCTGACATTACCGTGTGATTTGTATAACCAAATGTCCTCACAGTTATATCCCAAACAGTATCCCAATCTAAATTTTCTTCATCAATTAAAATACGCATCAACTCAACTATTGCCAAAGAGGGATGAGTATCATTAAGCTGGATTGCTACTTTGTCAGGAAAAGATTTAAAATCAGAATTTTCTTGCTTAAAACGACGGATAATATCCACGATTGAGGCAGCGGTAAAAAAGTATTCCTGTTTTAAGCGCAATTCCTTACCCTGGCTGCTGTTATCTCTGGGATAAAGGATTTTGGAAATATTTTCTGAAAAAACCTTGCTGTAAACTGCATGCTCATAATCACCTTCATTAAAATAGTTTAAATCAAAATCAGCGCTGCTGCGCGCAGACCAAAGTTGCAAGGTATTTACAATGTCAGTTTTATACCCTACAACTGGAGTATGATATGGTACCGCCAGAACATCTTCAGTATCAACCCATTTAACCCGCAGGTTTCCCTTTTCATCATTAAACATTATGGTGCGGCCGCCAAAACAAACCCTCACAGTACGCTCAATCCTAGGAAATTCCCAAGGATTACCTTTACTAAGCCAGGCATCAGGATATTCCACTTGGTAACCATTTATTATTTTTTGGTTAAAAATCCCATATTCATATCGGATACCATAACCGTGGGCCGGAATACCTTGGGTAGCCATCGAATCAAGAAAACATGCTGCCAATCTTCCTAAACCGCCATTTCCAAGACCCGCATCCTGCTCGCAGTTACGCACTTCTTCAAGATCAAACCCCAATTCTTCAGCAGCAAGTTTTGTCTCCTTCCCTAGGCCTAAGTTAAGCACATTAGACTCAAGGAGGCGGCCAATTAAAAACTCCAATGATAAATAATAAACCCTCTTTACGTTTTCTTTGTGGTATTTCTGTTGCGTATTAATCCAGCGCTCAATAAGCCTGTCTCTGATAGCGATGGCCAAAGCCATAAAATTATCATTATCGGTTACGTTATACTGATCTTTGGAAAGCGAATATTCGCGAGTAGCAAGAAAAGACCACTTGATACCATCCTTAGACATATCTTTGCCGATATTAAACCAAGAATTGACGTCTCTTTTGCTCTGCGGCAAGAATTTTATCCTCAGAAGAGATTTTACCCTGGCAGAAAGCTCATTTTTGTCAAATGGCTTAGAAATAAAATCATCGCAACCTGCCTCTAACCCTTTAACCCTCTCTTCTTCTCCCGCTAAAGCAGTGATCATAACCACAGGCAAAAACTGAGTCTCCTTTATGGATTTTATCTTTTTGCATACTTCATAACCGTCAAGCTCAGGCATCATAACATCTAATAAAACAAGATCCGGATGATCTGAAGCCACCTTAGCCAACGCTTCACTTCCATTTACCGCCATTATGACATCGTAGCCGCGCGGGACGAGCAGCGCCTCGAGAAGTTCGAGATTCTTCGGTTCGTCGTCAACACAGAGAATCGTCGGCTTTTTATCGGTCATAATGCCTCCTTAATAATGTAATTACGCGTATATATAAAAATTATTCTAAATAAATATCTTTATCGCTCCCAATGTTACTTGCTTTAATTTTACTACACAATTCTTCTTTAGACAACGCAAAAAGAGGGCTAATCTCTACTCTTACCTGTGGTTCTACTCTAATTCCTGCATCATTAAGCCAATTTCTAACAGCTAACGCTAACATTTCTAACAGCTAACGCTAACAGCTAACAGACACTTTCCATGCTAATCGGGAAACTGTACCCAAGCTGTGCTGGAAAGTGTACCCCTTTCTAATTTCTTTAATGAATCTGCGTTAGATTCTTGAATATCTTGCGTCTATTACTGCAGGAGGTGGTACTTATGCCTACAGGCCCAAGACTACTAATCAAGAACGCTTGCTACCATATTACTACAACTAACAGACACTTTCCATGCTAATCGGGAAACTGTACCCAAGCTGTGCTGGAAAGTGTACCCCTTTCTAATTTCTTTAATGAATCTATGTTAGATTCTCGGCTAACTTTCGTCTATTGCTGCAGGAGGTAATGCTTATGCCTACAGGCCCAAGACTACTAATCAAGAACGCTTGCTACCATATTACGGCTCGCGGTAACCAAAGACAACAGGTATTCTTTGATGAAAAAGACTATAAAAGATACCTCTTAATACTAAGAAAATACAAAAGAAAATTTGGTTTCCTGTTATATGGTTACTGCCTTATGCCAAACCATATTCATCTAATCGGAGAGCCGAAACTCTCCGCCAATATGGCTAAATTTATGCAAGGGCTCTCCAGAGCTTATACCGCATACTTCAACAAACGCTACAAAAAAGTAGGCCATTTATGGCAAGGCCGCTTTAAGAGCAAGGTGATTGTCAAAGACAATTACTTAATTGACTGCATCCATTATGTTGAATTCAATCCTGTCAGGGCAAAAATTGTAAAATCAGCGGGAGAATACCGCTGGAGCAGCTACCAAGAAAGAGTTCTGGGTAGAAGTTCGTTTATCCAGCTACTGGAACAACTACAACTATAATCTTTATAAAAGGTACACTGTCTATCTTGAATCAGGTACACTGTCCCGATTGCTTCGGAAAGTGTCTGCTATCTTGGGTGCTATCTTGGGTAATATCATGAAAAACTAATATTGTTCCTTCAAGCCGGTTATTACTCATTATTGGAACACCGTTAACTTTCAGTATTTTTTCTTCCGGCGTATTTATAACAATCTCTTCGGTTGCAAGTTGCTGTTTACCTTTAATGATTCTTTCGACCATCTCCTCTACCGCAGTGTTACGAATAACCTCCAGCGGTTTTTTACCTGTGGGGTTTGAATCAATAAAAAATAGCTTCCTTAAAGATGGATTCATGAGAATAATCTTTTCATCCGCATCAGTTACAATCACTCCTTCAAACATGCTAGACAGAACCAAATCCAATTTGGCCTTTTCGGAATTTATGCTTTCAATTTTATCCCTGATATCCTCTGACATGGTATTTAATACCTGGGCCAATTCGCCAATCTCATCTTTAGAATGGATAAAGACTTTTCTAGAAAAATCGCCTTGGGCCATGGCTTTAGCAATTAAAGACATTTCGCGAAGCGGCCGCGATATAAACACAGAGACAAAGATAGTCAAAACAAGACTAAGCAGTAAAATACCAATAACGCTTGTTGCTAAAACTCTACGAATCTTTGCTTGCAACAACTCTATATCATGCCGAGGAACTGAAAACCTCAAAATACCTCTGTCAATTTCTTTACCGAAAGGAATCGCCATATAAAGCATGTCTTTTTTAATGGTGTAGCTAAAGCGTTTACTCGTCCCGAAACCTTTTACCAGAGCTTCTTTGACTTCAGGCCTGTCAGCATGATTCTCTATGGTTAAAAGCTGCTCTCTGGCTAAATCCGTATCTCCCAAGACCTTCCCGTCAAGAGCGATAATAGTTACACGTAGGCCAAGAGTGTTTCCTATCTTTAGTGCAAGCTCTTGAAAATCCAAAGTGATTGCTTTATCTTTTAGGCGAGTTTCTAAAAGTTCTTTCCCGAGCGCAAGTTGATGTTTAACATTATTTTCGAGGTTACTTTCAGTGTAGGATTTAAGGTGGGAATCTAAATAAAAATATCCGGCCGAAATGGCAAATATAACTACAAAACAAAAAATAAAGGTAAGTTTCCAGTGAAGTTTAATCCTCATCTTCTTCTTTAAATCTATAGCCTAAACCCCTAATCGTCTCAATTTGGCCACCCACCTTACCAAGTTTTTCTCTAAGGCGTTTAATATGAGTATCAACGGTACGAGTAAAAACATCGGATTGATGCTCCCACACATCAGATAATAATTGATCTCGCGACTGGATACGGCCGTTTCTTTCAATAAGTGTAACGAGAAGCTTAAACTCTATAGGGGTAAGCGCTATTTTTTTATTATTTACCATAACTCTATGTTTCGGCACATCTATAATAAGGGTTCCTCGTTTAATAACATCTTTGGGTGATTCCTCAGATTTACCTCTTTTTAAAATTGCTTTTATACGTAGAATCAATTCGCGGGGACTAAAGGGCTTTACCACATAATCATCTGCGCCAAGCTCAAGACCAACAATCCTGTCTACTTCCTCGCCTTTAGCAGTGAGCATGATGATGGGAATATTTTTAAGCTTAGTATTTTGTTTAATAGCACGGCAAACTTCAAAACCATCCATTTTAGGAAGCATGATATCTAAAATAATTAAGTCCGGTCGCTCTTTAGCTAAGACGTCCAATGCCTCCTCTCCTTCATCAGCAACAGTACAATCATATCCAGCCTTCTCCAAGTTATACTTCACAAGTTTGGAGATATGCTTATCGTCTTCGATTATAATTATTTGTTCTTTAGGCATTTATACCTCGCTTAACACGCCCATTGTAACACCTCCTGAAAAAATCTCCAGATAAATCGAGCTTACTCGTGAGATGTTTCCTATGAAAACTAAATAGGTAAAATATCTCTCTATTCCCTTGATATCTCTCAGATTGTATGGCCCACTAACACTCTAACAACTAACTAACATAAACTAACAAACTAACAAACTAACAAACTCACTAACAGACACTTTCCGAAGCAATCGGGAAACTGTCACTAACAGACACTTTCCATGCTAATCGGGAAACTGTACCCAAGCTGTGCTGGAAAGTGTACCCCTTTCTAATTTCTTTAATGAATCTATGTTAGATTCTCGGCTAACTTTCGTCTATTGCTGCAGGAGGTAATGCTTATGCCTACAGGCCCAAGACTACTAATCAAGAACGCTTGCTACCATATTACGGCTCGCGGTAACCAAAGACAACAGGTATTCTTTGATGAAAAAGACTATAAAAGATACCTCTTAATACTAAGAAAATACAAAAGAAAATTTGGTTTCCTGTTATATGGTTACTGCCTTATGCCAAACCATATTCATCTAATCGGAGAGCCGAAACTCTCCGCCAATATGGCTAAATTTATGCAAGGGCTCTCCAGAGCTTATACCGCATACTTCAACAAACGCTACAAAAAAGTAGGCCATTTATGGCAAGGCCGCTTTAAGAGCAAGGTGATTGTCAAAGACAATTACTTAATTGACTGCATCCATTATGTTGAATTCAATCCTGTCAGGGCAAAAATTGTAAAATCAGCGGGAGAATACCGCTGGAGCAGCTACCAAGAAAGAGTTCTGGGTAGAAGTTCGTTTATCCAGCTACTGAAACAACTACAACTATAATCTTTATAAAAGGTACACCTTCTATCTTGGGTCAGGTACACTGTCCCGATTGCTTCGGAAAATGTCTCTCTCTCTACTGCGGAAAATGTCTCTCTCTACTGTGTCTCTCTCTACTGGAAAATGTCTCTCTCTACTCTCTACTCTCTCTACTACTCTACTACTCTCTAGGAGATAAATTGCGGATTTTTTGAAAAATATACGCATATTTTTTCTCTATTCCCCGACGGAGATTTGACTATTAAATATTTTAAAAAACGTAAAAAAAATAATGCCACATCTCCTAGGGACACCGCTAGATAAAAAATACCCGGCGAGTCATCCTCACCGGGTATTTGTTGTAACTTATTATCTTACAATAAGTTACGTCATTTGGGTCCCTCTCGTATGAGCCGAGGGGAAACCTCTCTTAATTTATTAGCCTAATTATATGCCCGATACCTTGATATATCAAGAATATTTTAGGTTTAGAGAAGTATTCCCTCGCGGATTGCTGAAGTAGTTAAAGAAAAATGTCCACTGCCCCTGTTTCTTTAACTATTGGTTCTACATATATTAAAGAAACAGAGTACCTTCCAAACTGTTAAAAGAAGCAAACCATATAAACTTACATGAAAAAGGAAATAGGACATGACATTTGCTTTCTTTAAAATCTCTAATTTCTCAACATAAATTAATTTGCAAGCACCAGCTCCTAAGCCAGTTTTTCCAACACCGCTATTCCAAGTGTACTCTGAAGCATCAAAACTTCCCGGATTACTTATAAGAATTGCTTTAACATTGACTAATTGGCCCTTAATCTTAATTTGGTCTCCGAAAACCAAAGATTGAACTTTCTTATCTATATCAGAATTATTAATAAGTAAATGGCTGTTAGAAAACTCCTCCCAATTAAGATTAACATCCTCATACCACCGCGCAAAACACCAACGACAATCTTGAGAAAATTTTAGTGTTTTGTTTCTATAAGTCCCACTAGCGATATTGCTACCCCAAATTAAACACAAATCATAAGGAAAAACTCTGTCGAATTTCTCTATACTAAATGCTTTATAATTCAGCTTACTAACAATCAAAGCGTTAACTTCATAATCGTAAATAGGAGTAACCTCATACGCGTAGCCATTCTTCTGAAATTTAATGACAGATGGATTATCGATTTCATATTGTTGTGGCTGGCCCAAAACCTCAGGCATGATATATTCTACGCTTTTAAAATTATTGCGAGTAAAAAAAGTTATACCTAGAGTTAAAAATAAAACCAAAAAAAGATGTTTTTTTATAAAAGACATGGCACCAGAAATAAAACTTTTTTAAACCTTAGAACAGTTTACTTTTACCTCTTACCGATTGAAGAGTTTAGGAATTAAAGATGGGGCCCCTCTCGCATGAGCCGAGGGGAAACCTATCTAAATTCAGTAACCTAATTATATGGTGTATACCTCAATATATCAAGAATATTGTGGGTTTAGAGAGGTTTATTCCTCGCGTAATTTGTCCGAAATGTCCGGTCATTTTTGGCTAGATTTGACGTAGCGATTTGAGAAGTAAATATATACTTATCTGCTTTCTATCAAAAATCACGCTACATTTTTTAGCATGACGATATTTTCCCCCATAAAAATCTCCGTTATTTTAAAAAATCGAAATACAAAGCGACAATAATGGCAACCGCTGAAGAAACAAATATTAAAATATAATTAATTCTGTCTTTATCCGAACTTAAAGAACAAAGTATAGAGCCTATAAGTTGGCGGTCGTCTTCTGCAATTTTATCGCCCTGTGATATTTTATCCATAAGGCCTTTTTTAACGATGAGCTTATAGCGTGCCCGGTCTACCCTGAATTTGTAGACGAAAAAAATAAAGAAACCAAAGACGCCGACGTACCAGGCAATCTGTCCGTAAACAGGGTTTAAGTGTATTAAGACGGTAACCAAGCGTAGCGCTATCGTAGCTACCATACCTATAATGAAAAATATCCATGAAGCAAAAGAATCCCTACAATTCTTATATTCACTGCAATTTAGGCACTTTTTATTCATAGCTGATTTCTACTTCCTGATTTGACAGACTGGCTTAATGCCTTTCTTCTGGTAATATCTCTGATGGTATTCCTCAGCCGGATAAAATTCAGGCGCCGGAACAATCTCAGTCACAATCGGCGCATTATATTTAGCCAATTTCTCCAGTTTTTGTTTTGATTTAAGGGCAGCTGCTTTTTGTTCCGGACTGTGATAAAAAATCGCTGATCTGTATTGCGTTCCTATATCCGCTCCCTGCCTGTCTGCGGTTGTGGGATCGTGAATTGACCAGAATATATCGAGCAGTTTTTCGTAAGTAATTTTCGGGGGAGCAAATTCGACTTCTACAGCTTCGGTATGACCGGTCTTATCAGTACAGACCTCTTCATAAAAGGGATTCCTGGTTTTTCCTCCGCTATAACCGACCCTTGTCGAGATTACCCCAGGGGTTGTGCGGAAAACTTCTTCCACACCCCAAAAACACCCCGCGGCAAAAGTAGCTTTTTCTAACTTTTCTTGTTTCGGTTTTTCGAGTTTCTTAAATTTAAGCGCAACTGAATTAATGCAGTATCGCTTACCTGTGGGCAATGGGCCATCCTCAAATAAGTGACCTAAGTGCGCATCGCAGCGCGCGCAAGTAATTTCAATCCTATGCATTCCAAAACTATCATCAATTTTGGTCCTAACATTTAATTCTGAAACCGGCTGCCAGAAACTCGGCCATCCCGTGCCGGATTCAAATTTTTCCTCTGCCTTAAATAAATCTGTACCACAGCCAACACACTGATAAATGCCCGATTCCTTCGGCAGCTCGCAGCGTCCAGAAACCGGCTGCTCTGTTCCCTTAAGTCGCATCACTTTAAACTGTTCAGGCGTCAGTATCTTTTTCCACTCAGCCTCGGTCTTATGAACCTTCTCTAACTCTTCTACATTACCCGTGGAAACATTAAAAATAGGTATCTTATTGATTTCGTTCTTAGGATTTTTCATTGTTCCCCCTAATAATAACGGGAATAAAAAAATGATTGTAAGCGCTGAACCATGGCTGTATAAAAACTTAATCATTATTCCGTGAAAGTTCTCTTTTTTAAATCTCTTATTATACCGAGTTTATTTTTTAGTCCGTAAGAGCGATAAATGCACATTATAAAATGCAATACTGTAGGAAAAAATCCTTTTAGATTTAAACCGAAAACTACACCACAAGACTTATTATTAGCCATGGGTATAATGTAACCTAAATCGCCAGGTATGAATTTCTTTAGCTTTCTGCCTTTTATGCTTCTCATTATATTGAGAGCAACGCATTCGCCTTGAGTAATGGCAAATTGCACGGCCATCCTTAAGGGGCTTTCATTATAAGCAAAGAACGCCGCATCTCCTACTGCAAAACAATGATCATTTATCCGCAGATATTCGTCGACTTTGATTCTACCTTGCGGATTTTCTTCTAATTTTAAATTTTGGATAAACCCTGCGGTTTTAACCCCTGCGACCCAAATCAGTAAGGCATTATTAAAACTCCTACCACCGGAAAGATTAGCGTTGCGCCCCTCAATCTTTTCAATCGTACTGTTAACATAAACTTCCACATTCAAGTCCCCTAAATTAATCGCCACGTAATTTTTCATCCAGCATGGCAAAGGCCCCAATATCGCAGGCGCACGTTCTACGATTATTATCTTGCCATTTCTCTGAACCTTATCTAGATAAACCCTGAGATTCGTAGCTAATTCAATACCAGTATAACCACCCCCACCAATGATGAAATTATCAAATTCATTTTGCCTTAGGGTACTAATTATCTTCTTTGCATCATCCACACTATCTAAAGTTAAAGCATTCTGTTTGATGTTCTCGTTACCATAAAAATTTGTTTCTGAACCGCTGGCAATAACCAGATAATCATAGTCTAGAAATTGCGTTTTAGTCAAAACATGCCTCTTGTCCAAATCCATTGAGACCACCTCATCCCGGATAAATTTGAATCCCGCTTTCCTGGATATATCTTCAATCTTATAGGCGAGAAATTCCGGATTAATCCCTCTTCCGATACAATCAGGCAGCATCGGTAAAAAACCAGTGGACTCTTTTTTATCTATAAGGATAATATCGAAGTCTAGGCCGGATTTACAAAGCTGGCTGGCAGCGCTCAACCCACCAAAACCTCCTCCGATAATTAAAATCTTTATCATAGAATCGTTCCTAAAATTAAAACCAGGCTGACCAAAGACTGCACCGCTATCGTCAACTTGGATGACTCGACCAGCCGCATTTTATCCAGCGGATATTTATTTAAAATGATTGCTGACTTATGCGCAGGGATAATAAACACAAGAGAAACCAAAGACCAGACGCCTAAATACCCAAAAATAACATTTAATAATATTGCCAAAAATGCCAAGCCGATTAATAGATAATACAGTAAAAATGCGCGCTTGGGCCCCCAAATGCTTACCCAGGTAAATTTACCCGCCTTTTGATCATCACTAAAATCCGGAATCTCATTGGCAAAAAGAATAGCAGTAGTCAAGAAACCAAAAGGCAGAGAAAGCATAAAACTCTTTAAATCGGGAAAAATTCCGGTTTGAATAAAATATCCACCCATCACCAGGGCGGGGCCAAAAAGAATAAAGATAAAAAACTCACCGCAACGATGATAAGAAAATTGTAACGGCTTTTCTGAATATGACCAGCTCAAAATAATTATCGCTAGATAAAACCCTATAACCGATAAACGATTTAGAAACAAACAAAGGAAAATAACCAAAACAGTTGCGATAACCGTAAAAATTATAGCTGCCTTAAAATAAAACCTTTCAGAAAAAATTCTTTCTTGAATTAGTTTTGATCCGCCAAAAAATTTATAAAAATTTTTATCCTGCCAATCCGCCCCGCTCCTGGAATCAGCGTAATCATTAATCAGATTGGCGCTTAAATGTGTTGCCGCTACCGCTAAAAATCCCAAGGTAAAAACCAAAAGATTAAAATTACGCCTTGCAATTAATGACCCGAATATAAATGGAAGGATACTAGCAGAAAGAAACGGCAGTCTTAATGCCCGGATAAGATTTGTTATCATATTTGTATTTGCGTTAAAACTATCTCTATGTTAGGATTATACCATGATTCTAAGAATAAAAAATAAGATTGAGCAAGAGCTTATCTCTTATATCCGCAACGTAGATAAGGCATATTCCTTAAGCAAAATTTCGCCTCTTCTTTACGACAGTATCCAGAATTTTCTTTCTCGTAAAGGAAAAAGGATTAGGCCAATTTTATTTGTTTTAGGCTACCTCGGTTTTGCCAAAAAACCGGCCTCCGGATTATATAAGAGCGCATTATCCCTAGAACTACTGCACGACTTCACGCTAGTTCACGACGATATAATAGATAAATCCGCCACCAGAAGGGGCAAACCTTCCATGCATGAAATGTTAAATAAACATCTGGAAAATTATAAGAAGATTAAATTTACGGGCCAGGATTTAACTATAGTTATTGGCGATGTAATGTACGCCATGGCTCTGGAGGCATTTTTAGCAATAAAAGAAAACAGGCTAAGAAAAGAAATAGCCTTAAAAAAACTTATCCGGGCAGCTATTTATACCGGAAGCGGCGAATTCATCGAACTTTTATCCGGAGCAAAAAATATAGATAAAATATCTAAAGAGGATATCTATAAAATATACGACCTAAAAACTGCTAATTATACCTTTGCCGCACCTTTGTGTATGGGTGCGCTTTTGGGAGGAGCAGAAAAAGAACAAGCAGATATAATTTTTAATTTAGGGATATATTTAGGACGCGCCTTTCAAATAAGAGACGATTGTTTGGGTTTATTTGGTAAAGAACGCGAAACTGGAAAACCTAATCTCACCGACCTGCAGGAGGCAAAAAAACAATCCTTATCTGGTACGCTTATAATAGATCGCCAAAAAAAGATGGATTAACCATTAAGCGTATTTTTGCTGCAAACAAGGTTAATAAAAAAGATTTACTGGTTATGCGAAGAATTGTATCGGAATCGGGAGCCCTAAAATACGCCGGGAAGGAAATTAATACCCTGATAAGGAAGGCAGAATCTTTAAATGACCGCTCTAAAATGCACCTACCATATAAAAATGCGCTTATTAACTATTCCAAAGAAATGCTCAAGCTTATTTAAATAATTTTATTATTGTCCTCTATTAAGACAGATAAATTTACATTTTCCATTTTTGATATCCAGCGCTAATTCGTTCTGAGGATCAATCTCAAGCGCTTTACTTAAATATTCATTATATCTTACGCTATCACCCTTAATTTTATAAAACTGGCCCAACCTAACATAAGCATCAGCGAATAGTGGATCAATTTCAATTGCTTTTTTGAAATAAGCTTCTGCCTTTTCTAGATTTCCCCCGGCTAAAGTAGGCGCCAAAAGATAAAAACTACCCAAGCCAAATTTTACTCCGGCTGATTCAGGTTGTAATCTCTCCGCTGCCTTTAAGCTTGGTAATACCGCTGTGCCATTGATTACCTTTGAGAGGGGACCTCCGTAGTGCGCGATCATGCCCTTAGTACCTCCGTACAAAAGATGCGCCCGCACATGATTGCTGCGGTCTACATTCTTTTCTCCCTGGCCTAATACCTTATCAGCCAATCTAACCGCTGCATTAAAATCCATCTGGGTATACCTTATATAAGCCAGGGTTATAGAAGCCGCTGGGAAATCAGGGCTTGCCTTTAATACATCGTTTAATAGCTCTTCGCTTTTTTGTAGCTGATGCTGGCGACGCAACACCTCAGCAACGCCCCATTTTGCCTCGATTACCATAGGATCTAAAGTTAAAACTTTATTGAAAACCTCCCCTGCTTCTTTATCCTTATGTAAATTCAAATAAACCAAACCCAGAACATATAAATCGTCTATAGAATTAGGCCTTGCCTTAACATCGGCTAAGATATCCGATAAGATTATATTATCTGCTTTTTCATGCAACCTTTTCCAATCTAAACCATAAGATAAATTTATCCCTAATAAAGAAAATGCAACGAAAAATAATATTGATCTTTTTAACATGCCTGCTTCTTTTTAAAATACTCCCAGAAGATTATAGTCATAGTTACCATGCTAAATCCAAATAAAAAATCTTCTAAAGGAATACTGCCTATTCTTAATCCTAAAAAGAATTGCGGTCGATACATTACAATTTGCTTACCAGTTAAATAACCGTTCACCAACATTTTAAAAAATAGAATTACCAGAATAAATACATAATATCCCTTTTTCTTAAACTCTCCAATACTACGAGGAGACTGATATCACTGGGGTCCCTCTCGTATTTCACAAGGGGAAACCTATCTGAATTTATTAACCTAATTATATGTGCAATACCTCGATATATCAAGGATATCCTGGTTTCAGAGAAACTTATTCCTCGCTAATTTGTAAGTTTTGTCCGGTCTTTCTTGCTTGGAATTACCTATCTCTTCTAACGTCAGAGAATTAGGATTTGTCCGGTTCGAAATACCGGACATTACCCTAAAAAAGAATTAACAAAAATCCCTTAATTAATGTGAATCGGTAATGTCAAATAAATTGTGTAAATTCTTTTAAAGGTTTCTCTTGCCATTTGGAGTTTAGGCGGTTAAAGATCGCATAAATAATTCTGCTTACACTATCATAATTGGTAAAACATCCCATAGGCC
>Ga0247842_10002731_pt1 | contig 25366 bp, 17 predicted proteins | sample LaCruzMarch2015__3_FD_192411 | JGI IMG/M metagenome (GOLD analysis project Ga0247842, IMG submission 192411) | Freshwater microbial communities from meromictic Lake La Cruz, Castile-La Mancha, Spain - LaCruzMarch2015_19m | ecosystem: Environmental > Aquatic > Freshwater > Lake | place: Spain...
AGAATCAAAGTACCTACATCCCCCAAGGGCAAACCCATCGCTTAGCTAACCCAGGTAAGACCCCACTAGAAATCATTGAGGTGCAATCGGGTAGCTATCTAGGTGAAGATGATATTGTGCGCTTTGAAGATACCTATGGGCGTAGTTAAGCAGTGCCCAAATTAGTTGTTCAATATTGATATTAGATAGATTGTTTTTAAGAGAGTTCACATGAGTAAGCAAAAAGTCGCCCTGATCACCGGCATCACTGGCCAAGATGGTTCTTACCTGGCTGAGTTCCTGTTAGAAAAAGGCTACATTGTTCATGGCATTAAGCGCCGCGCCTCTTCTTTTAATACCGAGCGGATTGATCATCTCTATCAAGACCCCCATGTTAATCATCCGGATTTAATTCTGCACTATGGTGACTTAACCGATACCAGTAACTTAGTACGTATTATTCAAGAATGTCAGCCTGATGAGATTTATAACCTTGGTGCGCAGTCTCACGTAGCCGTTTCTTTCGAGTCTCCTGAATACACGGCAGACGTCGATGCCATGGGCTCCTTAAGAATGTTAGAGGCGATCCGCATCTTAGGTCTTGAGAAGAAAACCCGCTTTTACCAAGCATCCACTTCCGAGCTCTATGGCCTAGTACAAGAAATCCCCCAAAAGGAAACGACTCCGTTTTACCCCAGAAGCCCGTACGCAGTAGCGAAGATGTACGCCTACTGGATTACCGTCAATTACCGCGAGGCCTATGGCATCTATGCCTGTAACGGCATCCTCTTCAACCATGAGTCTAAACGCCGCGGTGAGACCTTTGTGACTCGCAAGGTAACTCGTGGCCTTGCCAACATTGCCCAAGGTCTTGAGAAGTGCTTATTTATGGGCAATATCGATGCTCTACGTGACTGGGGTCATGCCAAGGACTACGTACGCATGCAATGGCTGATGCTCCAGCAAGAGCAACCAGAAGACTTTGTGATTGCGACCGGTGTGCAGTTCACCGTTCGTGAGTTTATTACCCGTAGCGCTAAGCAGTTAGGCATCACCCTCAAGTTTGAAGGCGTGGCTGAAAATGAAAAAGCGATCGTAGCTAGTATTGAAGGCGACAAGGCGCCGGCACTCAAGGTAGGCGATGTCGTCGTGCAAATCGATCCCCGTTACTACCGTCCTACTGAAGTGGAGACCTTGCTGGGCGATCCGACTAAAGCCAAAACCAAACTGGGCTGGGTTCCTGAAATTACTCTAGATCAAATGATTGTCGAGATGGTAGCCAACGACTTGGAAAAAGCCAAGCAACACGCTCTTTTAGAAAAGCATGGCTACTCAGTAGCGGTAGGCAAAGAGAATTAAGAGCAAATGAACAGACCTACAGAGCTAAGCCCAAAGATCTATGTTGCTGGCCACAGAGGCATGGTCGGCTCAGCCATTGTGCGCAATCTGCAAGCCAAAGGCTTTAACAATATTGTGACTCGCACTCATGCAGAGTTGGATTTGACCAATCAAGCGCAAGTAGCCGCCTTCTTTGAATCTGAAAAGCCGGACCAAGTCTACTTAGCCGCAGCAAAGGTAGGAGGCATCCATGCCAACAATACCTATCCAGCACAGTTTATTTATGAGAACTTGATGGTGCAAAACAATGTCATTCATCAGGCGTTTGCTAGTGGAGTAAAGAAGCTCTTGTTTTTGGGATCTAGCTGTATTTATCCTAAGCTGGCTCCCCAGCCGATGAGTGAAGATGCTCTCCTAACGGGTAAGTTAGAGCCCACTAATGAACCTTATGCCATTGCCAAGATTGCGGGCATCAAGATGTGCGAGAGTTACAACCGTCAGTATGGCGGGTCTCATGGTATTGATTACCGCTCGGTTATGCCCACCAACCTCTATGGCCCAGGCGATAACTACCACCCAGAAAATAGCCATGTCATCCCAGCGCTCATTAGGCGATTTCATGAGGCAAAGCTTGCCAATGCCCCTGAAGTAGTGATTTGGGGTACAGGCACACCTAAACGCGAGTTCCTCTATGTTGACGATATGGCTGCAGCATCCGTATTTGTGATGGATTTAGATAAAGCCACTTACTATAACCAAACGCAGCCAATGCAAAGTCACATTAATGTGGGCTTTGGTAGTGATGTGACTATTAATGAGTTAGCCCATGCGGTAGCAAAAGCAACTGGTTATCAGGGCAGTATTAGCTTTGATTCCACTAAGCCTGATGGGTCGCCTAGAAAGTGGATGGATTCATCTAGGTTGAGAAGCCTGGGATGGAGTCCATTAGTTGATCTAGAGAGTGGCTTATTAGAGGCATATAAAACAATGCCGCACAATAAGAAGGGCCAATCCTAAGTGATGCCGATTATGTTGAGCATGACATCACAACTATTTTTTAGCTAAAGCCCCGCCTAATTTTCCTTAAGATTTTTTTTCGGATCCCTTCGGGTCGGGATGCAGAGAATTCTCCAGTGCTTCCGGACATGCCATAAACCAATGGCATAATTTTAAATTCAGTCCCAGTGATTTTGCTAAGCAAAATATCTTTCGCAAAAGCGTGCTCTAAAAAGAAAGATTCAAAGTCATTGCTGCTCTTATGACTGTTTACTAATTTATTCAAATAAAAATCTTTTTCTACGATATAGAATCGAGTGTCACAAGATCGATAGCTTAAAGAGTACTTGGATTCATAATACTTCTCGATGCTGATATTTTTTTTGTGACTATGACAGCATTCCTGAAAATTTTTTACCCAGTACTTTGCTGTACATTTAGAAAATGTATCGCACTTATTTAATATTTCGGAATGATCTAATGCGTAGGCAACTATCTCCCCCTCTCCATACCCCTTACCCTTATTTTTTACCATCTCGTAGTCATTAAAAAAATGCAATACTTCAATATTCAGAGTCTTTAATTCCGGGGTCGAGGTAATTAAGGTCCCAAAGTCATAGCCCGATCCGTCGCAAATGATGACATCCGGAGCGGGTGAAATTAACGCCCAATGCTTGAGGGACTCGATAGTGCAATTGATTCTTTCTATGGGATTATTTAATACAACAAATGGCGCATTGGGTTGGGCAACAGAAGTTATTAGGACTGGGATTTTTCTCATGGTGATTAAATTTCAAAAAGAGAGCGATCCGTTATAACCTCATTAAGTTTTTGATAAAAAGAAAAGTCTTTGTCAATCTTCTTTGCAATTTCTCCGCGATTTTCTAACACGCTAAGATATGAATCTGTTTTTACCAAATTGGCCGCCAACTTAATACTTTTAGGACTGAGATCTGGCAGAAAGTGAAACCATTCATTTGGAATTAGGTCAAATATTTTTTCGCTTCCATAATAAATCGGCATGCACCCACATAGCAACGCGTCGAATATTTTTTCTGAAATGTACCAATCTTCAATAGAGTTTTCAATCGCTAGGTTGTATCGGTAATGTGAAAGAGTTTGGTATTTGCTGGCCGCATAGCCGCGATAAGCTGGGAGGCTATATATAGCCTTACTGTATCGACCGTAGATATCAAACTGGGGAGTTGATTTAGAAAAGCCCTCTAAAAATATTCTCCTATCTTCATAGCCTGGTACCCCATTAAATCCTGAAACCACTGAGCAAATTAGCTTTCTTCTGCTAGTGTTAATAGTATCGAGCTCTGCTGCTGTTGCCATATGATGAAAATGAACATGAGGTATGGTTCGCAAGTGTGTAATGCGATCGGAGATATCAAAACCTGAATTGCTCTTGATTAACTTGTCGATGTTGTCGATTTGACTGATGACTACCATCTTGTGGAGCAATAGAAGTTCATCGGCAATGATTGATTGGTAAAGGTGTTTGTATGCTTCTGGCTCATGGTAAAAGAGAATGATTTTTTGCCCTGGTCGACCAATACCTTTTTCAATCGCATTAATAAAGACAACTACCTCTGCATCTCCTACTTCATCCACTAGGAAAAAATCAAATTCTTGACTTATGGTGGATTGATAAAAACGAGTAAATTGAAGTTTATACCCAGTTTGATGGATATAAACCTTGATTTTATTTTTTGGAAAAAATGTGGCTTCGTACTTCTTTTGAAATATCGCCTCACCAAGTTCTTTTTCGGTGCCCTCAATAATTAGAATGCGCTTTTGCTTGAACTTTCTGAGGCTGTGTATTGGTTGGGGTAAAAACAGCATGATGGGTGAGCTCTAAGAGGGGTGGACTAATAGTAGGTTATTGCATCGTAATAACGTATTCAGTGTACTTGTAAATAAGTATTTGACCTACCCTTGGTTGGGCAGATGTCATATGAGACCCATTAAGTTGACAGCTTAATTGCTTGAATTATTTATAGAGTAGTGCAAGTGCGATAATTAGCCATTATATAAAGATGCCAAATTTAGACCCTTTTCCATGACTTTAATTTGTGCAGAGAAAGCTAAATGAATTATTCCATCGTAATTACTACTTTTGATAAGCGGTTTGATGCCTTTTTTAAGCCCTTGTTATTGTCAATTAAAAAACTAAGACCTAATGTCGAGGTAATAGTGATGGTTAATGGCCCAGCAAAAGCCGACTTTGACCCTGTATTTCGTTCCTCTGCTTTGGATTTGATGATTTCCACTCCGGTGGTATATCCGACGATGTTTCCCAACTTTCAATCATTAGCTAAGTTATGGAATCGTGGCGTGCTAACCAGCTCAAATGACCGGGTTTTGATCCTTAACGATGATTTAGGTATTGACCCTAATGTGGAAAACTCATTCTTTGATCAATTTGAGGCGGTACTAAACACTGTCCCTAATAAAATATTCACAATTAATGGCAGTTTTTCTCACTTTGTAGTTTCTAAGGAAGATCTCATAAAAGTTGGATTTTTTGATGAGCGCTTACTCGGTCTAGGCGAAGAGGACGGCGACTTTTACTGGCGATACCACGAAACTTTTGATGTTGAAATTCCATCATTTGAGATCGGAAATATTGATAATGTCCATTCTGATATTACAGATGGTGGCTACACCAAGGGGATTCGAACAGCGGCAAAATTTAATCGCGAATTTGTAAAAACAAAGAAATACCAGGATCTCTGGTTCGGGGGATATAAGGGAATGTTTGATAAGCGTGTTAAAAAGATCCTGCCCGATGAAAATCAATACCCTTATGAGGCTTTTTACCAAGATAATAAGCATTTGCTTTGAGCATGGCTTGCTTCGCTAAAGTCTTTGACACAAAAATATGAAGTTAGTAATTGCCATATTGATATTTTTCTTAAATCTTTTTAGAAAGAAAAAATTAAGCTATCAGTTCATTGGAAAAACCTATTTAGTGTACGAATCTAAATTTGATAAAGATATTTTTGATTACTGTTCCTATATTCGGGATGGACTTTTAAAAGAACTTCCTAATATTGGTCAGCGAAGTATCTTTTTTTTAAGAGTCAATCCACCAACTCCATTTCGTCTAGTAGCGCATTGCTACAGTATTTTTGTTCAGGTTGAGCATGTCTTGGTAAAGCCAGGCGGTAGAGACGCTGAGGGATTTGAGGCTGGTGCATTGTTAATCCCGAGTGCTACCACCGCTATCCCTTATCTCGCTCGACTAAGTAATTACGAGCGGTTGAAAAATTTTGATTTTATTGTCGAGTACAGTCGAATTAATTTGGCTAACATTCTAGGTGTTGAGAAGTTTTTCGTTCTTCAAGACAGGCTGCTATGCATAAGCCCCACGCTCTATAAATTAAGTTGCGCTTCAAGTGATGCTAGACGGCGCAACTTAATTGCTATTACTAATTTTGGCAACTCAGAAGAGCCTCGTCGTAAGATATTTTTGGAGGCAATGCGCGCTAAAAAAATTCCAATTCAAAATATTCAAACATGGTATGAGGATGTTGAGGAGCTTTATGCGCGCACTCGTATTTTGGTTAATATTCGTCAGACTGATTACCATGACACTCTTGAAGAACTGCGCGTACTTCCCGCATTACGATCGGGCGTAATTGTTATTAGTGAGCTAGCGCCATACAAGGAGCTCACTCGTTATTCTGAATACATTATTTGGGGCACTTTAGATGAGTTACCTGAAATTATTCGCAATGTTCAAGATAATTACGAAGCCACCTGGAACTCTATTTTTAAGACGAGTAAATTTGCTCGACGAATGAATCGTCTTGAGCAGCGCAATCAATTAACCTGGAAGCGATGGTCAAAAAAGATGCAGCGCAGTCTAACTTCATCGGGCTAAATTACATGGAAATTACATTTGAAACAAAAGTCTGGGAAAAGGACTGGGATCTTATTATGAAGATGCCTTATCTTGGGCGAACAATCGAGCGTTGTGGTGATTTGGTGAGTAAGAGAGTTTTATATATTAATAATGTGAAGAATGAACAAAGGGTGATTAAGGCAGCAAATCAACTTATTTCCAAGGGCGTTATTGACCGCTGGATTTTGGTTAATGACTATGCGGAGCAGGCTTTATCGTATTTCAATCTGAGCAAAGAGAAATTGGGTATTGGCTACTATTACTCTATTGCAGAGTTAGTTTCTATTTTTCTTTGCGATACCAAATATTTGTTACATTTTTCAGGGGATGCAACTGTTCTCAAGGGCACCTCACAGGATTGGTTGGCTCAGGGGATAAAAGTGCTTGAAGATAATCCACAAGTAGTGGTTTTTAATCTCGCCTGGACTAATGAGCTGGAGTCTATTAGGGCGGAGTCCGAAAACGAAGATAAAAATTTCTTTTATGGCTACGGATTTTCAGATCAGATGTATTTAATTCGAGCGGCGGATTACAAGCAAAAAATCTATGAATACTATAATGTTGCATCGGAACGTTATCCTAAATTTGCAGGTGAACTTTTTGAAAAGCGAGTGGATTCATGGATGAGAGAAAGTCAGCTCTTAAGGGCAACCTACAAACATGGCAATTATCTGCATGAAAATTTTCCAAATAGAGGCAGTATGAAGTGGTTAAAAAAACGCTATTCAATTGCGAATATTATTTCATGAGTTCTACACAGTGATAGCTCAAAAACCCATTTCTAAACCCACTTGTTTAATTAGCTCTATTCAGATACCAATCTGGGTCATTTTTTTACAGTGTGTAAGCTTTGTAGTGCTGTACTCGGTTTGGATCTTGCCCGAGATAGCTTCTTGGAGAAATACCTCTCTAGTGATTGGTGCAGCATTAGGCTTGTATGTGAGCTACCAATATCGCTCTCTATTGCTAAATAAGCTGGCCCTACCAATTTGGCTTGTCGGCATCCTCTTTTTATGGGCTAGCTTTCATTTACTTTTTCTGTCTCAAAATCCAGTGGTGCAATTGGTCGAATTCAAGGGTATTTGGAAGCGAGCATTCTTAGCCGTAATCTTTGCGTTGGGCCTAGGTCTATCGATCGCAAATAATGCAGAGAGAATAAAAAAGTGGGCATGGCCTTTGATCTATTTAGGCCTATTGATGCCGACCCTCATCTATTTATTAAAGTGGACGCTGACCCTTTATGGCCAAAGTTTCTTTGGGCTTGAATTAATCCCTGCTTTTCTGAGGGTCTATCCAGGCTCCCAACCCTTTTACGTCCCAAAAACGGATTATGTGGTTTTTTGCTTGCCCACCCTGGCAGTTGCTTTGGGGCAAATACTGACTTTATTGCAAGACAGGCACATTAAATGGGCTCAGTTATTCATTTATAGCGCCTCTATTGCCGCGGTATCTTTTGTCTTTTATGGCCAAAACATAAAAAATGGCTTTGTTTATGAGGCCTTTCTCTTCATCCTCTTTTTGTTGATGATGGTAGGTGCTACCAAGAAAAAATGGACTCCAATCAAGGTGGGGATAATCGTAATTATCCTGATTGGAGTGGGTTTTGTGGGTTACAAGCATATCCAGAAAAACGATTCTTGGGCTACCTTGGCTGCAGATTCCAAAATTGCAGTGCAACTAGATCGTTATCAAGAGTGGAAATTTAATGGGGAAAAGGGCTATCCAATCAATGAGCTAGGCAAGATGGTATCTGTAACCAATTATGAAAGAATTGCCTGGGGCTTGGTAGGTATGACCCTTTTTCGAGATAATCTCTTAGGTTATGGGTTAATCGAAAATTCATTTGGGCCTTTAGTAAATAAAAAGTGGCCAGAATCGAGCGTACGTCTAACCCATGCCCACGGCGGCTGGTTGGACCTGGCCCTTGGACTGGGATTGCCCGGTATCACTTTAGTTCTGACCGCCCTGACTTTGGCGCTAGTACGCACTCGCAATTTAACTGCACCCTGGAAAAACCTAGGAAGATGGGTGCTTTTATCGACATTATTGCTATGGTGTACTACCGAGGTATCCAATAATGGTAACTTCGACCCACTCCTTTTTTGGATCATTTTGACTGCTAGCTTAACCCTGAGGATCAACCGAAATCTCAAATAATGAGCGCCTGGTAGGTTAAGTGGCCGGCATCCATTTCTGGGGTCACAAATTTAATGCGAATTATTGCCCTTTGCATTCAAAGTAAGGCCAAAATATCAATCCCAATTAATGCAAAAAGTTATAATCAAGATTATGACCTGTCTGCTTTTATCGAACCAATTTCATCTAGAAACTTTGGCTTCTGTGGTTAATTCCTTTTGCCATCCCGCCACAAACTCAGATGGGGTTTGATAATCCAAGCTTGAGTGTGGTCTGATTAAATTGTCCCTAAAGGGATTTCCTTTGGTCATTAGCTTTGACCTTCCCCTTGTTTTTCACCTTCAATCAGCTTAGGTTTCATGCTACCAGCTTTTCTTTGCCTTTGGCTAACCAATCCTTTAAATATTGCATGGGGGATTGGTAGCCTAGGCTTGAGTGCAGGCGCCTGCGGTTGTAAAACACTTCAATATAGTCAAAACAAGTTGCTTTCATTAAGTCATGCGTAGTAAAGCGCTTGCCATAGATCACTTCATTCTTAAAACGACCAAACCAGCTCTCAGCTGGAGCGTTATCCCAGCAGTTGCCTTTACGGCTCATCGAGCAGATCATGCCGTAGGTCTTGAGCTTAGCTTGGTAGCTGTGGCTGCAGTACTGGCTACCTCGGTCAGAGTGCAGCATTAATCCAGACCCCGGCCTTCTTCTAAACCACGCCATAGTGAGGGCATCACTGATGAGGTCAGTAGTCATCCTTGGTTTAATGGAGAAGCCCACAATCTCTCGGTTAAACAGATCCATCACAATTGCTAGGTAGAGCCAGCCTTCATCAGTCCACAAGTAAGTGATGTCCGAGCTCCAAGCTTGGTTGGGTTGCTCGGGCTTAAATTGACGGTTTAAGAGGTTTGGCGCTATTGGCAGATGGTGTTTAGAATCGGTAGTCACCTTATAGCGGCGCTTGTGTTTGCCATAGATCCCGTTCTCACGCATTAGGCGCTCGACCCGCTCTTTACCGGCGGGTAAACCTCTGTCACGCAACTCTTTGACGATTCTGGGGCTACCGTAGATTTGCTTCATTTGGGCGTGGATGACTTTGATCTGGGCTAGTAACTGGCCATCAGTTAAGCGCTTCTGGTAAGGCTTGCCACCTTGATACCAAGCTCGGTAGCCGGCAATGCTGACATCGAGAACCGTGCCCATCTCGGATAAGTCAAAGACATCCCGATGCGCTTTAATCCAGGCGTACTTCACGCTAGTTCGCGCGCGAAGTACGCCGTGGCTTTTTTTAGGATTTCCGCCTCTCGTTTTAAGCGTACATTCTCCGCCCTTAGGCGGGATAGCTCCATTTGTTCAGGGGTCACGGCTTTAGATCCCCCAGAGAGTCTGCCTTCATGAGAGGCCTTAACCCAATAGCGTAAAGTCTGGCTCGACATACCTAGTTCTTTAGCCACCAGCTCATAAGGCTCCCCAGCAAGAATGCGTTTAACGGCTAAGAGCTTAAATTCGAAGGTGTACTGCTGTTTTGGGATCTTCATCATTTTTTTCTCCAATAGTAAGTAATGTAATACCATACTCATTGAAGGTGAAATTTAGGGGGAAGGTCAATATTAACTCCTCAAGCAATACTTTTATAGCTCAATATTTGAGCTATAAAAAAGCAATTTAAATGGGTATATTATTTATAACATCTATTATTAATGATAGTACCCATTAAGGTCTTATAAAGTGACTAGAGCCCCAAATCAAGCACAGCAAGAAGCAATCAATCAAACCGAGGGTCCGATTCTGATAATTGCTGGGCCTGGCTCAGGTAAGACTTTTACGCTGATTGAGCGAATAATAAAATTAATTCAAGAAAAAAATGTAAAACCTGAGTCAATGTTGGTTGTTACTTTTACTGAAAAGGCTGCCAGAGAGCTTGAAACTAGAATTTCAACTAGGCTAGGTGAGTTAAAGATAAATTTTGATCTGCATGAGATGTATGTTGGAACATTTCATGGGATATGTCTACGTTTCCTCGAGGAATATAGAGAGCACACTAGATTAAAAAGAAATTTTATAGTTTTAGAGCCTTTTGATCAGCAATATCTGATTTTTCAAAGGTGGTGGAACTTTTATAAACCCATCCAAAATATTGATCTTCTCATTACTGAAAAAGCTGTTTGGAAAAAATCTCAGCAAATTGCTAATTACATAAATAAGGCTACAGAAGAAGCTATCAGTATTGGGACTTTATTTTCAAATGACGATGTACGGATGCAAGCATTAGCATCGTGTTGTCAGTTATATCAAGATCATTTACTGGAGCAAAATGCCTTAGATTTTTCTCATATTCAGTACGAATTCTATGAATTGCTTATATCTAATAAGGAAGTCGAAAACTCCCTCAGAAGTAAAATTAAATTCATTATGGTGGATGAGTATCAAGATACAAATACTATTCAAGAGCTGATCCTCAACAGACTGAAGAACAAGGAAGGCAATCTATGTGTTGTCGGAGACGATGATCAGGGTTTATATAGATTTCGTGGGGCAACAATTAGAAATATCTTTGAATTCCCTAAAAAGTTTCCAAAGGTTCAACCTAAGCAAGTTAAATTATCAATTAATTATCGATCACACCCTGACATAATTAATTTTTATAACAATTGGATGGATGATCATGACTGGAGCGCTCCAAAAGGAAAAGTCTACAGATATCAAAAAGATATGGAACCTTGCGAGCAAGAATTCCCAGATGTCCCTGCGGTCATCACCGTAAATTCTGAAGATTTAGCAGAATGGCCAGAAGAAATTCATAAATTTTTACTGAATCTTAGAAAGAATGGACTTGAGGATTGGAATCAAGTCGCATTTTTGTTTAGATCCGTTAACAACCCTAATGTTAGAAATTTATCAAATTACCTTGAATCAGTTGGAATACCAGTTTATTCGCCGCGATCTAATATGTATTTCGATCGCCCAGAAATTAAGCTAATTATTGGAGCCTATTTATCAATTTTTCCTAGCTACAAGGATATAAGACAGGGCAATAGCAACTATGAGAATCCTGTTTGGACATATTATGATTTTGAATGTGAACAACTATTTCAAGAGGAATTGGAAAAACACCAAAACAAGGAGTTGGCGAAATTTATTTTTGAACTTTGCGAAAAGCATGAGAACTTAGAGAAGAATACAGACTACGCATTTATTAGACTGTTTTACCAGCTGATCTCACATGGTTTATTTGCAAATTTCCTATCGGAAGATTCTATGAAAGGCCCTGACAAGGGAAGGGCGCAAAGAAATTTGGCTAAGTTTTCTGCCTTCTTAAGTAAGTTTGAGTACTTGCATAACGTCAACAATGTATTTATTCCAAAATACTTTGATTCAAATATCAAGAAGTTTTTCAATGATTATTTGCCATATTTGAAGGATGGGGGGATAGACGAGTATGAGGACGAGGAAGAGTATGCGCCAAGTGGATGCGTCTCTTTTTTGACGATACATCAATCGAAGGGCCTTGAATATCCGGTAGTGGTAGTAGGCAGTCTATGGGATAAGCCGAACGACCGACCTGATGAAATCAAGGAATATATCGATGAATACATCCTAGCTGGCGGGTCTTTTGAGCCTAGGAATAGGATTACTGGTTTCGATTTTAAGCGACTTTATTACACCGCATTTTCTAGAGCGCAAAATTTACTGGTTCTTTCGTGGGGCGCTCGTTCAGGCGGGGCATGGCCGATTCCAGGGAGAGAATTTGCTGCACATGTTTCTCGGTTGCCAAGGTGGGATGCAAATCAAATCAAATATTCAAAAATAAATTTTGAAAAAGTCAAAGAAATTAATTTGAAAAAGCAGTACTCCTTTACCTCGGACATTTTGTTGTATGAAAAATGTCCTGAGCAGTACAGATTATTCAAGGAGCTAGAGTTTTCGCCTGTACGAATATCGCCAATGCTTTTTGGTACTCTTGTTCATCAAACTATCGAGGATATTCATAAGTCAATACTAAGAGATGAGGAGTCGCAGATAAACGAACAAAGCATAACAAATTGGTTTGAAGAAAATTATGAGCTTTTATCTAAAAGTTCTCGAATATCATTGGCGCCAAATACCAAAAAGGCTGCGCTTGATCAGGTATTAAATTATGCGGAGCGTGAAAAATATAATTGGAATTTAGTATCAGATGCTGAATTAGAAATTTCATTGGTAAAGCCTGGTTATGTTCTGGTCGGCAGTGTCGACTTGCTTAAAGGTAAGGGCGACACTGTAGAGATCGTTGATTTCAAGTCGGAGGCATTGCCGGAGGGTTCAGTTGGTAGTCATGCCGATCAGTACAGGAGGCAGCTTGAAATATACGCACACTTAGTAGAGGAGAAAATAGGTAAAAAAGTGAGCAAAATGCACCTTTATTACACCGGCTCCAAAGAAGATAGGCCGTACGTAACCTTCGAAAGAAATTCTGACAACATTGGAAAAACAGTTGCGGAATTTGATTCCGTTGTGAAAAAAATTGAATCTAAGGACTATAGAATGAGCTGTCGACCAGTAAAAATTTGTACAGATTGCGACTTTAAGGGGTATTGCAATAATAAGTGGGGTAAAAAGAGTTAGCCAATGGATTCCAATTCTTTTTACATAATTGATTTTGAAACTACGGGACTTTCACCTGCCAACGGTGATCGAGTTATAGAGGTTGCAGCATTAAAAATTATTAATAACAAAATTGTGGATCAGTATCAAAGTCTTATGAATCCTGGGTTTGAAATCTCCAGAAGAATTACTAATATAACCGGAATTACAAATGAAATGCTCGAGGATGCTCCCTCTAATTCAGAGGTAATCCCCTCTCTTTCGGATTTTCTCGGTGGAGATTCATTGGTTGCGCACAATGCATCTTTTGATAGCAATTTTTTGCAAAATGAATTATCTGAAGCCAAGATCAAAAGATCTTATCAATTTACATGCAGCATGAGAATGGCTAGACGAGTATTTCCAAATTCGCCAAACCATAAGCTTGGGACACTTCTTGAATATCGAGGCATAACTCAATCTGAAGTCTTGCATAGGGCGCTAGCTGATGTTAATGCTACCTATAGTCTCTGGATTGATATGAATAAGGCGCTGTCCACCAAGAGGGGCTTAAAGGAGATTTCTTTTCTCGAAATGAGATCTTATCTATAGTTATCCGGCATTTTAATTTTTTGCTTATATTTTTTTCCTGCTAGCGATTTATTATGTTCAATTTTTATTTATCCGTAAATTCTGTTCGCATTCAGGGATAATGAATTCACTTAAATTATCTGTTCTAATTGGCCTAACTAGATTTTTTATTGATAGGCTCATAAATTGAGCCTCACCTAGTCCATAATCCCTTCTTAATGAAAACAAATAAAAGAAAGCAAAGATTTAAATTTGTAGACCTATTTGCAGGTTGCGGAGGACTTTCTTTGGGTCTTGAGCTTTCGGGTTTTGATCCAATCTTTGTTAATGAATTAAACGCTGATGCACTAGAAACATATCTGGTAAATAGAGACCTTGACCACCCTCTGCTACGTTCTAAGTACCATATTGCCGATGTGAAAAATCTTATTGCCAATAATGGTAGAAGACTTCAGCGGTTAATTAAAGATATTAAGAATGACTACCAAATTGACATTCAAAAGAATGAGTTGGATTTATTGGTGGGAGGGCCGCCATGTCAGGGGTTCTCAGGAATGGGGCATAGAAGATCGTATGCCGTTAACAAAAACGAACTTCCGTCGAATCACTTATATAAAGATATGGCATACGTTGTCTCAATAATGAAGCCCAAAATATTTCTTTTTGAGAATGTTAAGGGATTAATGACGGCACGTTGGACTATGGATGGTGAGCCCGGTGAAATTTGGGAGGATGTAAAAAGAACTTTTAGCAGTATTAAAATTGATGGAAAAAAGGGTTATCAAGTTCGCCCTGAGCTGGTGTACTCAAAAAGCTATGGAGTCCCACAAAATCGCCCCAGAGTTCTGTTGGTTGGAATCCGCAAGGATTTGAGTTTTACCCCGAATAAGTCTATTTTTGCCAATGGTTTTTTGCCTAGCCCTAAAGATGAATTTATAAACCTTAAGGATTTATTGGGTGACTTAGCGGATCCAAATTATGAGAATGGTGGTGAGACATTCGCATATTCGTGTAATCCACAAAATGATATTCAGACATGGCTTAGAACGAATGCTTTTACAGGATCTTTTGCTGGGAAAGGTTCACCATTAACCGAGCAAAAATATAGCAATCACCGAAATGATATAAGCGAAAAGTTCAAATTCATGCAAAAAAATAACGGAAAAATTCCTGAGAGCATGAAAACTAAAAAGTTCTCTCAGAAGCTACTTCCTTCTGTTTGGACATCGAAGGGGCCGACCATTACCGCAACCTCTATGCCGGATGATTTTGTTCATTACGATCAGCCAAGAACATTAACTGTGCGGGAGTGGGCTCGTTTACAGACTTTTCCAGATTGGTATCAATTTACTGGAAAAAGAACCACAGGGGGCATTAGGCGCGCTGGAAATCCTCAAGAGGGTATATTTGAGCGTGAAGTTCCAAAATATACGCAAATCGGAAATGCAGTGCCAGTTTCTTTGGCGATGGCATTAGGTAAGCACTTTAAGAAAATCTTGGAGTCATAATTTACATATGCTGTCTAAATCAGATACATCTATAGATTTAATTGAATCAGATTTAATTTCTCGCGGGGTTGGGACAGCCTTTTTGGTTCCAACTGAGGTAGGTTTAAAAAAATCTATTCTTGATGCTCATTTGGAACTAAAGAAATTTTTATCCGATAACAATCTGCATGATTTTGAGGCTCAGGCAAAGGGTTCTGCTAACAAGAAGGTCTTGCCAGTAAATTTAATTGAAAAAGATTCTATTAAGAGAAGCTCCGTCTCACTTTATAGGCCTGACACAAAGGGCGGTGATCCTAGGCTTTGGATTTCTGGTTTAGCTAAATATGCAAAACCCTACAACCTACTAGCAATTTTCTTAAAGGGTGAAGAGCTCTACATTGCAAATGCTAGCGATAAAGAAATATTTGAAACTAGATTAATTTCTGGGTCACCTTTTGATTTAATATTGCGAAAGTCAGACTCTAATAGTAATGAACCTAAAAAAATAGATCCGGCGGGAAGTGAGTTATCCAATCAAGATAATCAGTTTCTTCAGGAGCTTCTTAATTTACAGCAAGATGGTTCTGAATCAATTAGCGCTCCATCTAATTGGGCTCAAAGCGAACCACTGCTTAAGGTAGAGACAAAGCTTGATGATGTAATTGATGACCTGCTTGAGAGGGTGGAAAAATCTCCTCTAGCCCCCGAGAAAATATTCTGGCATTTTTTCATTGGGTCTCCAGGAAATGGTAAGTCAGCAGCGGCCGGTTCTCTTGCTCGCAAACTGATTAAGGCGGGTTACGTTATTGAAGATGAGGCAGGCAACTCCTTGGAAGATATTCTTCCATCCCAAATCCCATACCTACTGAAGGTATCTAAGAAGGGTAATAAGTTTGCGTCACTTTGGATTGCACAAGACGCTTCTGTGGTGAGAAATCCTTATGGTGTGGATGCAGACCCAAGTAATGAGTTAATTGATTTAATCATTGACGCGGCTAGTCGCGCCGTTTCTTTAGTTATTTGCACTAATAGAGGTGTTCTAGAAAAGGCCTCTAGATTTGGAAGTTTTGAGAAAGAGGATCAGCAGTCTCCTTGGTTTTTAGCCATAAAGAACGCAAGCGAAGGGGTTCAAGCTGCGGTCATTTCTCTTGGTGAGAAAAAAGGTGACTCTAAGAAGATAGTTGTTGACTCAACAAATCTTGAGGTACAGAGCCTTCTTTTTAAAAGTGATATTGCCTATAGGTTAATTTCAACAGCCATTCGGGATAAAAACTGGGATATTTGTAATTCTTGTTCAGCTAGCAAAAAGTGCCCATTTGTAAATAACCAAAAATGGTTAAGTACAGACGCTGGCAAAGATACCATTCTTTCATTGCTGAGGTATGTAGAGCTTTTATCTGGACAGCTAATCGTTTTTAGAGAATTTTTGGCTTTTTTATCCTTAATTCTGGCTGGGAGTCCAACTGATTATGAGGATGAAACTCCTTGCCAGTGGGTGCATAAGGAATTAGCTTCAAGCAATCTATTTGCACTTGTATCAAGAAGAATTTATATGCTTCTATTTTCCTCCTATGCGCCAAGCGGTCTCGAATATTCGAGGGAGCTTAGGGGTGAGCAGGTTAGATACATTAGAGAATTGCTCGACGAGACTCCCATTCTTCCAGATCAGATAAGGGCTGCAGTCCAAAATGTAATTACTAGGGATATAGATGATTTTGTTTCCACCGACGTTGGTGTTCAAAGGCTTTTATCGCATGATGGAGTTTTGGCTAAGCTTGACGTGAATAATTCCCCATTGCCAAGTTCTTTTTTGGGTAAATGGGCCATTGGGTCGGGCGCAGTTAAGTCTTTACCGGAAGGACTTTTTTCAGATTTGGAAAGAACTGTAATCGGAATTTTTGATGAGCTATCCGCTTGCATCGAGAGCTCCTCATCTTTAGGTGGTAAGCATTATTTTTGGTTATCTAGGTGGTATACCTCATTTTTCTTCCGCATCGGGTCTCTGGCTGAAAATGTATTTTCTCTCGGAAGTGAGATATCTAGACTTGCAGAGATATTAAATGCAATGCAAGATGATTTTGCCAATCCTGCATTACTGAAAAGAATTGCGAAGATCGAAACAACGTTAAATGATCTTCTGCTTGGCGACGGCTCCGGTGTTAGGGTCTCGGAATATGGAAGATTAAAAGGCAAATGGGTAACTGAACAATTGCGCCCGCGCATGGGTTCCGAGGATTCTTTAGGCGCTCTTGGAGTTCCTGTGAGCTTTGGGCCAAAAGAAAAAGAAATGCTTAATGCTGAAGCTTTTTCATGGTTATTAAGAAAGGTTGACACCAATATGGCTATGAATAGCTTTCCCATGCAACACTTGGAATCTGTTCAGGACGCACTAGTAAGGGCTGCGGCCTTGAGTGATTATTCGGTAGCTCAGGATGACATTGAGCTAGAGATTGGGCTTCCTAATTCAAAATCAGTCTTGCTTACAAGGTTTAGGGGGAATGTAAGTGCAGAATAAAGATAGATTGGATGCATTGCTGGGAGAGGCTTATGGAAAAAATGAGCCACCATTACCGCCAGTAATTTCTAAATCTTTTGTATTTGTTAGTACAACTGGCTTACGTGAAACCCCTGAAATTCTTCTTCTTGAATTATTTAGGGAGACATTTTTTAACAAATTCTCCTCTTCGAAAAGTTCATCTCAGCTCGACCCTGAAAAGAAGGGACTTTATTCACAAGAAGAAAAAGCAATTTTGTATCTAACCAGGGGTAGGGCCAAGAAAGCAAAAATTAAAAACTTCTCTGGATACTTTGCCCCTGCTTATCCTTCTTTGGCCCGCGGTGGGTGGTTGAGGCCTAAATCTGATAGGCAGCTTCGTGATGCAATTCTTAGGGGTTTTATTGCTCAATCATTACGCGATAGTTCTGGTAAATTTATTCGAGTGGTTGCAAAGGCAATTATAGATTCTCTTGAAGGGTATCGATCTTCAGGTTCTCAGGGGATAGCTAATGCTGAGATCTTATCTGCCGCTATAGCGAATTCTGTTTTTGATGACAAAGAATCCGGGCTATTGAGCTCAGAGGATGCTACTTCGCGACTTGTTGAACAACTCTCTACTGCTGCCTCAGGAGATAAAGAGCAGTCCTATACATTTAAATCTTCTGCGCCAGATGGTTTTGCAGTCACTTTAACCGAGGACCTTCTTGCTATATGTGAGATTGAAAGAACGATTCCAAGACTCCAGTGGTTAGATATTCTGAAATGTTATTTAAGAATAGCAATATGCTCTTGGGTGCTGTCAAAGATGAGAATTACTGTTTGGCTTAGGGATGAGGTTGTAAAGATTTTAGAAAACCAGAGTTATATACCGAGCCCGGATTCCCTTCAAGATTTTTTAAGCAAGCGAAACTTAAATTTATATAACCCATCTTCATCTGCAATGGATGGCCCTAATGTTCACGTTGATGTTTACATTAAAGCCCGTGTCGAGTTAACCGTCTTGAGTTTAGCTCTGGAGGCGACTGGTGCAGTGCCTAATTTAGATAAGCTGGAGCTGGTTGCTACAGATGTAGGCGGAGATAAGATTTCGACACATGATTTCTTAACAGCCTTTGTGTCGGACAGAAACCAAATAGTTCAACTGGCCTCACCTTTAAATATTCGCCAGTGGCTATTAAGGACTTGTGAAAAATTTCCAGCATGGACAAACCCACGGAAAAAGGGGCAGGGAAAAAACTTAGACGAATTTCTCAGAGTCTTAGCTCGCTCAAGCGAGGGCGATGGTGATAATGGATATCTAGTTACCCCAATAAGACGCGGTAATCGCGCTATGAATTACTCAATTTTCCCTGGGCCTATGTTGGTGAAGACTATTACCTTTTTGGCAGCTCAGAAGAAGAAAAAGCAAGAACATAAAACCGGAAAAAGTAACGATAGGTTGGTTTTGTCAGATGTTGAAAACCATTTTCGCGAGTATGGGGTTGAGTTTGGCATGACGGCAGGTGCTAGGCCGAAGTTAATTTCCGAATTGCAAGGGCTGGGGCTACTGGTTGGTAGTCCTGATGCTGGAGATAGTGTGAGCGTTAAAAATCCATTTTAAGAATCCAAATGCATAATGTTTCTAATACCCTTTTTAAATTAATTACCAAGTATTATCTAGGGCTCCAGCAGGCTGGAACAGACTGCAGAATTGTTGTCCCTGGTCTTACGAAGAGGATTGCGGATAACTTACATCAGTTATTGATTGAGGGCGGTTATCCAAGTTTTTTAGTAATCCCCTCTAATGGTGAGCTTAAGCCGTCAGAGGTGGATAGAAGAGTAGTTGCCGCAGGCCTAACAAGCTTGCGTCAGGGCTCCATGATTATCGTCACTTATCCAGGCGAGATACCAAATCTGCAAGATTCTTTGATTGGGGCTGGAGGCGCAATTCGTTCTTTTGCCTTTTCTGATGAATGGCCTTGGGTTCCTACGGCTAATAACGCATTCAGATTCGAGGGGCCATTTTTAGATACGCTGATTGCCGAATGGACAGAAGATAAGCTAGTCGGTGAATTGTTAAAGCAGCTAATCGTTGAAGGTCTTTTAAGACAAACAGGCCCATGTGTATCGAGGGCAGAACTTTTCCTAAACTCAATATTGGATGAGTTTGACTTCAGCAGAACAGCTAGCAATTCAGTCCTGTTGGACTTCTTATTCTTTTGTGGACTTCCTCACCCGGTACTGTCAGGATCCCCTTTGAAAGATATTAAGAGATATATTGATAACGCAACCTTATTGGCAGTTGACATTAACTCAAGGCATGAGCAATCGGATGTTAGGCCGGAGCTGATTGAAAGAATTGATGAGGTCTTTATCAAAGAGGAAGCCAAGCTAATCGAAATAAAATCTTACATTCAGGAATTTTTCGATGGTGTTAATACTCAAGATGTGGGTCTCCCTTCTGGAATGCTTAGCTTACGGCACTCCTGGGCTGGAAGTATTGAAAGATGGCGCTGTTTAGATATTGCAACGCTATCAAATATTTATAACGTTCAACTGGCAAAACCTAAAACTATTTTTGAGGTAAAGATTGTCTCTCAAAGAGGTGTTGTATCTTTAGATGGATCTAAGGCTGTCTTAAATTCGCTCCATGAACTATTTTTAAAAATCAAGATAAAAGGTCTAGAGCCTCTTGATGTAGGCAAGTCAAAGTTAAAAATCTTATCTAGAGCTAAGCCTATTTTCGAGAGTGTTATTAGCGAGATAGATTCTGTTTTTTCAGTTCCAATTGATAGGTGGGCATTACCTGAAATTATTTTTAATTTACCGCTAAGGGCCGTAATTGAGAAGGACGATGGAAAAATTCTCATAGAGAAAAAAGTCAATCTTTTTGTTATTGATGATTCGCGTCCCTTTGTGGCAGTTACACAGAATCCTTTCAAAGTTTTTGAGCCTTCATCTCAAACCGATCCCGATGAATTTGATAAGCTTATTATTGATGAGCCAATTGATCTATTCCTTATTAAGGGAGACTCTACCGAAGAGATATCTGTTGAAATAAACCAAGAGGAAGTTTCTATTTCTCCTGTATCAAATCTTGTCGGTGTGCTTCAGCTCAGTAACTCCATAGATCCAGATGTTGTTCCTTCAGGATTGGTTGATGTTTGTATTACGCACCTAAATAAAGAAATCAATTTTTATGTTGAGGCCAAAGATATAACTAGGGGGGAGTACACCCTTGAATCTGAATATATCGCCCAAATTGCAAGCGGTGGAAGAACCTCAGTAGAGAAACTTATAGATATTTTTGATGGAGAGATAGTTCAACCTTACCCTTTATTGGGAGGTATTAATGATCAAAGCCGAAAGCTAGCCTTTTTGGCGGAGCTCATGGAGTCAGATGATTACAAGGGGCAACCGATACTTGTAAATCTTTATGAGGATGTTTCTGAGCCTATATTTGAATTTGGTTTCTGGAACTTGACCGGCTCCCCCCAAAAAGAGTTTGAATTTATTTCTTCGAGCCCGCCAGTCGTTGAAATATTGACTGGCTACGCTTTGGCAAGGAACGCAGTTTTGGCTAAATTATGGGACGGTTTTTTAAAAGACTCATCTAGGCCCATGTATGCGGCCTATCCAATATTTATTGCGAATCGAGCCGCTGAAATAGAAAGTCTGATTGCTTATTATCTTGACCAGTACATTCGTATATTAGATTTTATTGATTTAAATGAAGCTTCGTTAGATTGGGAAGATTTATTCTTGCTGTGCAGCGTTGATTGTATTCACTTTGTACTTCCTCAGGGTGGCATCAGTGGTGTCTTCCTTATGGGGCCATGGCACCCCCTGGTTCTTGCAAAGCGCTATATGACCCAGTCGGTTATTCATGACTGCGGCAGGAGATTTATTTCTTCCAGACTTGATTGGAAGTTTTCAAAATTAGTTCCTCTCATTGAGCAACATAGCTCATTTAGATGGATTCCTGCGCTCCTAGATGACGATAAGATTTTGGAATATGCTTTTGTATCCCCTACCTCTGATCCGGGTTGGTTGGCCGGCCTATCGGAAGTTGCAATTAAGAACGTTGAAAGAGAGTGTGCCGTTGTAAGAAATGTATTGGGGCTTGAGCTTTCAACGTTCCCATTGGCTAGGGAGCAGATGGCGCTGGGCTACCTTAAATCTTTTACATCTTCATTCTCTGGTAACCGAGCAATTACAGTTCATGCGCCCAAATCTTATTCCGCTAGAAAACTATTTCAATCTGCTGAAGAGCTTTTATATGAAGATGACAAACCTTCATTTCAAGGGCTGCAACTTCCAGGAGGAGTGCACCTTCTTTTGCATGATATTACAGAGATTGAACCAATTCAGTGGCGCCAGCCCCCGATTTTTATCTACGAACCCTATCATTTGGACACTCATTTATGGGCGGAATCAAAGGACATTGATTTGCTTCCACCGATTGGGGAGCTAAAGCTAGGTAATCTTGCGGAGTTAATTCCTATTCCCAGGGGTGACGGGGCAAGGGCAGTCTTTAATATGCCGACTAGGCAAGTTACTAGCGGAAGGGGAGGCAAACCTTCTTCCTATGAAATAGAGTTTGGGGTTTCTGCACCGGTTGGAAGTGGCGTTTCCACAAGTTTTTTAAGGACTCTAAATAGAGTTGAGAGTATGGGTATTGAAAACCGAAAGGCAATCTGGACATTCCAACTTCCGGATACCCTCCAATACACCTGGAATATTCTTCCTGGTGGTCATGCAGATCCTGCGGTATTTGTTCATTACATAGAGGAAGGCATAAGGCGCCAGCAAGAAGCTAGAGCTTTATGGGACTACCGTGTCAGCGTAGCTAAAAAAATTAATTCTTACTATACGTTGGCACAAGTACCAGTTGATATTAAGTTTGCATTAAACGGAAGCCCAATTTTTAAAGATGGGGATATGGCTTCTACCTTGATTAATGAACTAGGGCTCGTTGGCATCGCGGTTGGTGGAGAAGCGATGCGATCTGGATCGCATGCTCTGGGAGTTATCGGAGTCTCTGCGGCAGTGAGAATGATGACTTCTAGCGCTGAAGGGATATTACCTCCATTAAAGATAGACAAAAATAGGGTAGGATTTCTTCTTTCTGCCGACTCATTTTATGAGTTGTTGGGTGGCGCGCTTGAAAAGGGCTCAGAATCTGATACAAGGCGAGGCGATTTAGTAGCTATTCAAACCACCTTCAATGAGGCTAGTAACGAATTAACACTTTCCTTTGTTGGGATTGAATGCAAATATTCCAGTAATTTCTATCCAGCGGCCGAGGTAGATAGCGCACTAGAGCAAGCCGAAAGAAGTTTTAGTCGTATTGATGAATTGGCACGCTCAGCAATTAATCCTGATGGGATGCCTGAGCGGTTAGCTTTAGCAAAATTAATCGAATTTGGTCTTCGTGTTTCCAGTGTTACCAGTCCCCAGCATTTGACTCTTTTAAGGCAATCTCAAATCATTTCCTGCATTCTTTCTGGCCGCCTGATTATTGAAAATCCCAAAGAGACCTCGATATTGTTTACCACTGAAGCAAGTTTTGAGTCGTCGGCTTTGATTAAAAGGCGGGGAATTTGGGTGCGCTTAGGGCCTAATGGTTGGCCTGGTATTGCTGAAACCCCGCAGCTATTAGAGGTGCGTCGAGAATTGTGTAGTATTTTTGATGCCGGTGGCATTCCTCTTATTCCTATCCAACCGGTTGTCGTTGCCCCCAAGCCAGACGAATCTCCTGATGTCGGGGATGTAAAACCAGATGATCCCCCAGAGGAAATATTGGGAGGCGATAGCAATAAATCTGCCGGATGTAATGCTGGGTCGGGTGGGATTGCTAAGGGGGTTACCGGGAGCTCATCGCCTCTGGCGCCAGTTCTTTTGGGTGTGAATATTCAGGGATTGCCAATATATTACGACCCCCAGAAAAAAGGTAGCCTAGTAGAGAACTATAACGTCATGATCACTGGATCCTCTGGCAAAGGTAAAACACAATTAGTGAAGACTCTTGTGTCCGAAGTAAGGCGGCAGAGAAAAAAAGTGGTGATGTTGGATTTTAAGAATGACTACTCTCCGGATGCTGGATTCCTAAAAGAAGCTGGACTGAATGTTAAGCATATCTACTTCAAGGGTTTGCCGTACAACCCATTGATTCCATCGCCGATTGAGGATCCCACTTCTTCTGATCGATCTCAAGTAATCAATATTTCCCAGCATATTGCTGGCATAACCTCGATACTTGGAAAGTGTTTTCAGTTGGGCGCCCAACAGCAGGCATCTTTGAAGGATGTAATTAGGGAATGTTTTAAAGATAATTGCATTCCCACTAGTGGCATGGTTCGAAATTCTGACAGTTTTATTTATCCAGATTTTAATGATGTCGGTGTGAAGCTGAAGGCTCAAAATCCGCTCGCCTACAATAGATTGGACCCACTATTTGATCTCGGAATTTTTCAGGCCGAATCAAGTCAGCTTCGATTCCAATCCTCGCTTGAAGACTCATCTGTTTTAAATGTAAGCGATATTCCGAGCGAGCCAATTAAGGATGCATTAGCACAAATTTTTATATTGTCTTCACATGCTTACTTCAATGCGCTTCCACATACGAGTACATTAAATATATTATTTGTATTTGATGAGGCTCATCGAGTGCTGGAATCCGAAAATTTAGCTAAATTCGTGAGGGAGTGTAGGGCTTATGGTGTAGGCGTGGTTCTTTCTTCGCAGTATCCCTCAGACTTCCAAAAAGATATTTCTGCATCTTTAGCAACTAAGGTGATACATGGAAATGGACCAGATCGAGATAAAGTTCGTTCAATTATTAATCTTTTAAGCATTCAGGATTCCGAAGAGCGCGTTAAAGATTTGGGTTTGTTTGAAGCATATATATCGAATACCCAATTAGGAACAGTGTTTATCAACACATTGTCATATCCTTATTATTTGGTGCTTCAAAAAATAAAGTCTGGTTTTAATGTAAAGCTGGAAAATTTGGAAAATATTGATGGCCTAGATACTAATCGTATTAGCGTAGAAGAAATTCTTAAAAAACTACGGCAGCTTGGATTGCTAGAAGAGGTTCAGGGTGAATTTAAGGCATTAATTTAAATTTAATAAGCTGCCTTCTTCAGGTTGGCAAATAAATTTTATTAATTTATTCTTCAATATAAGGATTTAAGGCGGAGTCTTGAACGTTATACTCATGAAGATCTAGTTGACTTATCAGCATTTTTACGAATATTAAGAAAAACATGTATACCTAGATTTATTTCAGAAGAGTGATGCTGATTTTTCATAAAGACCCTGCTTAATCCAAGTTACTCCATTATTGAGCGCCGCCATTTTGTACCCCCATTTAGCAATAGCAATACTGGTTTCCAGATTCGCTGAAACCCCTACATGCTTGCCAATCCCTGTGATTGCCTCAGAGTTTTTGGTTGTTAATTCAAGCCAGTTGTTTAAATGAATCGTTGCTGCCAGAGTATCTGATTTGCTTCTATTACATGCGGGACAGGCCAAGACAAAGTTATGCATTAGATCTCTGGGGTATAGGGAGAAGGGGATGAAGTGATCCACTTCGAGCTCTGATGTTGCTTTGTCACAATAGAAGCATTTACACCCATACAGTGCTTTAAGCTCCTTGCAAACCAGCGCTAGCGTTTTTCTTGAGGTTTCAAAGAGGAAGCTATTGAGATCATCCTTTCCCCCAAGAATAGGTGTGTTCTTTGCATTCTTTTTGATGTATTCGGTCCACCGATTCCTAGCTAATTGCTGAATAAGGGGCTGGAATTGCCTTAAGCAATAAGCAACCCCTATTTTTAGTGTGAGAGAGCTGGTGTTGCGCTCATACAAGAAAGGAAGGGCTCCACCACCCAC
>Ga0247842_10002737_pt1 | contig 25293 bp, 29 predicted proteins | sample LaCruzMarch2015__3_FD_192411 | JGI IMG/M metagenome (GOLD analysis project Ga0247842, IMG submission 192411) | Freshwater microbial communities from meromictic Lake La Cruz, Castile-La Mancha, Spain - LaCruzMarch2015_19m | ecosystem: Environmental > Aquatic > Freshwater > Lake | place: Spain...
GGAAATCGCGCATAAATAGTTTTAAAAAAACAAAAATACTCTAATTATATGACAAATAAACTGCTTTATTCCATGCTGGGCGTAGTCTCAGCAATTCTTGGTCTAACACTCACTGTCGATTGCATTCCCGCCGTCAACGGAGACATTATCTTCGCAAACCTTTCAATCCCGTTCCAACTAACTTTTGGCTTCATGTTTTTTTCATTTGGAGCAATTTTATTATTCAAGGCCTTGACAAGAAATGCAAAGCGTAAAAAACATTGAAGATCTTCTAAAAAAGAGAGTGAAATTTGTTGCCCTTCTAGCTCCGAGCTTCGTCGCAGAATTCTCATACCCCGTTATTATCTCTCAGCTAAATTCTCTTGGATTTGATAAAATTGTTGAACTAACTTTCGGAGCGAAAATGATAAATCGTGACTATCACAAACTCTTAAAATGTTCAAACTCCCCTCTGATCGCAACGACCTGTCCGGGCATAGTGGAGTATGTAACCAAAAGTTATCCACAATACAAAAAAAATTTAATTCCTGTTGACAGCCCGATGATTGCTACCGCAAAAATATGCAAAAAGATTTTTCCAAAACGTAAAACTTTATTTATTACTCCTTGTGATTTCAAAAAATCCGAAGCCGAAAATTCAAAATATGTGGATTATGTAATTGACTATCAGCAATTAAAAACCTTGCTTGAAAAAAATCAAAATAAATTCAATAAAAATAAAATAAATAAAACTAAACCCTCCTTAAGTTCAAAATACTTTGATAAGTTCTACAACGACTATACTAAAGTTTATCCTCTCTCCGGAGGCTTAAGCAAAACCGCGCATATCCGAGGAATTCTAAAAAATGACGAAACAAAAATTATCGATGGAATTTTGGAGTTAAACAATTTTATGAAAAATCCAAACAAAAAAATAAAATTCATCGACGCAACATTCTGCAAAGGCGGCTGCATCGGCGGGCCACATCTATCAAAAAATCTTTCTCTCGCAGAAAAAAGAAAACGAGTCCTCAAATACATTGAACTCGCGAAAAAAGAAAAAATGCCCTGCGGCTGTGAAGGTTTAGTTGAAAAAGCGAACGGGATAAGTTTTAGAAAATAGAAATCCTTAAAAACTTCTTATTAGTTAATTTACCATGGCTATGAACTATCAAAAAATAATCGAGAACAGTTCTATCATAGCTATGTCAAGAAATTCCTATTTCTTGAGCATCATCAGAAATACGATTATTTCTGAGATTATTATAATTTAAAAGCGAGCCAACTTATCGGCTTGCGGAATTTTTACAATGAGTTACAAAACTAAACCAAACAACAATGGACGAAGAGGGCTAGATGAAGCAGTAAGAAGAAATTTCGTGGAGCTTGTTGGCCGAGGAAGAAAACGCGACGCACTTGAGAATTATCGTGCTATGACACATGAGCAACAAGACTATCTGAAATCAACTTATCCTGCAGAATTCAAGTCCGCTCACCTCTGCGTTTAATCACATTTAAAAAATACAAAAACTACCAAAAAACATGGAAGAACAGAAAAAAACAATTGATGAACAAGAAAAGGAAATTCTTGAATTCTGGAAGAAAAATAAAATCTACGAAAAATCAAAAAAGAAAAATTCTAATGGGAAAAAGTTTTATCTAATGGATGGGCCGCCTTACGCAACGGGAAATATTCACATGGGAACCGCGCTGAATAAAATTCTCAAAGATATAACTCTGCGAGCCCAAAGATTGCAGGGAAAAGATGTTTTCGACCGCGCGGGTTATGATACTCACGGCGTTCCGATTGAATTTAAAATTGAAAAAGAAATCGGCTCGAAAAGCAAACAGGATATTGAAAAATTCGGCGTAAAAAATTTCATAGACAAATGCAAAGAATTCGCAACGCGTTATATCGGAGTTATGAATTCAGAATTCGAAAACCTCGGCGTCTGGATGAATTTCGAAAATCCTTATTTAACTCTTTCAGATGAATATGTAGAAACAATATGGGACACGTTCAAAGTTGCAGACAAAAAAAATCTTCTCTACCTCGGAAAATATCCAGTTCACATTTGCCCGCGATGCGAAACCGCTGTCGCTTATAATGAAATTGAATATGCCAAACAAGATGACAATTCCATTTTCGTAAAATTTCCTCTCAAGAAAAAGAAAAATACTTTCTTAATAATTTGGACAACGACGCCCTGGACTTTGCCCGCAAACACTGGAGTAATGGTTCATCCCGACGTAAAATATCAAGAATTTGAATTATCCTCTGGAGAGCATTGGATTCTAGCCGAAAAGCTGGCCCCAAAAATTTTCGCACAGTTAGAAATGGGATTCAACATAAAAGATGAATTTCTCGGAAAAAAAATGGAAGGTTGGGAATACGAAAATCCTCTTTCAAAATATTTAAATATGAAATTAAAAAACGCATACAAAGTAATTCTCTCCGCGCGTTATGTAACAACTGAAGACGGAACAGGTTTGGTTCATTGCGCTCCCGGCCATGGTAAAGAAGACTACGAGGTCGGAAAAGAATACAAATTAGATATGCCTTCGCCCGTCGATATAAACGGAAACCTAACAAAAGAGGCAGGAAAGTATGAAGGAAAAAAAGCCCGAGTTGTTGATGAAGAAATAATTCGCGATTTGGAAAATGATAATGCTTTAGTCTACAAATTAAAATATTCTCATGACTATCCTCTGTGCTGGAGATGTCACTCGCCGCTTTTAATGGTTTCACAACCGCAATGGTTCCTCAAAATTTCTGAAATTCACGACGCTATTCTAAAAGAAAATGAAAAAACAATCTGGGAACCTTCCTGGATGAAGCTACGAATGAAAGCTTGGATTGAAGGAATTTCCGACTGGCCGGTTTCAAGAAAAAGATATTGGGGAACGCCTCTTCCAATTTGGGTTTGCGAAAAATGTGAGAAAAAAATTGTTGTCGGCAGCATAGATGAGCTGAAAAAACTTTCAAAATCAAAAAAAATTGGAGTACATAAACCAGAAATCGACGAAATAAAAATTCCCTGCAAATGCGGCGGAAAAATGAAGCGAGTCTCAGAAGTTTTAGATGTCTGGTTTGATTCTGGAGTTTCCAGCTGGGCCGCATTAAACGAAAAAGAAAGAAAAAAATTCTGGCCTGCAGACATAAACATCGAGGGAAAAGATCAAGTCAGAGGTTGGTGGAATTCGCAATTAATTTTATCTCAAATAAAATTCGGAAGAAGACCTTTCGAAACAATTGGTGTTCATGGAATGATTCTCGATTTAGGCAAGAAAAAAATGTCAAAATCTCTCGGAAATATTATCTCTCCGCAGGACGTAATAAAAGTTTATGGGCGAGATTATCTGAGATATTATTTTGCAAAAATTTCTAAAGGCGAAGACTTTTCATATGATGAAAAAGAATTTTCAGAAATCCAGAAATTTTTCCGTGTTGTTGAAAATATAAATAATTTCGTTTCACAATTAAAGCCAACTAAGTCTAAATTAAAGATAGAAGATGAATGGATTCTTTCAAGATTGAACTCAACGATAAAAAAAGTTACAGAATCTTATAATAATTACCAATTTTACGAAGCTGTCTCTGCTTTAGAAGATTTTGTAGTCAACGATTTGTCCAGGACTTACATTCAGATGATTAGAGATAGAAGCGATGAAACATATGAGACAATGAAACAAGTAAATCTTAGCATTTTGAAGATGATTTCTCCAATTTCTCCATTCATAACAGAAAGATTTTGGCAGAAGATGAAAAAAGATAAAGTTGTCTTAGAAGAATCAATTTATCTTTCCGACTGGCCAAGTTATCATACGAAAAAAGAAAAGGACCTTGTTCTTGAGGGAGAATTCTTTTTATATCGGAGAATAATTGAACTCGCTCTTGCAGAAAGAGATCGCGAGAAAATTGGACTTAAGTGGCCGCTCGCAAAAGCAACAATTTTTTGTAAACAGGAACTCCGGAAAGAGCTAGCTGAAATAATTTCTAAGCAAATTAATGTTAAAAAATTAGAAATGCGTGAGGGAGAATTAGAAGTTCATCTGGATACAAAGTTAACTCCTGAATTAGAAGCCGAAGGTTTTGCGCGCGAGATTTCGCGAAAGGTTCAGTCCGAAAGGAAAAATAATAATTTTGTAAAAGAAGAAAAAATTGATTTGGAAATTATTGTTCCGGCAGAAATTTTAAAAAATATTCAAAGTCAGGAGAAATTACTTAAAGAAAGAACCAATTCAAGAAAGATTTTTATCTCCGAGAGTAGTGAAAATAACTACAAATTTAGCTCAGAATTCGACGTAAAAGACAAAAAAATAAAAATTTCCTTCAGTCTAGTCGTCACTAAGTAGTTAATCTCTTTTTTTATCATTATGTCATAACGCAAAGAAAGATTTAAATACTATTTTCATTTGCCCATGTCATGATAGTAAAAGAAGAATTTTTAAGCAGGTTAAGAAAAATATTTGACCTTAACTTGTACGAGGTGAGAGTCTGGACTGCTCTTCTATCGCGCGGAGTTTCAACCGCCGGCGAATTGAGTGCAATCAGCGACGTTCCTCGATCAAGAACATATGATATTCTAGAGAGCTTGGAAAAGAAAAATTTCATCATGATGAAGTTGGGTAAGCCAATAAAATTTGTTGCAATTAAACCTGAAGAGGTTGTCGAACGCGCGAAAAAAAATCTTTTAGTTGATGCTCACGAAAAAACCAGACGTCTTGAACAATTAAAGGGAGATGAAGTTCTCAAAGAATTAAGTGATTTGTTTACGAACGGAGTTAAATATGTTGAACCCAGTGATCTGTCCGGAAGTCTAAAGGGACGCTCAAATATGTACAATCATTTAGATATGATGTTGCGTGGCGCTGAAAAGACAATTACCATTATTACTACTTCCGATGGATTAAATAGAAAGGTTGACGCTTTGCTTCCAACATTTGAACAGGTAAAAAAGAAAGGCGTAAAAATTAGACTTGCTTCTCCGATAACTGAAAAAAATTTAAAATACGCTAAAGACCTTGCAAAAGTCGCAGAGATTCGGGATTGCGGAAATGTTAAGGCCAGATTAATTATAATTGACTCTGAAGAGATTATGTTCATGATAATGGACGATGAAAGTGTTCATCCGAATTATGATACTGGAATCTGGATTAATGCACCCTTCTTTGCGTCTGCGTTAGAACAATTATTCGAAGTAGCCTGGAAAGAATTCAAGCCTTTCAACGGTTCTGCCACGAAAAAGAAGAAATAATTTTTCTGATTAAATAGTTTTTTCCGATTAAATGGTTTCAAAAAATAAATTAATTTTTAATTCTAAAAATGTTTTCATAAAATATATAAACATAAATAAATAAAATAGTGTATGCCTAAATTTGATAATATTATTTCAGGATTCTGGGGTAATACTGCAAAAAATAAATTAATTTATACTTTCGGGGCATTAGCTTTCTTCTTTGTGCTTTTTGATGGAATAATTACTTACTTACTTCCGCTTATAATTGTTGAACATGGATTTTCGAAAACCATGCTGGGAATAATTTTGGGCACCGCTGCAATTTCAGGAGCATTTTTTGATTTTACAATTTATAAAATATTTAAGGAAGTAATTTATAGAAGGCTTTTCATTTTAATGTTTGCATTAGCTTTTGTTTACATCTTTATAGTATGGATTGCAAATGTCTTTTTATTATATCTCGTCGCAATGGCTATGTGGGGTTTTTACTATGACTTAAAGAATTTCGGTACTCTTGATTTCATAAGCAGATATTCTAGAAAAAAAGATTTATCTACCAATTTTGGTATTGTCCAAATTTTTCAGTCAATAGGATATCTTCTTGCTCCGTTAATCGCCGGTTTTGTTATAATTGAGAGTGTTGGTTACAAACCTTTTATCTTGGCCACAGTGTTCTTATTTGTTTCTTTATTCTTTTTTATTATGTTGATAATTAACGCTCGCGGTAAAAAACATTTCCTTCCATTAGAAGAAAAAAGACCGAAGATTAATTTTCTTAAAGAATTTGACCGCTGGAAAAAAGTAGGACTTGTAATTTTTCCAGTACTTGCTCTAGCAGCATTCATGGCCCTATACGATTCTTTCTTTATGGCAATTGGCCCGATATTTGGAGAAACACTTCCTATGGAACCCTTTGATGGCTTGTTCATATTTGCGTATCTTTTACCGGCCGCTATTATTGGAGGTTTAGTTGGCACATTTACAAAGAAATTTGGAGAAAAGAAAACTGCCTTATTTGGATTATTTTTAGGCTCGGCGATTCTTTCTACATTATTTTTCTCGAGTAGTCCATTAATTATAATTGTTACTGTTTTTATTGCAGCATGTTTTACAAGTTTGGTATCGCCCATTATTCACACTATCTATGCTAATTATATTCATCAGTCACAAAAATACAAGAAAGAAATTCAAGAGCTTGGAGATTTCTCCTCTAATTTCGGCTATATTATAGGGCCCATAACTGCCGGTTTTATTGCAGATAAACTTGGCAACCTAGCCACCTTTTTAGTTTTAGGCTTAATGGGCATCTTTTTCGCTTTGATTTTATTTATCTTCATGCCAAAAAAATTTAGTTTAAAATAAAATTTTCTCCAGATTTACATTTCGTCAATCGTTTCAATCCCCAATAAATTCAAAGAAATTTTCATCACAATTGCGAACGCTTTTACAAGCGCAAGTCTAAATTCTTCATTTTCAGAATTCAAAACAGGACACTCATGATAAAACGTATTAAATATCTGCGCGAGTTCATAAGAATAATGCGCGATTAAAGCAGGATTATATTTTTCCGCCGCGTCCTTCACAACCGTCGGAAAATCCCCTAGTTTTTTCACAAGCTCAATTTCTCTCTCCTCAAGTTTTCCAACTTTTATTTTTCCTTTTCCTTTAATTTTTTTTAAAATCGAATTCGCACGAACATAACTATAAAGCAAGTACGGTCCGGTGTTGCCTTCGAAACTTAAAGCATCTTCCTTAGAGAAAACAATTATTTTATTACTGTCATGAGCTAACATAGAATATTTTATTGCAGCAAGTGATATAGCCAGTGCCCTTTTTTCAATCTCTTTCTCTTTAAGATTTGAATATCTTTTTTTAATTTGGTCTTCTGAATATTCTCTAAGCTCTTTCATAAAATCAGAATAAAGTATGTTATCTCCCGTTCTTGAAGACATTTTCCCCGTCGGCAATCTGACCATACCATAATTAACATGCCTGCACTTATCATTATCTTTAAAATTCATCAGATCGAGTGTTTTGAACAACTGTTGGAAATGCAAATTCTGTTCGTCTGCCACAACATAAATACATTTGTCCATCTTATTTTCTTTAAACTTTTTTTCTATCAGTGCCAAATCTTTAGAAGAATAAAGAACCGTCCCATCCTTTCTAAGTAATACCCAAACACTTAATCCATAATCTTCAAGATTCATTATTGTCGCTCCGTCAGAAACCACCGCAATTTTTTTCTTCACAAGTTCTTGAGCTATTTCTTTACCTTTAATCTCCACTTCAGATTCAAAATAATACTTATCAAAATGAGTATTCAACTGCCTATAGATTACTTCCAATGCATCGAGGCAAATCTTTCTAGTTTTCTTCCAAAGCTCATTCAAATTTTTATCACTCTTCTCTTCTAGCTTTTTATTTATAATATCAACCTCTTCCTGAAGTTTTTCATTATCGGCCAATCTTTTCACAGCATCAACATAAATTCCCGCAATCCAAGATTCATCTACTTTAATTTTTTCTTTATTGTGATTCTTTGTATAATTCCAGAGCCACTTCGCAACATGCATTCCAGTATCTCCCTGATAATTTGCTCTAGTCACGTTATTTCCTGAGAATTCCCTAATTCGAGATAAACTTTCGCCGAGCGAAGTTCCTCGTATATGGCCGACGTGAAATGCCTTATGTGTGTTCGCCTGAGAAAATTCAATCATAATTTTTCCTTTCTCATTTCCCTTTCCGAACTTTTCTTTTTCCTTCACAATTTTTTCAACTAGCTCTAAAGCAAAATTTTTTCTATCAACAAAAAAATTCAAATACGGTCCTTTCGCCTCGATTTTTTCAAGACCTTTTATCTTTATCTCTCTCGCCAATTCCAACGCAATTTGCTGCGGCGCTTTTTTCATTTCTTTCGCAAGAACAAAACACGGAAACGCAAAGTCTCCCATCTCCGCGCTCGGCGGAATTTCAATCAGGCCTTCAATCATTTCTTTTTTCAATTTCGTTTTCTCGGAAATAATTTTGGCTATTTTCTCTTTCATAGAAGTAAATAAAAACCCTCATTAATAAACATTTTGAATTAATAACTCCTTAAGCGGATCCTCAAGGGAAAAAGTGATAGGAAAAACCGTTAGGTTTTTCTTATGCCTCGATAGCTCAGTGGTAGAGCATTTGATTCGTAATCAAAGGGTCGCGGGTTCAACTCCCGTTCGAGGCTTGCATGTAGTTGAGCAAAGTGAAACTGCATTTGTTTTGAGAGTATAATATCTCGCTTCACAAAAAGGGAGGTTGAGCGTCAAAGAACCGTAGGTGCCTTACGAGTTCAACTCCCGTTCGAGGCTTATCAAATTGAACGAAGTGGAACTTCATTTTTTCGTCGTATCCGAAACCCTTAAATATCCAACTATCTAAAATATAACATGGAAAGAAAGTGGTGGATTGCGGTTTTTTTGTTGCTGATAATTATTTTTGTAGTGGTTTTTCTCGTCGTTTATAATAACTCAAATATTAATTTAATGACTGGAAAAGTTTCAGCAGAAAGTTTCACGCAGCCCAGCGCGCAGGATTCTGATAGTCTGGCTTATGTTAATCTGCTCGGCACGCGAGTGAAGGTGGAAGGATAATGGCTTTACTTTTCAACATCGTGTCCTTTTTCGGAAGCCTCGTCGGAATTGTAACCTTTCCGCAGGCCTGGAGAATATTTACAAGAAAAAGCGCGAAAGATATTTCTGCACTGACTTATTTTCTTTTGTTCGTAATCGTTTCAGTACTAATAGCATACGGATTTTCCTCAAAGGATATTCCAATGATTGCGACAAACTTCATCGGAATGATTTGCATCGTCGCGGTCATCGTAGGCTATTTTAAGTATAAAGATAAATAATTTTTATTTCTAGAAAAAAATAAAATGTGGGGGGGAGGTCCTAAAAATTTTCTTCGAAAATTTTGGGATGTCAAGAATTTTGTATTTTGGTTTTAATTCTTGAGCACATTCGAGAATTAGTAAATTCTCGATGACCCAGAATTCAAGTTTGAATTTAGGTATTCGAACCTGCAATCATTTTTGCCTTATCACCGTGACTTAGAATCTTACCTACATGCCATTTCATTCCATTCAATAGCATAAATGTGGGAGGGAGGATTCGAACCCCCGTAGGATTAATCCACAGGATTTCTTATAACCCCCTAGGCGGATCCCCAAGGGAAAAAGTAATAGGAAAAACCGTTAGGTTTTTCTTATCTTAAGTCCTGCCCGTTTGGCCACTTCGGTACTCCCACATGAAACTCTGACAAAAAACTCAATTAAAAAGGTTTCTAAAACAAAAATTACCCGTGAATTAATTTTCTTTTTTTAATTTTCTTTGGATACAATCTTCAATCTCCCTAAGCTCTTCTGGAGAAACTTTTTCCGCATATAATCTTTTGAGATTTCCAACAAATCTTTTCAGATATGCTTCTTCCATACTTACTCCACATTCCTCGGCAAGCCAAGCTGAATAAACTAACAAGTCTGGGATTACTTTTGTTCTAATATCTTCGTCAGAAACATTTTCTCTGCCCTCTTCCACATCATGAACATAGTCAGCAACTCTTCCCATCAATTTTCCCAGGTGCTCATAAGTATGTCTTACTTTACCAAAACCAGAAAATCTTTGAGCTATAAATCGCCGGTCATAACAACCCTGAAGTTCTTGCAAATCTTTAATGGTCAAATTAGGATTTCTCTCTAAAATATCTTTAAGTCCCATAGAATTTTCTGCTAACTTCCATTAATAAAGATATATATTCTAAAATTCATAAATATAACTTAGTCTATATTAACTATCCTAAAATTCATTCGGACAAACATTTATAAATATAAAACTCTCAAATAGATTATGGAAGAAAAAAAGGGTGTGCATGAGAAATCTTCTTCGGAAAACAAGCTTGATGAATTGCGAATAACAAATAAAATAATGGGGATTATAGGAATTGTATTCAGCATCGTTTTCAGTCCGGTTCTCGGTTTTATTCTCGGCGTAATTCCACTTTATCTTAACACAGACAAAAGAAAATTATGGAAAAGTTTGCTCGGGATAATTATCGTTTCAATCCTCGCGCTCGGCGGAATGACAATGTTAATGTTGCCAACAAATTACAGCAGCACTATTGTTTTGATTGCTTCCCTAGTTATGTTTGTCCTCGCCGCGATTATGATTATTGTAGTTTACGTCGGAACTTCAAAAAATAAAGATGTCGCAAACATCAGCATCACTGCGATTATCATCAGCGTTGTTATCGCGGTTTTAAGTTCGGTTTTATCAAAATACATCAGCGGAATCCAACTACCTCAAGCATAAAATGAAATATAAAAATAAAAAAGCAGCGATAGAAATGAGCATCGGAACAATTGTTGTTGTCGTTCTCGCAATGACAATGTTAATTCTCGGACTGATTTTAATCCGCGCGATTTTTACCAGCTCCACCACAAGTATAACCCAAATAGATAATAAAGTTAAAGACGCAATCAATAATATTTTCGTTGACGATGACGCACGAACAATGGTGGTTTATCCTTCAGACTACAAGATATCAATAAAACAAGGAAATCCGAGTAGCGGCTTTGCTTTCTCCGTGAGAAATACCGGCCTTGATGATGCAGATTTCGAATATGTGGTCGCAGTTGATCCAAACTTTGATATTTTCGAAAAATGTCATATGGAAGCCGACGTTGCAAATAGTTGGTTAGTGGCTCCCGAGGGAAGTTTCTCTCTTGCCGGAAGCACAAAAATGGAAAATCCTGAATTAGTTCTCTTCTCCATCCCTGTCGACGCTAAAACATGCACAATTCCATACAAAGTTGATGTTACAAAAGAAAGTCAATATTATGCGCAGGCAAAAGTTTATGTGACGATTGCGCCGAAGTAATTTTTATCTGTTTATTTATAAAAAGTAAAATTAATCGAATAGCAAAATAAATAACTTAATTCTCTGTTTTTCAACCAGTTATAAATTTTAAATTAGTCTTTCTGCAAAAACTGATTAGAGTCTAAAAAAGATAAAATAATATAATTTAAATATCCTAAAGTAAACAAATAAACATGGCACTCAAACTATATAATACTCTGACGCGAAAGAAAGAGGACTTCAAGCCGATTTCAACAAAAGAAGTCAAGATGTATGTCTGCGGGCCGACCGTTAACGGCGTTCCTCATTTGGGTCACGCAAGACAACAGGTAACCTTCGACGTTCTTAGAAAATATCTTAGATATTTAGGATACAAAGTAAAATTCGTTTCTAATATTACTGACGTTGATGATAAAATAATTAACAAAGCGAAAGAACTCGGCGAGGAAATAAAACCCTTCACTGAAAAAAATTTAAAATCACATCTTGAAGACTATCAGCAAATTGGCGCAGAGAGACCAGACGTTCAGCCTCGCGCCTCGGAGTATATTAAAGAGATGGTCGATTTTGTTAAACGATTAGAAGATAAAGGCTACGCATATGTAATTCCTGAAGACGGAGTTTATTACGATATTTCTAAATTCAAAGATTACGGAAAACTTTCGCACCAGAATGTTGAAGATTTGAAAAGCGGCGCAAGAATAAAAGTTAAAGATGCAAAAAGAAACAAAGAAGATTTTGTTCTCTGGAAATTTTCTAAACCCGGCGAGCCCGAGTGGGCGAGTCCCTGGGGAAAAGGAAGACCTGGCTGGCATATTGAATGCTCTGCTATGTCAGAATCAATTTTAGGTTTGCCTCTTGACATTCACGGCGGAGGACAGGATTTAATTTTTCCTCATCATGAAGACGAGCTCGCTCAAAGTGAAGCCGCAACCGGAAAAAAATTCGTTAACTACTGGGTTCATAACGGCATGGTTAACGTCGATAAAGTTAAGATGAGCAAAAGTCTGGGAAATTTCAAAACAATAAGAGACTTGCTAAAAGATTATTCCGGCAGGGTTATAAGATATTTTGTTATCTCAAATCATTATAGAAAGCCAATTGATTTTACAAAAGGAACTCTTGACGCCGCGCAAAATTCATACGAACGCCTGAAAAATATTTTAGAAAAATTAAAAGACGATGGCAAAATAAACAAAGAATATTTGTCCGAATTTGAAAAAGCGATGAACGATGATTTAAACACGCCGGAAGCGCTGCAGGTTCTCTGGAAGTTAGTCCGCGACGAAAAAGCCGTGGGCAAATATGAAACAATAAAAAAAATGGACGAAGTCCTCGGCCTCGATTTGCTCAAGAAAGAAGAAATAAAAATTCCAAAAGACGTTCAAAAACTCGTTGACGAGAGAGAGCTCGCAAGAAAATCTAAAGACTTCAAAAAGTCCGACGAATTGCGAGATAAAATAAAATCATTAGGCTTCGAAGTCAAAGACACGAAAGACGGAAGCGAACTGAAGAAAATTTAAATAGTTCAATTAACTGAGCTAATTATAAAAAAGAGAGAAGATGACACGCATAAACTACGAAAATTTTATTGACTTGAAATATAAACCTAAAGAAACCGACGTTATTTGTCAGTATAGATTGACGCCAGCCAAAGGTTTTTCTTTTGAAGAAGTCGCGAGTATTTCTGCGGGCGAAAGTTCCGTCGGAACTTGGACCGACGTTCACACGATGAAACCCGAGATAAGAAAAAAATTATCTCCAAAAGTTTTTTATCTCGACAAAAAAAATCGAATCGCGCGAATTGCTTATCCCATTGAATTATTTGAATTAGGAAATCTTCCAGAAATTTTGTCAAGCGTCGGCGGAAATATCTACGGAATGAAAAGCGTTACCGAATTATTTTGGGAAGATGTAGAAATTCCAAAAAAAATGCTCGATTCATTCAAAGGCCCGCGTTACGGAATTGAAGGATTAAGAAAAATGATGAAAAATTCAAACCGTCCGTTCGTTGGCACAATAATAAAACCAAAAATCGGTTTAAGTTCAAGCGAACACGCTCAGTCCGCTTATGAGTCATGGATTGGCGGATGTGATTTTGTAAAAGACGACGAGAATTTAACGAGTCAGGACTTCAACAAATTTCAAAAAAGATTTCTCGAAACAACAAAGTTAAGAAAAAAAGCAGAAAAAGAAACCGGCGAAGTGAAAGCCTATATGGTAAACTGCACTGCCGAAGCTCAGGAAATGATAAAACGAATAAAATTCGTCGAGGCGAACGGAGGAAATTATATCATGCTCGATATTTTAACTTTAGGTTGGAGTTCTCTTCAAACTGCGCGAAACGTAACAAAACTTCCAATCCACGCTCACCGCGCAGGCCACGCAATGTTCGACCGTTTCAATTCTCCAAAAAATAAAGGTTTCGGAATGTCGATGGAAGTCATCGCGCAATTCGCAAGAATGATCGGTGTTGATACTTTGCATATCGGCACAGCAGTCGGAAAGATGGAAGGCGGAAAAAAGGAAATTAAACATATAGAAGAAGAAATTGAAGATCGTGCGACACCAAGAACAAAAGAAAATCTAAAACAAAACTGGGGAAAAATAAAACCTGTTCTCGCCGTAGCTTCGGGCGGAGTTCATCCCGCGTTAGTTCCCGCAATTATAAAAATAATGGGAAAAGATGTTACAATCCAAGCCGGCGGAGGAATTCATGGTCACCCCGACGGAACAATTGCCGGAGCAAAAGCAATGCGCCAAGCTGTGGAAGCTTCATTGAAAAAAATTTCTCTCGGAGAGTACGCGAAAACTCATCCCGAATTAAAAAAAGCGCTGCAAAAATGGGAATAAAATTCTTCGGAGCGTAAGATGAAAACAAAAATTCGTAAAGCAACACCCAAAGACATAGAACAAATGTTAAAAATTATAAAACAGAATAGCCCGAGCTATCCGCGAGCTGTTGCTAAAAAAGAGATAGAAGAAATGTTTTCAAAAGCATTACATAAGCCGGCTTACTTAGTTGTAGAAAAAGATAAAGAGATTGTCGCTTTTGGAGGATTTATACGATCTTGGATTGATAATATGATATTTAATATTTTTTGGATCAATACAAATCCAAAACATAAGAATCTAGGTTTTGGAACTAAATTGATTGAGGCATTAATTAAAGAAATAAAATCCATTAAGGAAAAACCTAAGGCAAAAATTATTTTAATTTCTACAAAGATTCCTTCTTATTACGAAAAATTTGGTTTTATTGAGATTAATGATAAATATGATGGCGATTATGTTTTAATGGAGATGAAAATAAAATGACCCCCCAAACCCCCGCTCCAAAAAATTTTCGTCCCGCAGTCTTCTGCGTAGTTTACACTTTTAACAGCGACGGCCAAGTTAAATATCTGGTTCTGAACAGAAAAAAACATTGGACTGGCTGGGAATTTCCTAAAGGTGGAATCGACAAAGGCGAAACTGAACTTGAAACAGTCAAGCGCGAAGTAAAAGAAGAAACAGGATTGAAGGCAATAAAAATAAATTCTCATAATTTTTCAGGAAAATATCTTTACAAAAATGTTTTCAAAGATCGTCCCGGATTCATCGGTCAGACATTTAATTTATATTCTGCTCTTGTGAGAAAAGGGAAAGTAAATTATGACAAACGCGAACACAAAGGTTACAAATGGCTTTCATTCGAAGAGGCCTTGAAAATTATAACAAAAAGAAATCAAAAAAAATCTCTAGAAATCGTAAATAATCTTATAGGTTCAACTCATTAATCAGAATTCAATCACTAGTTTGCAAATATCTTATCTCTTTAGGCCCTAAATATTCTCTGACAGGTTCAATCATTTTTTTTGCATCTTTTCCAACCGCGCCGACGTAAATCGCATCATGTTCTGGATATGAATGAGACCATAAAGCAGAAGTTTCTCCAGAATCTTTTCCAACGCCAAGATAAGTATATCCCATTCCCGGAAAAACCATTGGCAAATCTTTAGAACCCGACGGCATCGCCGCTCTAAATCTATTTTCTAATTCAAAGGTATGCATCAATCTAGCCGGATCCATCCCGCCGTAAACAACAGAAATTACTCTTCGTTTTTCTGGCAACCGCAAAGCTTTCTGAAACATTCCCAACCTTTTCGAGGCCTTAATCGTCAACGGAACCCGACTGCCAATTTCATCCTCTCTCAAACTTTCTTCTTCAATTAAATCATCATAGCTACTAGGATTTAGTTTTCTAACAACTGCATCTGTAACTTTTTTTGCGTCTCTTGGACCACGACAGCTATACATAGACCAATAAAAATTTCCATCTCCTAAATTAATTAAAGCGGCATGCGACTCAGATAATAAAGCCATTAGTTTATCATCCTCTTTGACAGAAGCCTCAATTCCAAATCTCTCATTTCTTAAATGTTCTCGCAAAAATTTTCCAGTTCCAGAGAAATCATAGCCATTTACGCCGTGCATAAGCAGAGCTACTTCATTTCCTACCGAATTTGATATGTGTGTTGTTTGTGAATTTTTCGTCATTTGTCATAATCTCACGTCCTTGTGGGTCTCTTGCCGTCGGAACAATTGTTCTAAAATACGACGCATGTTTTACCTATATGAAAAATAAATTAAAATTCTATTTAAAAAGTTTTCCCCCATGAAAAAAACCTCGACGACAAAATTTCTATTTTCCGAGGGAAATTTCATAAATCTTCTGCTGAAAAAGTTTAAAAAGACAAAAACTTTTCAAAGCGCGGAGCAAATAAAAATGGAAGTTAATGATTCAAATTTTAAAAAAGAAGTGCTGGAAAAATCTAAAAAAACTCCAGTTCTCGTCGATTTTTGGGCTAGCTGGTGTATGCCCTGCATGATGTTGAAACCAGTCTTAGAAAAAATTGAAAAAGATTACAATGGAAAATTTATTCTTGCGAAAGTAAATGTTGAAGAAAATCAGCAAACTCCTTCTGAATATGGCGTTTCAGGAATTCCAGCCGTAAAACTCTTCAAAGATGGAAAACTCGTCGACGAATTCATAGGTGCAATTCCCGAGTCGGCCATAAGAAAATTTCTTGATAAAAATCTTGTTTCTTAAATTAGACCATTTATTCATTCCAATTAATTAAACTTTTAAACTTAGAAACCTTAGCAAAATCATGAAAAACGAAATTTATGACGTGATAATTATTGGCGCTGGCCCGGCCGGCATGACGGCCGCGATTTATTCTGCGCGTTATCATCTTAAAACTTTAGTAATTGGGATTCTCGCCGGCGGTTTAGCGTCGGAAGCTCATAGAATTTGCAATTTTCCAACTTATCCGGAAATAAAGGGCTTTGAACTCGCGCATAAATTATTAAATCAAGTAACTGAACTTGGCGTTGAAATAAAGCATGAAAAGGTTGAAAAAATTCACGGAAAAAATAATGACCTCACAATAAAAACTTCGGATGAAGAATACAAATGCAAAAAGTTAATTATCGCGACAGGTTCAAAGAAGAAAACTCTCGGCGTAGAAAAAGAGTTTGAGTTTATTGGAAAAGGGATAACTTATTGCGCAACCTGTGATGCGCCTTTTTACAAAAATAAAATTGTAGCTGTCGTCGGTGGCGGAAACGCCGCTCTAACTGCTGCTTTGCTCGCAAGCGAATTTGCAAATAAAGTTTATATTTTGTATCGGAAGGAAGAATTTTCTAAAGCCGATCCCGCCTGGATAAAATTAATAAAAGAAAATAAAAAAATTGAAGTTTTATTCAAAACAGAAATTACAGAATTAATCGGAGAGAAAAAAGTTAAGGCCGTCAAACTCAACAACGGAAAAATAATAGAATTAGATGGAATTTTTATTGAAATTGGGGCCGATCCAAATACGGAAATTGTAAAAGATTTAGGTGTTGAGCTTGAGAGAAATTATATAAAAACCGACGCTGAAAAGAAAACAAATGTTGCCGGAGTTTTTGCAGCTGGCGACGTTACTTTAAATCCTCTTAAACAAATTATTGTCGCTTGCGGTGAGGGAGCAATCGCGGCCGACACAGCTTACAGGGAATTAACTGTCGGAAAATAAATGGTTAGAATAAATATAATCAACCCAAAATTCTTGACAGACCAGCATTTAATCGCCGAGTATTTGGAAATTTTGATGCTTGTTGGAAGCGCAAAAAATAATTATGATAAAAACAAAGTTCCGGAGATTTACTGCTTAGGCAAAGGCCATATAAACTTTTTTAAAAATAAATTAGTCTACTTAAAACGGCGTCATGAACAATTAAAAAAAGAAATGCGACGACGCGGTTTCAAAACAAACATATCCCTGAATATAAAAAATTTGAAAAAAGAAATGCTTTGTGACTGGAAACCCTCAAAAAAAGATAAATCACTGATAAAAAAGAGATTAATCTATAAGATAAATCTCAAACCAAATTTTTATCGTTATTACAAAAAGAAAAAATCAAAATCATTCTTAGTAAAAATGACCAAAAAAGCAAACTAAAAGTTTATGAATACGATTAACCTAATCCATTAAGTAATAAAATGAAACTTATTAAAATTCCAAATTTTCGCCAGGCGCATGAATTTTCTTGCGGAGCCTCTGCACTGCAATCAGTTTTAATCTACTATTTAGGTTATACTATTTCAGAAGGAGAGCTGATAAAATTAGTCAAATCAGATCCACGAGGTGGAACAGCTCCAAAAGATATTAAAAAAACAGCAGAAATTTTTGGTTTAAAGTGCGAATTAAAAACACTTTCAATAAATGATCTAAAAAAATATTTAGATAAAAAAATTCCAGTCATAATGCCAATACAAGCATGGCCGACGAAAAAAGTTGATCTTTCTTCGAGTTGGTCCTATGGTCATTATGTTGTGGCCGTAGGTTACGATAAAAATAAAATATTTTTTCAAGATCCAGCTTCAATAAACCTAGCTTATATGACATCCTCAGAATTAGAATCTCGCTGGCATGATGTCGATAAAAATAAAATTAAATATCTAAATTTTGGGATAATTATTTATGGTAAAAAACCTAAATATAATCAAAACAAAATTATAAAACTTGAATAATGGCAGACTTAAAAGAATCATATAAAAGTTATCGTTGGTTCTTCACCAGCTCAGGAAAATTAGTCATAGGTGGAAAAAGCGCTGATCAAAACGAAGAAATAGTAAACGAAATTGTAAATCTCTCAAAAAAACAAAAAAAAGATTTCGTCGTCATGCATACGCGCGAGCCTGGAAGCCCGTTCGCAATAATTCTTTCTCCAAAAGATGAGCTCTCAAGAGAAGACATAGAAGAAACTGCAATTTGGTGTGGTTGCTTTTCCCGAGCTTGGAGAGAAGGAAAAAAGAAGACTGTCATAGACATTTTCTCTTCATTCCAGATAAAAAAAGCTCCGCTAATGAAATCGGGAACATTCGGAGTTGTCGGAAAGTCAGAAAACAAAACAATAGAACTAAAACTATTTCTTACAAAACAAGAAAAAAAACTCCGCGCCGTTCCGATTGTAAAAAATAAAAAAGAAATTTTATCCGTCATTACTCCTGGAAAAATAGAAAAGAATGAATTCTCTGAACTACTCGCAAAAAAACTGAAAGTTCCGAAAGAGGAAGTTTTAAATGCTCTTCCAACTGGAAAATTCCAGGAGATAAAGTAAAATGCCCATACAAACCGTTCAACTTGGAAAAAACGGAATAACCCATAATTTCCTCGAGGATTTGAAAAAACGTTTTGAAAAAACAAATGACATAAAAGTAGTTGTGCTCCGAAACGCATGCAGAGATAAAAAACAATTGCAAGAGAAAAAAGAAGCAATAATGACTTTCCTCGGAAAAAACTTCACTGAACGAACCGTCGGCTACACAATCAGCATAAAAAAATGGCGCATGGGCGGACTAAAAAAGAGAATCTCTATCGGTGAATAACAAGCATTCTTCTTAATATTAAATCTTTTTCAGTTCTCATATATTTGGTCGGAAAACTAAACCATAATCTCATAAACAAATCTTTTCTCATAGCGCGCATATGGCCCAAATCAGGATCCTGCATGTAAACATTCTCCCGGTCCATGTCATGAACAACCGAAAAATGTCCATCCTCATCGTAAAACCATTCAATAATCACCGGAATTTTTTTCTTTACAACGTAATTTCTTAACTCTTTATATGTGCAATTGTCTTTTACAAATCCCTTTAAACCAAATTTTTTTGCAGCCTTCAATAATTCTCCAGCTTCAACACCTAAAGAATGAATACTCTTAGTAAGATTTATTATTTCTTTTTCTGTTTTTCTAATTTCAAATGAATCAAGGACCATTTTAAGAGCAGCCGCTCCGCAAAAATCAGCCCTTTGTTGGAAAGGTTTTATCACACTCATTTTATATTATATCCAGTCTCCTCCGATTTATAAACATTATTTTTTTCGCGCCTTCTTAATCAGCAAGTCAAAAACTTTACCTATCAATTTTTCGCGCTCGTTCGGAAAAAAATCAAACGCCGGCTGTGAATTAACTTCTATAACTTTCCATTTTCCGTTGTCATTCATCAAATCAACTCCGCAAACATTTATTCCCGAAGCCTTTGTAATTTTTTCGCAGATTTTTTTTAAATTTTTATCAACCTTAAATTTATGGTGCTTTTTCTGATAAACTCCAGTAGATTTCCATCCAGTATTATCTTTCGTCGCGGTTTGCACAACTTTGCCGTCGATTAGAGTAACTCTGTAAGATTTAGATTTTATGAACTCCTGCGCGATAACCGGAAGTCTTTCACTTCCTTTATTCCAAAATCTTTCTAAAATTTTCACCGCTTCTTTTATATTTTCCGCGCGTTCAACATATTCCCCCGTGCATCCCTCAATTCTCTTCAAAACAACCGGCCATCTTCCAAACTCTTTCAACTCTTTTTCTGCAATAACGATATTCTCTGAAAGAAGTATGGTTTCTGGAGTAGGAACTTTATTTTCCTTGCATTTTAGAAAAAAAAGCCATTTGTCGTCGCTGCGATAATATTTTTCTGAAGACTCAATAACTTTCTTTCCAAGCTCCTCAAGAGTTTTAACAAATTCTATTGCAAATTCTTCCGCACTGTTATTAAAAATTATGTTGCACTGTTTCGCTTTTTCTTCAATCTCTTCTTCAGAAATTTCCTTCGCAATGTTAAAAAAAACCAAATTAATTTTCTTCTTTTTCGCAATTTTCATAAAAGCCTTTTCATCTTCCTTGAATTCCTTATCGCAAAAAATATATCCTACTGTCACCCTCTTTTTCATGAATAAATCAGTTTAACTTAACTTTTAAACATTGCCAACGGTATTGGGAAAGCTTATAAACCCTCTTTTGTGATAAATTTTAGACTAAAAGTTCTTCGGAACTATCTAGCGCCGTCAGGCGCGGTCTAATTAAATATTCGGAAACAAAATGGCAATTGGCGATATACCTTCAGGAGAATTTAACACGAAACTAGCGGAGGAACTGAAAAAAATTCCCGAGTTTCAGCAGCCGGAATGGTCTCTATTTGTAAAAACTTCTACCGCTCGACAAAGAACTCCTTATGAAAATGATTTCTGGCACAAAAGAGCAGCAAGTATTCTAAGGCAAATTTATATTCGCGGAACCGTCGGTGTAAATAGATTGAGAAATAGATACGGCGGAAAAAAATCTCGCGGCGCAAAACCTGAGGAAATCAGAAAAGGCGCAGGAAAAATTATTCGTGTAATCTTGCAACAGGCCGAAAAAGCAAATCTTTTGGAAAAAGCAACCGGAAAAAAGAAAGGAAGAAAATTAACTCAATTCGGAAAAAAATTACTGGAGAGTATAAAATAAAATGGGAATCAAAACATCACACAAAAAAGTAAAACTTTCAAAAGCAAATTCACATACGAAGTGGGCTCCTTTTTGGGCAGTTATAAAAACATACGGCCAAGGAAAAAGAGTTCATCCTTCCGCTATAACTCGTCACCGAAGAAGTTGGAGACGTTCAAAACTAAAAATAAAGCCGCGCCGATCACCGCGAAGTCACTTAGGATAAAATGAGAACTCAATTACCTTATGAAAATCCCGCAGCATATTGTCATTATTTCGCTCGCCGATTATCTAGGGCGGCTAAAGTAAGAGATGTAAGAGAAAGATTGGGCTTACCTTCCGTAGACAGAACAACTTGGATCAAAGAACTGCAGACTGTAAGAAAATATCGGAGAAGTTATAACTAAAATGGCAAAAACACAATCAGAAAAAATTGAAAGAGAATATGTCATTCCACTTAGAAAGGACTGGATGAAAGTTCCCCGATATAGACGAACACCTCGGGCAATAAAATTCATAAAAACATTTTTAGCAAAACACATGAAAGTTGAGGATCGAGATATCGGAAAAATAAAACTCGACAAATATCTTAATCAAGAACTCTGGTTCAGGGGAATTCAAAATCCGCCGCACAAAATAAAAGTTAAAGTTGTAAAAGAAAACGGAATCGTTACCGCAGAATTAGTTAACATTCCTGAAAAAGTTAAATTTCAAATGGCTCGCGAGAAAAAAGCTGAAACTGAAGGAAAGAAAAAAGCCGACGCTAAGAAATCGGCAAAAACTCAAGCCGAGCCAGCTGAAAAATCAGAAGATAAAAATCAAGACGGAACTCCGGATAAAAAAGAAGAAAAAGAAAAAGCCATTGCAACCGAGCAAGCTGGTGAAGTAGTCGCGAAACAAATGGCAAAAGCGGCAAAGCACGAATCTAAGGGCGAGAAGCAAGTAAAGATAAATCGTATGGCTCTCGAGAGATAATTTCTTAGTTGAACGATTTAACATGGGAAGATAAAATTTTATATACCTCTTTTTCTCTAAAAATTAATGGAAGAAATTTTACAAATTCGTGAAGAATTAAAAAAAATCGGTGATGAAAAACAAGCTACAAAGATAAAAAAATATCTTAAATCCCCATATGATTTTTACGGCGTTAATGTTCCAAAATTAAGAGCAATCGCAAAACAATATAAGAACTTAAACATTTATGACACTTTTAATTTATTTGATGAACTTTGGAGTTCAAAAAATCACGAAGAAATGAGCCTGGCTTTATTCCTATTGGAAAATCATAAAAAAAATTATTCTCTTGAAATGTGGACATTTTTAAAACCTCGTTTGGAAAAAGCAAAAACCTGGGATCATATAGACCAGCTGTCTTCACACACCGTCGGAGAAATTCTTGCGCAAAATTTTCAGACGCTTTATCCGGAGATGAAAGAATTATCAGTTTCAAGAAATCCGTGGATGCGTCGGCTGAGCATAGTTTCAACCTATCCGTTGATAAAATTAAATAAAATAGAACCGACTTTAAAATTTGCCGAAAAATTAGTTTATGACAATGATATTTATGTTCAAAAGGGCGCCGGCTGGATGGTGCGTGAAGCTGGAAAGCGTGACAGATTTTCCGTAAGAGAATTTATTTTGATGCATAGAAAAATGAAACGTGCTGCTTTGAGTTATTCGACGGAAAAAATGACCGAATTAAGAATTATAATAAAACAGGAAGAAAAAAATAAAACCAAAAATGCTGAGACTCAAGAAGATTAAAACATGAAATTAAAAATTAACAAGCAGATTCAAACAAAACTTTCAGAAAAAATGATTTGGCTTTATTTGGAGAAAGCTTTCAAAAATTCTTCGGACAGTTATATTTGGCCGAACGAAATTGAATCTTTAAAATCAGTAAGGGGTATTGATAAAAATTCTGTAATTCATGTTCAGGATAAAATGATGTTTGGAACTAAAAAGTTTCGTTATATAGTTGTTCGTTTTAAACCAGAAAATAGTTTTGTTTTGGAAACAACGACAGAACATCCTCTGAGAGGATTTATTTTAGTGGAAATAAAACCTTCTTTAAACGATTTTAATAATCTAATTTTTGATATAGAACTGGAAACAAAAAAATTCACTCCTTGGAATATAATTGAGTTCAAGAATTTTTTCAATAAGTTTTTTCCAGATCTAGAAAAAAAGATTCGCAAAGAAGAATAGCTATCTGCCCTACAAATTTTTATAAAATCTTCAAATTAATTACTGTAACTAGTTTCACAAAAGAGATTATAATAACCGTTTACGAATAAAAATTAACTAAATATGGAGATAAACAAATGAAAACATTGATCATTGCTGCTATCCTCGTCGGAATTCTTGTAATCGCAATTGCGGGAATAACGATTGTAAAAGCTGCAACAAATACATCAACGCAAGACGGTAAACCAACATGCACAAGTTGTGGATGTAATGGTGGATGCACTGCAGAAAAGAATTGCGGTATGGCCTCATGCGGCGCTGTGAACGGCGGAACTTGCAGTTGCGCCAAAAAGTAAAACACATTTATTTTCTTTTTATTTTCTTTTTATTTTTCTTAAACCCGCAAATAGACATATTTAAAAATTAACTATTATCAATAAATCTACGGGGGAGTAGCTCAGTGGGAGAGCATGCGGCTGAAGCAAACTAAAAAATCTTTCAGGAACCGCAGTGTCGGGTGTTCGATTCACCCTTCCCCCATAAAAAATGAGAATCGAACACAGTGTTCGATTACTCGAGCAGCACTGTCTGCGAGAGTTCCCAAAAATTTCTACGAAATTTTTTAGGATACCCTTCCCTCATTTTTTGAAAAACAGATTATATTAAATAAAGTATTCCAGAATTATTTAACTAACTTTTCTAAGCTCATTAAACTAGCGGTTATTCCGCTTGCAGCAGTCAACAATGCCATCGCATTATAAGCGATCAAACCACCAATCCTCAACAAAGCATTAGCCCCCTCAGCTCTAGAAAAATAAGAATATTTATCTATATAATTACAAACACCAACTAATGGAATAAAATCTTTAGCTCGAAGTTTATATCTTTCTACCATAAAATTCGTAGATTATTTCTATTTTTAAATTTATCGATCTATAAAAAATAGTGAGGCAGAGTAGACCACCTTCTGTCGTTCTTTGTTCCTTTCGGACAAACAGAGCGTGTTGACATTCCACTAAGCGGTTCATTGAACCTTGCATCAGCCAGGTTGTTCGTTTCATCAAATCTCTCTTCTCGTCGCTCAACTCAAGTGTCCTTGCTCAAAGAGAGCTGTGTCGTTTCTGTAACAGTGCCACACTTTACAGCGTTTTTCCTTTCGAAAAATGGCTTTTCCCGTCGAGCGGGGATGGGCGGACCTTCCTCAAAACTCAGAAATCATTAATATTTCTTGACAATTTAATGTCAGAGTTCCGAAGTCAACTTCTCTGCCTCAAAAATTCCAATCAGAATGCGTTTTTAAATTTTTTGATTGAGAAATTTAGAATTATCTCTTCTTGATTAATCTCAAGATTAAATAACTAATAATTGTCCAAAAAACAAATATAAATAAAAAAATTATTGGACCCAAAATATCCAATAATGGCTCCGGTTCATATCCTATCATTCCAAACGTTATCAATCCAAGTACAAATCCCATTATTACTGATAAAGTAATTTTCATCCATATTTTAAATTCCATAAGTGATTTAGTAAAATTTAGTTTAAATACTTTTATAAAAAAAACAAAAACACAAAGTACGCACTATCAAATAAATTTCTAATAAGGCTTTTAGTAACTGCATGCTGAAATTCTCGCCGAGGCTTGAATCTTACACACCAGTTCTATCAACGTCATCTTCTATAACGGCCTTAGTTGTCTCGTCTTGCGGACGGCTTCGCACTTAGATGCTTTCAGTGCTTATCCGCACGATGCGTAGCTGCGCAGCTCGCTCATAACGACTGCCACACCAGAGGCATCCGATCACCGTTCCTTTCGTACTAGATGATCGCTCCACTCAAACAACAACGCGCCTAGTAGATATCATACAAACTGTCTCACGACGTTCTTAACCCAGCTAACGATCCCTTTTAATGCGTGAACTCCGACACCCTTGGTCGCTACTGCACGACCAGGATAGGAAGAGCCGACAGCGATGTACCAAACCGCCCCGTCAATATGTACTATCGGGGGCGACAAGCCTGTTGTCCTTGGGGTACCTTTTCTGTCATCCATCCGTCCCATTAAAAAACGTGATGGGTTCGCTAGAACCGCCTTTCAGCCCTGCTTTTCGTGCTTTTTGAAAAACAGTCAGACAAGCTTTTGCTCTTGCGCTCTACTCTAGATTTCCACCCTAGATGAGCTTGTCTTTGTGCCCGATTG
>Ga0247842_10002740_pt1 | contig 25277 bp, 31 predicted proteins | sample LaCruzMarch2015__3_FD_192411 | JGI IMG/M metagenome (GOLD analysis project Ga0247842, IMG submission 192411) | Freshwater microbial communities from meromictic Lake La Cruz, Castile-La Mancha, Spain - LaCruzMarch2015_19m | ecosystem: Environmental > Aquatic > Freshwater > Lake | place: Spain...
CTCTCCATCAAATCGGGTGATGATGATATCAAGACCATGAAACTGGTCTTCACCCAGAACGGGGTAGACCGTTCCAGTGAGATAGACGACTGGATCGAGCTCTTGCAGGAAGAGACCAAAACCCGACGGTCACGGCAAGCGCCACCGGTGGAGGAGATTGCTGAACCGGAAGAAGAAGCAGAAGAGGTTGAAGAGCCTGAAGAGCCAGAGGAACCCATCCGCCCCCAGAAGCCCGCGCAGAAACACGAGCTGCACCCGACAAAGAAGCCGGTGAAAGATTACGAGAAACAACCTCCGGTAAAACGGTTGCTGACAAGTTACAAAGTACCGGAACCCGAGCCGGAGGAAGAGGAACCTGAACCGGAAAGACCCGCACGGCGCAACCAGTTCCGGCTTGTAGAAGAACCGGTGAAGCGGGCAGGCGAGTATACAGGCATTCCCCGTGAGGTCCAGCCCATCCCGAGGGAAGAACCGAAACCGGTGAAAAAGCCCGAAGTGCACTCTGCGATGAAATACGCGATGAAGAGCCCACTCCAGCCAGTACGCCAACCGGTCGTGTATCCGGTCAGAAAACCGGTGAACGAACCGGTCCGTCACATCCCGGAACCGGAACCCGCTGAAGAGGCGCCCCCGGCACCACGACATACCGCCCGCAAACCTCCAGCACCGGAAGAAGGCACCGAAAGTCCGCAGTTCTGCCATAATTGTGGAAAGAAACTCCCCCATTCGGCAAACTTCTGTCCCGGCTGCGGGACCAAACTGGGTCAGTATAAATCCGGGTCCACAACGATGCCCCGACAATCCCGTGATACGCTGCCCCGCGAGAAAACGCACACCGAACGGACTGCCCATGAACGCAAGGCGCAGAAGATCGAGGAGATCGATGACGACTTCGAAGCCCCGCCAGTGAAACCCCCGGTAAAGAAGACGCCGAAAGGGAGCGACATGACGATCCTCCACAAGTTTTTGCGCCGGTAATACTACTGCAACACTTTTTTGGCGTAGTATTCATATCCAGGACAACCGCATTCCGGTGCATCAGGGCGACCGAATGTTGGGTGGTTGCTGCCCCATACTGCTGTCTCCCAAATCGATAACCAGCGTTCCGGAACCGGCTTAACACCAATGTACTAAAGAAATCGTTAAATGAAATCCAGTTCCTTTTTACTAATAAGATAAAACGAATCCCTGAGGACTTACATGAAGAGAAATATCCAGATCGAAGCATTGGATCAGATCCCCCTTGAAAAACAACGGATTGAACTTGTCGAGCGTAAATGCCTTGGGCACCCCGACAGCCTTGCGGACGGCATCGCCGAATCAATCAGCCAGGCTCTCTGCAAAGCATACCTCGAAGAGTTCGGGGCTATCCTGCACCACAACACCGATCAGGGTGAAGTGGTAGCGGGCGAATCAGCACCGAAATTCGGCGGCGGAAAGATGATCCGTCCGATCTATGTTCTCATTGACGGGCGGGCAACCAAGCAGTTCGAAGGCGTCACCATATCGACCGATTCTATTGCGGTCGAAGCGGCACACACGTATCTTCACAAAATTCTCCCGGAACTCAACCTTAACCGGGACCTCATGATCGACTGCCGGCTCGGTACCGGATCCACGGATCTGCGGGACGTCTTCAAACCCTGCCAGGGCAAGGTTCCGCGTTCGAACGACACCTCGTTCGGGGTCGGGCATGCACCTTTCTCGGAAGTAGAGACGATCACAAAAAGTTCATCTGATTTTATTGACACAAAACTTCGGAAGAAGTACCCCGCCATCGGGCAGGACATCAAGATCATGGGACTCCGCGACAAGGACACGATCACCCTCACCGTTGCCTGCGCGATTGTTGACAAATATTGTGCCGACATCAAGGAGTACCAGGAATACATGGAGATCTTAAAAGAACAGATCGGAACGATTGCGAAAAAGCACACGAAGCGAAAAGTGGTCGTCCATGTCAACACGGCTGACGACATCAAGAAGAAGAGCGTCTTTTTGACCGTCACCGGCACCTCCGCCGAGATGGGAGACGACGGATCCGTCGGGCGCGGCAACCGCTGCAATGGGCTGATCACCCCCAACCGCCCCATGAGCATGGAAGCGACAAGTGGCAAGAACCCGATCAACCACATCGGCAAGATCTACAACCTGCTCTCCACCATGATGGCACGCGAATGCGTGAAGAATGTGGACGGGATCGAAGAGATGTATATCCGGTTGCTCTCCCAGATCGGGAAACCGATCGACCTCCCGCTTGTGGCAAGTGTCCAGGTACTGCCACAGAGTGGATATGCCTTAAAGGATCTCAACGGTGAGATTGAGGGCATCATCAACGAGAATCTTGCGAACGTGACCTGCATCACCGAGAAGGTAATACGTGGTGAACTCGACACCTTCTGATAAAAAAACAAGAAGTTCTGGCAGCAGCGGGAAAAAAAACCAAACCCTTCCCTCTTTTTCTGGCATGGTCCGGCTTGCGATCCCGAACAAGGGACGGATCGCCGCGCCGATCATGGATCTCATGGAGAAGAGCGGGCTCCACCTGCCAGATATGAGCGAACGCCGGCTGATCACGCGCACGCTTGATCCGCATGTCGAGATCCTCTTCGCCCGTCCGATTGACATTCCGGAATATGTGGCGACCGGCGCAGCGGATCTGGGGATCACCGGGCACGACATGGTTGCCGAGCGGGAATCGGATGTCAAGGAGCTTTTGGATCTCCAGTTCGGGAAAGCAAAACTGGTGCTCGCGGTCCGGGAAGATTCCGGGATCACGACCCCGCAGCAGCTCAAAGGGGCAAAGATTGCGACCGAGTTTCCGGTGATCGCCCGGAACTATTTCGCCCGGCACCGTGTGCCCGTGAACATCGTCATTGTCGGGGGTGCCTGTGAAGCAACGCCTCACCTGGGGATTGCGGATGCGATTGTGGATCTCTCCAGCTCGGGGACGACGTTAAAGACGAACCGGCTGGTCGTGATCGATGAGGTGATGGAGACTTCCACGCACCTGATCGCGAACCACACATCACTTCTGGCAAAGAAAGAGAAGGTCGACGAGATTTGCTGCGCGCTGGAGAGCGTCGTGCGGGCTCGCGGGCAATGCTACCTGATGATGAATGTGCTCCGGTCCTCGCTTGAATGCGTCAAAAACGTGCTTCCGGGGTTGTCCGGTCCGACGGTGATGGATGTAGCATCGACCGAGGATCTCGTGGCGGTGCATGCGGTTGTGAACGAAGAACGGGTCTATACCCTGATTAACGCGCTGAAACGCGCGGGTGCCCGGGACATTCTCGTCATGTCCATCCAACGGATGATCCGCTGATCTGTATGAAGATCTTTCCTGCTGTAGATATTCTCGGGGGCAGATGTGTGCAGCTCGTGCAGGGAAAGCGGGAGAGTGCGACGGCGTATGGGGACCCGCTGTCGTGTGCGACCCGCTGGATCGATGCCGGGGCTGACGCCCTTCATGTGGTGAACCTTGATGGTGCTTTCGGGGATTCCGGAGCAAATGCCGGGCTTATCCGGACGCTCATAAAAACCACGGGTATCGAGATCGAGCTGGGCGGAGGTATCCGTTCGGTTGACGATGCAGCCCGCTGGCTTGAAACCGGGGTGTCCCGGATCATCATCTCGACGCTTGCGGTCCGCGAGCCGGAGAGTGTGAGTCTCGTCTCCCGCGAGTTCGGCAGCGAACGGGTGATGGCGGGTGTCGATGCGAAGGGTGGGCAGGTTGCCATCCATGGCTGGCAGGAGACCGCAGGCGATTATCTTTCATGGGCGGAGCAGTTCGAATCGCTGGGAGCGGGTTCCCTGCTCTACACGAATGTCGATGTTGAAGGTTTGCAGCAGGGCATCCGGGTGGACCCGGTCCGATCCCTGATCGGGCGTGTGAGCATTCCGGTTGTGGTCGCAGGGGGCGTTTCCTGCGGTACGGATGTGACTGCATTGCGGGAGTGCGGTGCATATGGCGCGGTGCTCGGTTCTGCATTATACAGCGGAAAGATCACGATACAGGAGGCGTTGGAGGCATGTCGATAAGGAAGGTTGAGGTGGCACGCGAGACAAAGGAGACGACGATTCGGCTGACACTTGATCCGGATGGTTCCGGGAAGGTTTCAGTCGAGAGCGGTATTCCGTTCTTTGATCATATGCTGACGGGCATGGCGAAGCATGGCGGTTTTGATCTGACCTGTGCCGCGGAAGGGGATCTGGGTGTGGACTGCCATCACACGATCGAGGATGTTGGTATTGTCCTTGGCGATGCGGTGAAGCAGGCGATTGGCGACGGGAAGGGTATCCGGCGGTTCGGGCACGCAATCATCCCGATGGATGAATCGCTTGCACAGGTGGCGCTCGATTGCGGCGGGAGGGGGTATCTCGTCTTTACCGGGACGTTCGGGAACCGGACAACCGGAAACATTCCCTCAGATCTCTTTGAGCATTTCTTCTTCTCGCTCTGTTCGCACGCTGGCATCACGGCACATATCACGTTCTCGGGAAAGAACGATCATCACCAGTGCGAATCGGTGTTTAAGGCGTTCGGGGTTGCGCTGGGCGATGCCATGTCCCTGGGCGGGAAGAACAAGGGGATACCGAGCACAAAAGGGACGTTTTAAAGAATCTGCGTTCCAATATAGTGCTTTCTGGAGTTGAACCTCAATCGTTTTTGTGGGGTGAAACTTTTTTTTTTAGAATTGAACCTCGCCACATACGATTACGGGATGCTTTTGCACTCTGGATTACATGAACTGTCTATCCCCGCAACGATGCTCTGCATCGCCATCAGCTTATGCGTCATGAAAAAATAAGTTAAACAATTCAAGGCAGAATCGTATAATTCCATTCGCCATGAAACGGATCCCGAATAATATTGATTCTCTCCATCTCTGCATCAGACATTTTTATCGCTTTCGACTATGAATTTTCGTCCAAGGATCTTTGCCGTCCCCCTCATCAAGCTTAGCGCGGCATTCTCCCCCTGACCCACGATGCTTACTCCCCCAGACATCAAATACCGAGTGAACAAGGGCAAATTCCGGATAATCAACCGGAGAAACCCGATCATGCTCCTGAATATGACGAGTTCGTATGCAGCGCTCAACTTCCGCCAGCGGGAGCAGCGGATGTTGCCAGATGGGACGATCGAGCTTGTGGCGATCCCGCAGGATTTCTTTTCGGCTGCCCGGCTGTTCACGGCGCTCGATACAACCGGAGGTGGGCAGACGTCGAAGTTGTTGAAGAACGAACGGGTGTTGATCGATACCGTGATCCAGATGAAGGTGACCGAGTTCACCATCAGCGAGTTGCAGACGTGGATCGGAATTACGCACAACCAGGTCTGGCGCACGCTTCACGGCAGGAGGGAGAAGAACCGGACGTGCAGCGGGGGACTGCTCGCGAAGTGCCCGACGCTGGGGGTGGTGGAGACGATGACCGTCGATGAGGGGAGTGACCCGGTGAAACGCCGGAAAGAGAATCACTACCGGTTTTATCCGGTGCTGTTCGTTGAGTGGAACCGGGGTGGCGGGGTCTCGCTCTCCCGAACCTCCGGGCGATGATCCCGGACCGGCACCGTTGCCCGTGGGGAATGACGGGGCAACCGACCGGCAACTTCCGGGGCAATTCTCACAAACTACGCCGGTTGGTTCTTCTGGTAATCCGGGTTCGGATACTGAGAAGAACAGTAGTACGTGTAGTACCTTTGCCCGTACTCAGGAGAGTGTAAGTGACCCCCTCCCGGGTACTTTTGACTGTGAACCGGGTGGTCTGTACGGCTACACTTCCGGCACAATGGGCAACGGGGATCTGCAAACGCAGGAAATTGCCAATAATCTGGATCGGGCGGTGCTGCGCGATCTTCAGCGTTGCCCTGAGTACTGCCCGGATCGTTACCCGGCGGTTGCCCGGAACGACCGGAGCGACCGGAGCGACGCGGGTCGCACTTCAGGGAAACTGTCGGTGACCCGGAGCGATGTGGTGCCGTTGCCCGGCGTGCTCGATGCGACTACGTTTCAGCCGGTGGATCCTGCGGTGTCCGGCAGGTGCGATCTGTATGGGAACCAGCCGGTTGCGTTCCGGGATGTGGGGAGCCATACGGGGTTGTGCTCGGAGTGTTACGGGCGACTGGTGCGGGCGGGGAATGTGAGCGGGGATGCGTACAGTTCGGGACCCGGACGGGTTGACGTGGTAGCGGACCAGAACGGAGGTGCGGTATGAAGCAGTTCATTCAGGCACTTACGTCTGGTGACCGGGAACGGTTGATGTGCGGGGAGGTGATTGATGTGATCACGGCATCCTTTTGTGTCAGAAAAGATCCCGGGGCGCCGGAGGCGAGGATGCGATACAGCGTGAGATACGGGAGTCCGATCCGTTCACCGGAACTCTTCCCTGGCTGAACGATGAGATCGGGCAAATCCGGAACCTGTGCGCGACGAGCGGGGAGGATTTCGATGCGCCGGCACGGACGCTCCTGAATGCTGCCCTCTTAAAGGAGCGATGTGCATGTGAGGAGGTGCATGAGCGGTTTACGTATCACGCCTGCCTGCTGCCGGTCTCGCCAATGGTTGATATCTGGTCGATCAGCTGGCAGGCTGGCATGAGCGATGACGGGAAACTGAACGTCGATTACCTGGGGTCTTTGAACGTGAAGGCGCTGGATGAGGTGACAGAGGCAAAGGTCCGGGAGCGGATCCGGCGGGTGAATGTGATCGCGGACCGAGTGATGCGGAGGTTTGTCGAGGAGGGAAGATGAGAAAAAATGCAACTTTTTTTTCGAATTATTTATCGAAAGATATTAGGGGGTGTGCACGGATAGTGTTACTTACCCGAAATGGATATCCTCGATCTAACGTCATTCAGCGAACGGGACATCTGCACCAAATGTATTACCCCCGCACTCGTCCGATCCGGCTGGGATCCTCATCACCAGATCCGGGAAGAGGTGACGATTACGAATGGGCGGGTGCAGGATGATCATCACCGACCTCGAAAATTCTGGTAAGGTGCAGGAGATCTGCAACGAATGCCCCACGTTCACTTGCCGGTTTGTGATCGACGCCGAACTTGACGGATGGGCAAGCTGGTCCTACGAACTTCTCTACCCGGCACCGGTTTCGCACCACGCGGTCGGTATCCCGGACCTGCACCGGACCAAATCCATCGACCCGATGCTCATCATCTTCACATCCGGCACTACCGGCGAACCGAAGATGGTGCTTCACAACCAGAGTTTCCCACTAGGACATATCGTCACCGCCCGGTTCTGGCAGGACATCCAACACAACGACCTGCACTTTACCGTGTCGGACACCGGTTGGGCGAAATGTGCCTGGGGCAAGATCTTTGGGCAGAGGATCGAAGGCGCATGCATCTTCGTGTACAACTCCAAGGGGATGTTCAACGAAACGGAAGTGCTCCCACTCCTCGAGAAGTACGAAGTGACAACATTCTGTTGCCCTCCCACGATCTACCGGATACTGATCCTTGCCGACCTCGACCGGTTCGATCTCTCGGCGCTGCGGCACTGCACGAGCGCGGGAGAACCCTTGAATCCGGAGGTGATCCGGGTCTGGAAAGAAGGAACGGGTCTCACGATCTGCGAAGGGTCCGGGCAGATCGAGACCGCGTGCTGCGTCGGGGCGTTTCCCTGCCTTGAATCCCATACGGGCTCGATGGGCAAACCCTCGCCAGGTTGGGATGTGCAGATCCATGATGATGAAGAAAAGCCAGTGGGTGTAAGGGAAGAGGGCAGGCTCGCAATCTCCTGCAACTCGCGTCCCCCCGGTCTGATCGTCGAGTATCTCGACAATCCGGAGGAGAATGAGAAATCGTTCGTGAACGATTGGTATTATACCGGAGATAAGGCGTATATGGATGAGGACGGGTTCTACTGGTTCATCGGCAGGGACGATGACGTGATCAAGAGTTCCGGGTACCGGATCGGTCCGTTTGAGATGGAGAGTGCATTAATCGAGCATCCTGCGGTGCAGGAAGCAGCAGTGGTTAGTTCAACGGACCGGATCCGGGGACTGATCGTGAAGGCGTTTGTTGTGTCTTGAACAAGGGTTACGAACCTTCTGAAGCGCTCGGCCGTTAGATCAAGAACTATGTGAAGTGCACCACAGCGCCATACAAATATCCGAGAGCGATCGAGTTCGTGCCAGAACTGCCAAAGACGCTCTCCGGCAAGATCAACCGAAATGAACTCCGGTTGCAGGAAGAACGGAAGTACAACAACAGTAAAAAATCTTTATTCCCGTGCCGTATCGAACCGATATCAAAAACCGCTGTACCCTCGTTCTGCCACGGTGTCATGACCTCCCCGAACTATGCCGAGTGACTTTCCAGTGGCAGGGTTCATCGGCGTTCATTGCATGGTACAATTCTGCCGCGAGCCTGCAAGGAGCCCCGCTCATTTCAGTTCCAGGAGTGATTGCCGGTAACTGCTGAAATCCTTTTACTGGACGCTATCCTGTTAGACATCCGGGCATGATCTCCCGTCTGTTCCACGTCCGGAAATCCCTCATGAGTTGTGGCAGGAACCGGAAGCGGTGCTGCATCTCCCGCAGGGATGTGCCTAGCGGTGCACTGACTCATCATAACCCTCTTAATTGCGCACCACCAAACGATAAGATATGGTGCGATACTCTGTTACCATGGATGACACTCTGACGGAAAATATCGATAAGTTCTGCGAGAAACGCAAAATATCCCGATCCGACTGGATCAAAGAAGCCTGCACCATGCATCTCGGTGAAACACAAAGCAGTGCCCCGGCAGGTGCATCTGCCCTTCCAGCGGCGGAGGCTACGGCTGCTGCTGACCTGCACAACATGCCCGACTATGAATTGATGTACAAAGATTTCCGGATTGAGGTGCCGGAGTACTTCAACTTTGGGTTTGATGTGATCGATGCCTGGGCACACAAGGACCGGAACAAACTGGCGATGATCTGGGTGAACCAGGAAGGCGTCGAGAAGAAGTTCACCTTCTGGGATCTCATGCGGAAATCCAACCAGATTGTGAATATGTTCATCAAGTACGGGCTGAACAAAGGCGACCGCGTGCTGATCATGCTCCCCCGTGTTCCGGAATGGTGGATCTCGACCATCGCGCTCATCAAGCGTGGTGCGGTCTACTGCCCGGCGCCAACGATGCTCACCCACAAAGACCTGAAATACCGGATCAATGCTGCCGACATCAAGATGGTGATCACGGATGAAGAGCAGGCGGACAAGATCGATGCGATCGCAAAGGACTGTCCTTCGCTCACCTGCAAACTCTTAATTGACGGCAAACGACCCGGCTGGATCAGTTATCCGGTCGAACTGGACTACCCGGCGCCGGTCTCAACAAAACTGGTCACGCTGCCCTCGATGAAGAAGACCAAGGCGACCGATCCGCTCGTCATCTTCTTCACATCCGGTACGACCGGCGAACCGAAGATGGTGCTCCACAACCAGAGTTACGCGCTTGGGCATATCGTCACCGCCCGGTTCTGGCATGACATCCGAAAGACCGATCTCCACTTCACACTCTCCGACACCGGCTGGGCGAAGAGCGCATGGGGCAAACTATACGGGCAATGGCTGGAAGGCGCTGCGATCTTCGTGTACGATATCCGGAGCAGATTCAACGCAACCGAGATCCTGCCACTCATTGAGAAATATGGTATCACGACGTTCTGTTGTCCCCCCACGATCTACCGGATGCTGATCCTCGCGGATCTCGACAAGTTTGATTTCACCGAGCTCCGTCACTGCACGAGCGCGGGCGAACCGTTGAACCCGGAAGTGATCAAGGCGTGGAAGGATGCGACCGGGCTGACGATCTACGAGGGGTACGGTCAGACCGAAACAGTGCTGTGCATCGGGACGTTCCCGGGCATGAAACCGAAGTTTGGTTCGATGGGCAGACCCTCACCGGGATGGATCATCGAGCTGCATGATGACAATGGCAAACCGGTCGGACTTCACGAGGAAGGCAGGATCGCGATCAAAGCGGATCCCCACCCGGTGGGCATGATGATGGAATACCTGAACAATGACGAGGAGAACCGGCACTCGTTTGTAAACGGATGGTTTTATACCGGCGACAAAGCATACAAGGACGAGGACGGGTATCTCTGGTTTGTCGGCAGGGATGATGATGTGATCAAGGCATCCGGGTACCGTATCGGACCGTTTGAGGTGGAGAGTGCATTAATCGAGCATCCTGCGGTGCAGGAAGCTGCCGTCGTCGGGTCACCGGATGATATACGGGGGTTGATCGTGAAGGCGTTTGTGATCCTAAAGCCAGGGTTTGCGCCGTCCGATGCGTTGGTGAGGGAGATCCAGACCTACGTGAAGAAGGTGACTGCACCTTACAAATATCCCCGAGCGATTGAGTTTGTCGATTCTCTGCCAAAGACCATCTCCGGAAAGATCCGGAGAAATGAGTTGCGCGAGCGCGAGCACAAGAAGTTTATGACCGGAAATGGTGTGCAGAAGAAAGCGTGAGACCCGTATTGTTTCCCTCTCTTCCCCCCCAATTTCCCTTACATTTATTAAAGCGTGAACGTAATCTATACAGGCGCGAGGGTAGCCAAGCCAGGTCAACGGCGCCAGGTTCAGGGTCACATAACGGAACATGGCATCAGGCAGGGGGTCTGCGCGCGCTAAAAACACGAAAAGCGAGGGTAGCCAAGCCAGGTCAACGGCGCTGGATTCAGGGTCCAGTCTCGTAGGAGTTCTTGGGTTCAAATCCCATCCCTCGCACTTTTCAAAATTCTACAAAAGAGCGCACGCACTAAAACCGGCGTTTTTCCATCTGCCGCACCATTCACCCATCGATAATGCGATCCGTGCTTTAAACCACTGTGACGGGTGCCGGGGATATGAAAAAAAAGAGGGTTACGCCGGGGATGTTACATCCCGCTCCTGCGCAATGTTGTTACATCGGTCGCGCGAGTGCAAACGGGCAACTCTCACAGCTGCGCCGGGTGCATGCCTGCCCTTTTGGACGTTTGCACTTGAAACGGGATGCAAATTCCTCGTGATACTTTTTCGGGGTCATAGTTCCACCCTCGTGATAGCGAGCACATCGGCGGGTACACCATTCTTTACCTGGTCTTCCCGCACCTCTTCGATGGACACGTCCGGATCCATGCAGAAGACTTCGTTCACCCATCGGGTGGATAGGTACACGTTGAAAACAGGCATTTTTATTCCGTCCCGTTTAGAACATCGGTTCCCGACTGTAATAGAGGGTTCCACATCTGATAGTCGTTCCCGAAGCTGCTTGCCATGAGCTCATGCAGGTGCGTCAACTCTGGACCCGTGAGCCTCCTCCCCCTGGTGCGATGTAAAAGGGAGATGAGATCCTCCGTCCCGTCGGTCATGCGTCCACCGCGGTAACGCCGGGAATGGTCATAGTTTCACCCATCCATACCACGAATCAAACCTAAAACCTTCCTTGTGGTCTTCCCTGAGGACTTTAAGATGATAGTCACCCCCAAACTGTTTTTCGGTCATCGTCTGGAATCCTCGCGCTTCCCACTGTTTTTGTTTTTCAGTGGGAATTGTGCCACAGTTTAATACCGTCGTCCAGTGTGCTGCCTTGGTCCCGCCTTCATGCGATCCCATCATCTGATCTCGCAGGTTTTGACCTCATCGCATGCGGTACAGATGTCTTCACAATCGGTGCATTCCTCGCATCCGAGTTCTGATTTGAGATCACAATCAATACAATTGAGTTCCTCTTCAACGTTGCACTCTTTGCATACCTCTTCAAGGTCTCCGGCTTTGCATACTTCTTTGCAATGCTCATCTTTGCACTCTTTGCAATGCTCATCTTTGCACTCAGTGCAACAGGTTTTAATCTCCTCACAATCAGAGTTTAGATTCAATTTTTGCATGGTAATCTCCCTGCCCTTATGCGTCCACCACTTCAACGCCGGGAAATGCTTCTTCAAATTCCACGTGCTTCTCTGGCAGTTCTTCCCAGAGAGTTAGCGCGTCATCCTGGGTGAGTGCTTCCAGCCGGGATATTTCCCCTTGCCATTGTGTACGGTACACAACAAAATGGTTCCCGTTCGGAGTTCTGAATAGAAATTTATTCCGTCCCCGGCGCTCCCAGTTGTGCCCGTCCCAAAATGCATCATCGGCGATCAGAGTACTGGTTGCCGTGCGGTAACGTTTCCCCCCGATCACTTCGTTCCATTCTCCTGCTTCCATCAGTTCCAGCTCCAACCAGCGTCTTCAAATTTCCGGATCGTCTCTTCTGTTGCTCCAGTCGTTGATGTCGAATTATCGTTTCTTACAACCTGAGCCCGGATAGTATCCGCTTCGATATTCTGAAACCTAATCGGTGTCGGGAATGCAAGAGAGATGATCTCATCCCGGACCGTCCGAATATCTCCCGGTCGACAATCAAGGACGAGAAGATCTAACGTGCCCTCTTCACCGTCAAACTCGACAAGAAGTTTCCGTACTGGGTGTTCATCGTGCGCTTCCGATATGATACCTGCTTCAGGATCTTCGATAGCTTCCATGTTTTTCGCTCCATGCCCGGTCCTTCCCTGGATGCTGTGCCGGGTTCTCCGGGTTGATTGGCTCATTCATCAAGGATGAGTAATGGATACTTGGTATGCCCTTGTAATAAAGTTTATCCTTTAGTATGACAATTAGATAATTATGAATACCGAAACTACTTTAGATGAAATGCCGGTAACCAGTATCAAAATTCAGATGAAGACACGGGATAGGCTTGTTGACCTCGGAAAAAAGAACGAAAGTTACGATTTTATCATCAACAAACTAGTCGACTTTTACCAGAGTAAAAAAGACGAAAAAGAATAACCCGGCAATTTCCGATCTTCTCTGCGGTCGATACCGGATCATTATGATCTATTACATGGTAAAAAACACGCCTCACCAACGCCCTTTAAATCAACGATCTCATCGTCAGCGTGTGAAAGTATTCATTCGATGAAAAACGCCCGTTATCGCCCACACGGCAAATGGTGTAAATATCCCGCCCACGAAAAAAGTACTCCGCACTTCCGGCACCGATGAGATTTTCGACCGCTCCGGCGTCTCGCGGAAGAGATAGCCTTCGAAGAGATCATTTATCTCGCCACTCCTGCCGTTCAACCTCTGCCCTTGACAGCAAAACGTATTTTTGGATATCCCCCTCCGCTTACGGGAGTTCCGGATCCGTGCTTTCAACCATCAAACATACTCTGCGTTCCGAAGTTCGGTTGACCCGTTCCCCCGTGTGCGGGACTTCAATGAGCGGACAGCATCTGATAATCTGACTTCTTTTGGGTCAAGACCAATGGCTCGCGCTGCGGTCATCATCCGGGAATATTCACGCAGTTCTGCGAGGTTGTCCATCTCTGTGCCATCGATATATTCCCCGGTAAGAGCGTCTTTAACCCCGATGCCGTCACCCGGTTTTCTCGGTAAGAAAATTGGATTTGCCATTCTTACACAGCCCCGGAATAAACAAAACTTACTTTCCCGCCAGTACCGCCGGATTCTGAAACAAAGTTACCTCTGATGTAACTCAAATTCCCGGTAAATACAAACGCATCGGTCATATTCGATGATACCGTTACGTCGTTATTCCCGCCGTCTAGGTTGAACCAAGACGTATTATCGAGACTGCCTTCTGCTCTCAATACGACGTTGGTATCTATCGCCGTGATTGTATATGCGAGTGTATGATACTTCAAAGATTTTACTTCAAGAGCATCAGTCGCTCCGGGTGCGGAAAGTTGATCGAATGTATACGCACCTTCGCTTCCTAACAAAAGTGGTGCCGAAATCGTTAATTCTGCCATATCACACACCTCGCGTGGTCCATGCGCTTGATACACCGGCACCCATTGCTCCCGAAGCGCCCCCCGGTGCGGGTAATACCGTGCTCTTGTCAAACTTGTGCTCGATCGGCTTTTCCGGTTCAATCTCACCCGATGCAATTTTTTCGATCGCCTTGATTTTGGCACTCCTGATTTCGGTGAGAATGTTTTCATACCGAAGAGCCTTGTTTATCGCCGCAACCTTCACGAATGATGTTTTATTTTTAGCTGCGAGCTGCTGGAGAACCTCAGGCGTCGCATTTGGAGTTTTCCCAAGACTGTCGATCAAACTGTTCATCCGCACAATCTCGGCAGGAGTCCCATTCGCCGTTAAAACTCCCAGATCTTCAAGTCCCCGCGCGAGTGAATCTTTTGCCTCGCTGTCTGCCCGGTTGCGTTCCGACGCTTGAATGTCTGCCCGGATCCGGTCGATTTCCTTCTCTATTTCGGCTCCGAACGTCTGAATTAGACGCTGAATGCCTTGAACTTCTTGAATTTGTGGCATTTTCATTACCTCCTTTTTTGTTTTTCTTAAGACGAAATTTTTCTAATCAAAAATTTATTGTCGAGGGTGGAAGTCCTCGAAGCAGTATTCGACAGTGATATCGTGGTTTTTCACGTCCGATCATCTGAATGCCGAATGATCGTTCGACGAATAGGCTCGCCGACTTTCGCCGGGTCATCGCCCTCCCACACTGTCACCGATATTACCGCATCTCCCCGCCGTACACTTTCAACGATATCGGTCAAATGGACGATAACCCCCGGCTCCAAATCCACCAGTTCCCGCGCTCGTTCCTTCATCGCTAAACGCGCTGCTTTCAAGATATACGTGTCTCTGCATCGTCACCACAACCCCAAGCCGGGCAATCCTCGCTCTTGTGGTTCCGTGTCTGGCTGTGCCCAAACCGTTGCCAAATGCCGTCCTCGTGTCCGGTTGTCGTACGTGTGCATGCCAACTCCCGAAGCATACCCGATCGGAACCTGTTTGCCAGAAAACTTGCCCGCAACGTAAACCCCCATCGCAATACTCAAAACTAAATCGTCATGGTCTCGCTCCCGCCACGCTGCATAAGAATCATGCCCCGAATCGCTAATCTTAACCCGGAACGCCGTTAACTCACGAATCAACACATCCCCGTCCGGCAGACTCGCGGCTATCCGCAACTTCCCGCTCTGTAGCGCAACCGACAATGCGCTTACCAAATCCCGTTTCGGTACACTCCAGTGCGTGCGGTTTTCAAGTTTTCTTGCCGGGTCGATCGCGTTCGGCGCTTCTGTGAACTTCGCTGTGTCTCCTCCGGTAATCGAGACGGCTATCGGGCTGACTCCCGCTACACGAAACATATCCGTCACCGGCGCACCCACGCCAGTCTGATCGCATATCAGGATACCGCCAGGCAATCGTTTAGTTAAAGATGTGATTTCCGTCACAATTGACGGATATGGCGTTCCCAAGGCGAACCGCTGTAAGTGCCGTACGAGATACTGTTCGTTGACCGTCTCCAGCACACTGACGGCTGTGTAATCCTGTGCCTGCCCCAAATCTACACTGATATAAAACGACATTTGTTAGTCCTCCCAAAGTTTCAAAATCGATGCCAAACTGCTCTTAAATTCCTGCCTGAACGAATGCTGATCGTCAAACCAAATCTCATCAGATGACATAATCGGCAACGCCTCAGATACGGGCTCACACGGTGCCGGATTGTCCGGGAACTGCGTTACATCAGCGTCAAGTACTTGCACTGCCATGACCTGAACACCTGGGAATAGCGGCTTTACGGAAACATCCATCGCCGCCATTATCTGTTCATAAGAGAAAACCTGTCCTGTTGCCGCTACAAATTCGCAGAAATATTCTTGTTTATAGACCCATTCGCCGAGACTGCGCAGCTCATCGGCAAGGAACTCTTTTGTAATCCTCGGACACTCATCGGCAGTAATCCGTATCCGTTCCCAAATATCCCCGCCGTTTTCCCATTCGTTAAAGAAGTGCCCTCGCATTCCGAACGGCGTTGACATCAAAATGTGCCTGCCGCCGGATACTGCCAACATCGGCTTGACACTGAAATACAAATCATCTTGTACCCGGGAACTCTCATCTTCGATAATCAAATCAACGCCGCTGTAACCCCGGACCGTTGCTTCTGTGCCGGGCAGGCTTACTATCCGGCTTCCGTTGGAAAACTTGCACGAAAGCGAGTTGTCCTCTAATTTTTTGGGTGGTACTTTGAGGTTCCGAATATGTTCGTTGACCTTGCGGAACAGTTCTCCGCTCTGGCGTAAGGATGGACTCAGCAAGAGGACAAGCGTACCGGGATGGAACAGCGCCCTGTGCAAAGCCAATATTCCGGCAGTGGTGCTTTTACCGCTTTGCCGTGAACAGTTCAGGAGCATTCTTTTGCAGGTGCTATTCAGAACTTTCTCCTGCCACAGATCCGGCTCAAATCGCAGACACTCACGAGCCCATATGACCGGGTCAAGAGCATACCGCATTTCAGAAGTCATTCGTGTGCCTCCCGCATTCCCTCAAAATAGTCTTCTGCCGCTTGTTCGTCTGCCTCCTGCTCACAGTTCGAAATGGATCGCCCGCATGTCTCCGGCTCGTGATCGCATCCGTCACAGATCATAGGCGCACCACAGTTCTGTTGAAATGATACAGGAAACAAGCAGGCGTGATGGAGTCCTGGGTCTTCCGATACCCTTTGAGGCAATGGTGCCGTGGATCCTTGCACGCACATTGAAAACTGCCGATGGTGCCGGTAACGTGTGGACAGGTCATCTATGCCACACCCCCGAAGGGATCGGTGGTCAAAAAAGTAAATATCTGATATTTTTCGTTGCCTATGCCGTTATGCGCTCTCTTCGTATCCTTCGTGAAAGTGTGTTCACATGCACACCAAGATCTTCTGCTATCTCGGCAACCGTCTTCCCGGTTTCCCTTTGTGCTGTGACTTCGGTCATATCGATGTCCCTGAATGGACGACCAACATGCACACCGCGCGCCTTCGCTGCCACAAGCCCCTGCTTCGTGCGTTCGCTCAACAAATCTCGCTCCCGCTCCGCCATTGTGATCATGAACGTGAGCATGATCCGGCGCATCCCTTTGTCGGAACAGGTATTCAGAAACTCTTCTGCGGGCGAGAGGCTGAATACTTCGATACCCAGTTCTTCGAGATCCAGAATAGACCGTATGCTGTCTCTGTACGTCCTGCCTATCCGTGAGATCTCGTAAACATACAACCTGGTGACGGTGCCGGGGTTGTCCTTCACATAGCGGAATAATTTCGAATATCCTGGACGGTTCCGAGCTTCGACTTTGCCCGATATGGTATCGACAAAGATCCGCTCCCGGTCGACATACTTCAGTAGTTCGGCACATTGGTTGTCTGTGTGTTGGTCTTCCGTGCTCACACGAGCGTACCCGATATACACCATAACTGTACCTTTTGTGGTGGATAGTATTTAAACGCACCACAACCGAACCGTTAAGGTTTGTTTCCACTGGAAAACTCTGATCCTTTTGAGAGATCATAGTCCCGCCTCGTTCAATGCTGCCAATAATTCTGTGCGGATCTCCGGGTGCTTCTCAATACAACGAAGGAAGATTGACCACTCAGGCGCCTGAGTCAAAGAGGGCACATTGTTTATCAGAACGTTGGTTTGACCGGGTTGAAGCTCTCCCGTTAATCGTGCGTTCAATTCTAACGCTTTCAGGAGTGCGCTTGCCGTTCCCGTCATGTTCCGGCGATCCTTATCGCTTGCACACTCTCGCGCCTGAGTTTCCAGCACGTCTACAAGGTTGCTTACCCTCTGGAGGATGGACAACGTGATCCGTTCGGCGATCGCCGTCTCTGTTGCGGTTTCATACACTGTTACAGGGAGAGTGGGTAATGAGGGCACCTGTCGTTTCATGCAGGTCTTTTTGTGCCTTTGAACAGAGCTCGGAGACAACCCAAACTGCCGTGCCGTTTCGCGTACCGATGTACCGTTTACTAAGCACAGGTCGATGGCTTGACGTGCGGGAGATGAGCAGATGCTGCATGGCTTTGTTGCCATTTCAGATCACCACGTGATCGGGTTCTGGATCACTTGCCACACTTGCTACAGTTGCTGTACACGGGTGCATGTCCAAACCACTATTATTATTTACATTTGCAGGAGAGAGCCCGTGTACCTTAAGTGTAGCTTGTGTAGCAAGCGTGACAAAGTGAGGTCCGCGCAATTGTTCTGGGCATTCGGGTTTCTCCCCATTATCCGAAAAATAATAGCGCTGCGTGATACTGTTCCAAGTGTTCCGGTCCGGGACAACCAGTACACGGATTCGTTTTCCTTCCCGGATAACTTCGGTCTTGAAGCCGATGGAATGCAAGATCTTTGTAGCTGCGGTGTTTGACCTCAACCCGCACCGGTCCTTTACATCGGTCGCTGTCAGGTGTCCTTTCTCATCCGGCTGGTCCTGTACCCAGTCAAGCGTACCGTTAAAGACCATGCCTTCCAGCGATGATGCCCGGGTACGTTTGATCTCTTTTTGTCGTTCCGCGAGGTATTCTTTCAGCCTGCGTTCACCGTCCGGGAAGAGTTGCAACACGCTAGAGAGCGGGATGCCGAGCTGTTTAAGCCGGGGTTCGATGTCCATGTCCTGAAGGTTAAGCGTTTTTTCGCCGTCTACCAGCTGCCAGTTCAGCATCACAAACCGGGCAATAGTAGCCCGGAGTTCGTCCACTTCATCAGTATAGGACGCGGGTAGAATGATCGGGATGTCTTTTCGGCTGGTCTCTTTTGGGGTGAACGACAAGAGTCTGCCTTCCGTTGCGTTGTCCTGGAAAGGGTGGCGCATGGCGATCACTTTCGGGCAGAACGGATCGAAGATGTCTTGTTCTTTTGGGTTGTCTTTATCGGTTTTTATGAAATACTGCCCTTTTTCAAATCCAAGGTTCAGGTACTTGACCAGCTCGTTAGTTGTGGTGGACTCACGAAGATCCGCTTCATCGATCAGTAAGGTGCCGTTCCATTTTTCTTTGATCCGCATAATACCGGACGGTGTGGACGATCCCCCGGCTTTGATCGGGAAAAAGCACAAGTCCCCGGTAACGCGCTGCATCCGGGTTTTACCGTTGCCGGTATCTGCCAGGAATCGGAGGTATGGCGCTGTGTTCGTTTTTAGGTAGAACCACGAGAAGACAATATAGTACGTGAACAGTTGCCGGTCAAGGTCTGGTGCGTCAAGATACTTTTTCAGGTGCGCATCGATACGGTCGAACAGTACCGGTGCGGTGACGGGTATCGCAGCTTCCAGGGCTTCACGGGAAGGCAACCCTACAATAGCGACAGGCTGCCCGTCTTTCTCCTGCAGCTTCCGGGGATAATATCCATTGTACGATTGGTCGAATACGAGTTCTGCCCCGTCAAGGTGAACAAAGGAATATTCGTTCTTTACGTTCACGCAGGACAAATAGATCCGTTCGTTATCGATAATGTACGGTCGTTCTGTCTTCTGGTCTTTCGGTTCGGCAGGGTTGTTTTTTGGAAATCCCACCCTCACAAACCGGAACGCCCGCCCCGCAAGACCTTTAAGCTCGGCTGCATCGTTGCTGTTTGACGGGTTATGCGGCGGTATGCAATGTTCGGCAGAAAAGTTCCAGAGAGAATCCAGGATCGCATTTTCCGACAAACCGCACCGGCGCAACCGGCAGGAATATAGGAACAGCGCTTCGTTTCGCTGCCCGTTAGGAACGTTCATATGAGCTTCGACAAACTTTTTGAGATACGCCGCCGCTTGTCGTTGGTTCGGTTTTTTTAACTCAGCGTCGGGCAGGTCCGACCATCGCACCGCTTCTTGTCGCTGTGCCGGGGACAGTGAAGTGAGAAATTTCGTTAGTTCGTCGCTTTCGGTGTTGACGACCACCGGCGGATCGTTGCTTATCGTTTCCATAAATCCCCCGTCATCACAATAAAATGAGGCGCACCGCCATAGACTTCAAGCCCTGATGCCGGGTGCGTCGGATAATCGCGATCAGACTTCCAGGTAAAGACATGCAACCCCCGCCCGGAAACGCTGCGTTCGATATACGTGTTCCCAGCGCGGTTGACGATATCCGTTGCCAATGGGGATGGGGTGCCGTCCTGGTCGATGCACCGGTCAAGGTCAAGGACCCGTAACGGGTAATCGGCACCAAGCGCGAGCCCCGGATACTGCCCGATACCGAACCGGATCGCGCGCAGAACATCGGGCAGGGTTGACCAGTCTTCAGGGTGATCGGACCGTGCAAGCTGCCCGTTAGTTTTCAAGGGCTGCTTTTTCATGGTGCCGTTCGGCTGAGGTTTGATCCGGAAACAAACCCATCGTTTGGACCCTGCGAGGGGTTCGGGAATATTTGCGGCATTCAATCGGCACCGCCCGTTTGTGGCAGATCAACCAATCCGCTTGCGAAGATGTATTCGTTGGATTTTTTGATATCGCCCATGATGGCGTAAACGCAACCTGCCGCATAAAGAGCGCCTAGCAACGCATCGCTCCCGTCCGGGGCTTCTGAAATTATCCGGTTGAATGTTTTTAGCACCGCAACGAGGTTCTCTGGCATTGGTTCACTCTCCATTAAAAGACACATCGCGCCATCCACTTGCTGCCATAAATCGGTCAAGGGTGACACCTCACGCAGTGTGACTTCAAACATTCTTTCATTCCGGCACAACCGCATATCGAACAATCCGTGCGGCACCACGGCAAAATGATAACGCCTTCCGTTTTTGTTTCCGGTTCCGAGAGTGCGCGGTCGAACCGATCGCCGGGTTCGTTCCACGGTTTTCGGGTCATCTGCGCACATCCCCCGACGTCGGGCAGTTACTGGCTGTGCAAAGTTTTATTGCCGTGCAAGTAGAATTGAGTTTGAACAATTCTTCTTTGGTTTCCGCCGCCTGACAGTGGCGGTTCCCATTTTCAATCATTCGCGCGCCCTCGCCGCCTGACCCGGCATATTCTCTAAAATTATTTTTCCCGTCTCGATCAGAAATTCGCAGAATAGCGGGTCGGTTTGCCGAAAAACTCCGATCGTTTCTTTGGTGACACGAATCGGAAACATCGACGATGTTTTTGGAATCGTCGACAGGTTTGATATGGTGGCAGAATCAATCATTTTTGTCCACCGGAAAAGATTTTGGTGAGACAACGTGTCGGGTTTCGATTGGCGTCGCTGTCCCGGCACGTTCTGCAATTTTGTTCTCGATCGCTTCTCGGAATGTCGCCGTCAGATTTAAGCCAGCTTCACGGGCAGAATCTCTTAAAGCCTCTGGGATTTGCATCGTCGTCACAACGTATGTAGTCCCTCCCTGCCGAATCGTTTTCATACAACCATAATATTATGTAATCCCCCTATTTTAGGCTCACGCGAGAATAAATTATAAATTGTGCTCCTTTTGACATTTGCGGTTCGTTGAGAATTTATACTTTAAAAAAATAAAATAAAAATTCTCGAAATGTTACAGTCAGAAAAAGCATAAAAATTTGTGAAAAAGGAATTTTTTGATAAAAAAAAGGTTACAGTAAAAACTTGTTTCTCACGCGCGATTTTAAAATATTGAATAAAAAAGATGAAATTCGTTTTATGCGGGTGTGTTAGATTTCCGGGTTTTCAGCCATTGTGCGTATTCAATGAGAGCATCAGGATCCTCTTGCGCACCCCGGAGAGCCGCAATGTTTCTCATCGCGTCTTTTGACAATGCCATCGAACACCGTTTACAATACATTGAATCGGTAGAGTTCAACGTATCACACCGAGGGCATTTGACCGGATCAAGCGGTCGTTCTCCCGCCGGCTCATCTTCAGCTTCGAGCCCGGCTTTCTGAAGGATCTTCTTTTTCACATCGGCACCGGACAGGTGGATATATGTCGCCGGCATGTTGGACGATTTCGACCACCCGAACATGATCCTCAGTTCCATCTCTGTGAACCCTTCCCGCGCCCGATCGGTGGCACGAGCGTGCCGGAATCCATGCGGATGTACCCGCGTTGTTACCCCTGCCCGTTTTTGCAGGACCTTGCACAGGTTCTGAACAGTCCGGACGTTCAAGCGATGCGACCCGAACCCGAACCGCGTGTATGTCAGGAATAAGGGTGAGTCCGGATTCAGTTTGCCAGGGTGGACGTTGATCCAGGCTTGGAGGTCCGGCATACTATCGATCAACCAGAGTTCTCGATCTCCTGTCTTCCCGCGGACCTTGACGCCACCACCCCATTTATCGAACCGTACCGCACCGACATTGAGCGAGAGCGCTTCATCAATCCGGCACCCGGTATCCCACAGGAACATGATCAGCGCCCGGTCCCGGATGCTGTCACATGCGCCCACCAGCTTCTGGATATCGGCACGGGTGAGCGGGTTGGGAAACGTGATCTTCGGTTTTTGCATTTTTTCATCCGCCGGGAAGAACTCTTTCTCTTTTACCGGGTCAATGAAGCGGAAAAAGATCTTCAGTTCCACCATATCGCCCTGTATCGTTCGGGGGCTGACGGTTCTTCTCCGGTGGATAATGTAATCTTCAATATCCGCCTTGACAATCTCCCGTGCGTCCTTCCAGTCAAGGAACTTAAGCAGATAGTAGACCCGCCATGCTTTGTCCTGAATGCTGGAGGGCTGAAGTTGTTTGAGCTCCTGCCGCCGGATGTATGCCAACAACGTCACCCGGTTTACAGGATCGAGCTCGGGTAACCGCTTCAAAAACCGTTCTGACATAGCTAATCGTGTGTGCTTTTTTGGTATATATTACGCCATCATGTAGTACAAGGTTCAGGGCCTGGTCTCGCAGGAGTTCTTGGGTTCGAATCCCATCCCTCGCATTCTTTTTTTCGACCCCTTCAAAAAGATCGTTTACAAATTCAGTCGAACACAGGTTTGATAATCCTGCAGGAGTAAACGTATATTATCATGCCCGAGCTTATAAAACGAAAATGCAAAAATCCTGATGCGTATCTTGACGAGCAGGATTTAAAAGATATAGCCGAGGCTGAAGAGGATATCCGGCAGGGACGGGTTTACACTACAGAAGAATTGCGGGCAAAACTCGGGATCCAATGAGTTACGCTCTTTTCTGGTCCGACCGTGCCAGTAAGGATATGGAAAGATTGCCCGGGCATATCTCAAAACGAATTACCGATAAAGTCGTGTCGTTGTCAGAAAACCCTTATCGTACTGTTGAACGATGCGAGGGTTACCCGTACTATCATCAGCGTATCGGAGTCTATCGCGCTGTTCTTAAAATTGACGATTCCACAAGGTTGATCACTGTTGTTAAAGTAGGTCTCAGAAAAAAAGTTTTTTTGATCGGTGATCTCTCCTCTCCCTAAAACCCTCTATTTTCTCCCTTGTCGCATATTCTCCGCATAGATCGTGAAAACTGCCAAAAAGATTTTTGGCATGACTCGTTATTATTACCCCTCCCATGCGGGGTGTGACACGCTCGTCAGTGTAAGGAGTAGCATCTTGTATCCGATTTCAACTTACACACCCGCGTGAGGTGTGACCTGAGTGGACTTTGCCCCGGGACTCCCCAATCCTTTAATATTCCCGTTTCCTATTGCGTTGTATGACTAATGCTCCAGCTTCCGATGCACTGAAGAACCTCGTAATCTTCATTATTGTGCTTGCCGTTGCTGCAACGATTGTCGCACTGGTGTGGTATTTAGCCGTCGAACTCCCGGCACAACAGGCAGTGCTCCAAGCACCCGTTTGGAATAAATACAAATGACTGATCCCCCCGTCTGCTTATACCCGTGCTCCACGCCTCCGAAGAGACTTTGCGCTGTACTCCCAATCCTTTAATATTCCCGTTTGCCAGATCAGATAATCCCTCTCTCTCGTAACAAGAGCCCGATGCCCCCATAGATCACGCACACCACAAGGATCGCCGCACTGATCGTGATCAGTGTACGGACATCTCCGGAAAGAACTGCCCCCAGGATCGTCCCAAGGAGCAGAAGCACCGCCACCGCTATGCACACAATCCCCGCGAACACAACACACACCGCAACGGTTCCCGTAAAGATTAGATCATCCATGCCAGACCCCGTCACTCAAGATACCCGGCGAGCACTTCACGATAGAGTCTCTCCACGTTCTCTGCAGTCTTTGGCATGGCAGGAAACCCGGAATATCGTCGGGCAAGATCCAGGTCGCGGGGCAGGTCCAGCCGTGACTGGTCCTGGGAATGGAACCAGCCACGCTCCTCATAATAGGACGAGAGGTACTCCTGCTCGGTCTGTCCCGGTGTCGGGATGAAACACGCGTACTGCTTTCCCAGCTCCGCCAGTTCCATCATGGATGTATACCCCGAACGGCAGACCACACACTTCGCCCGGTTCATCAATTCGATCTTATCGCCAGTCGAAGCATACCCGATCACGGTACAGTCCGGGCTCGCCTGCCGGATCCCCTCCCGACCGGGGCTTCCCAGCAGCACAACCGTCCTGCCCGGAAGCGACGTGACCTGGGGGAGGAGAACCTCTTCAAGACGGGTGCGCTGCGGTTCAGGACCGGAGATGAGGATCAGGTGATCCAAATCCCGGGGCACATCCAGCGTTCTCGTGCTCGCAAGGATACCGGCAAAATAAACCCGTCGCCGGGTTGCATCCACTCCTGGTCGGGAGAGTTTTCCCGCAAGGGCAGTCGGTCCGGGCGGATTGTCCGGCACAATGACACGGTCGAACTTTTCGTGGAGGTACCCGTTTGTCGGCAGAAGCAGCAGTTCGACCGGGTACATGTACAGGGGAAAATGAAAATGGAGCTGGTGGGTGATAAAGAGTGACGGAACTTTTGCAGAATAGACCCCTAGCCGATTGTCGCTGATGACCAGATCATATTTTTTCCGGGAGATGATCCGTTCCGCCATCATCCGCTCATCGGCAAGTGCGTGCAGGAGGATGGGAAAGGAAGCGACAAGTTTTGGCAAAAAGAACTGGCTGCGGCTGTACGGCGCCGGGTAATCCGGAAATTCAACAAACGACGCTTCGGGAAATTCCTGTTGGGCAACAAGAAGTGCATTGCCACACGCGGCAACAGTCACATCATGTCCGTGGTCAAGAAGAGCCCGGATGATCGGGATGTCGCGCGTCGCATGCCCGAGACCCCAGTTCAATGGTGAGACAAGCACGTGCGACATGACAAAATTCCTGCAACAGATATACCAGTTATCATCCCGGAGTTAATTGAATGAATCGAAAATATTCTGCCATTTCCGTACCTGGTTTCCCTCCCAGCACGATACGTATCCCGGCGCGATTTCCGTTAGCATCTTCCCGTGCGTGGAGATCATCCGGTCGAACCGTAAAGGGACATTGTCCGGAATCTGCCGGATCCCCCTTGATATTCTCCCTTACGTCACCACCGCTTTCTGGAACCGCCACCGGGCAAACAGGTACATGATCACAGCAAACGC
>Ga0247842_10002750_pt1 | contig 25187 bp, 24 predicted proteins | sample LaCruzMarch2015__3_FD_192411 | JGI IMG/M metagenome (GOLD analysis project Ga0247842, IMG submission 192411) | Freshwater microbial communities from meromictic Lake La Cruz, Castile-La Mancha, Spain - LaCruzMarch2015_19m | ecosystem: Environmental > Aquatic > Freshwater > Lake | place: Spain...
CGATCCGAACCTGCCCATCCTCTGGAAGGACGGCCTGCGAGCGTACCTCGCAACGGGCGCCGGGGATCTCGTGCGCTTCTTCATGGTCGCCGTGAGCCTGGCCGTGGCGGCCGTTCCTGAAGGACTCCCGGCCATCGTGACGATGTGTCTGGCGCTTGGGACGCGCGAGATGCTAAAGAGGCACGTCCTCGTGCGGCGACTGCCGTCCGTCGAGACGCTCGGGTCGGCGACGGTCATCTGCACCGACAAGACGGGCACGCTGACGCAGAACCAGATGACGGTAACCGCGGTGTGGGCCGGGCGGCAAACCTACGGCGTCACGGGCCAGGGGTACAACCCGACGGGCGAATTCACTCGGAACGGCGCTGCGGCGCGAGTCGGCAATCACCCGGTTCTTGAGCAGGTGCTGTGGGCCGGCCTCCTCTGCAACGACGCCGAATTGCGCCAGGATGGCGCGGGACACCGCGTGGTCGGCGATCCGACCGAAGGGGCGCTGGTCGTCGCCGCGGCGAAGGCGGGCATGGGCCGAGACGCCGTGGACGGCTGCCCGCGCCTGTCGGAGCTTCCCTTCGACTCCGATCGCAAGCGAATGACGACGCTGCACGGCGTCGCGGGGGCGCGGATCCGCGTCCCCGGCGCCAAGTGCCTTGCGCTCGTCAAGGGCGCGCCTGACGTCGTCCTCGGCTTGTGCTCGAGGATCGAGGGGGCCGACGGTCCGGCAGCGCTCGATGCCGCGGAGCGGTTGGAGGCACAGAAGGCGAACGACGTGTTGGCCTCTCAGGGGCTACGCGTGCTCGCCGTGGCGTATCGCCCATTCGCAGACGAACCCACCTCCGTAACCCCCGAGGCGATCGAGAGCGATCTGGTGCTCCTCGGACTCCTCGGGATGCAAGACCCGCCGCGCCCCGAGGTGGCCGGCGCGATTGCCAAGGCTCGAGAGGCCGGGCTGCGGACGATCATGATCACCGGCGACCATGTGGCGACGGCGGAGGCGATCGCAAAGCAGATCGGGTTGCTGCGCCCCGGGGCGCGTGTCGTCTCGGGGGCGGAGTTGGAGCGCATGAAGGAAGGTCAACTGGCGCGCGAGATCGACGGGATCGATGTCTTCGCGCGCGTTTCCCCGCACCACAAGGTGGAGATCGTTGAGGCGCTTCGTTCGAACGGCGAGATCGTCGCGATGACGGGTGATGGGGTGAACGACGCTCCGGCGCTCAAACGGGCCGATATCGGTATTGCGATGGGTATTGCCGGCACTGACGTGGCAAAGAACACCGCGGACATGGTGCTGACGGACGACAACTACGCGTCGATCGTCGCGGCTGTGGAACAAGGTCGAGTGATCTACGCGAACATCCGGCGAACCGTCTACTTCCTCCTCTCGTGCAACTTCGCCGAGGTGGCGATCATCTTCGGCGCGATTCTCGTCGGGTGGCCGGCGCCGCTCACGGCGATCCAGCTCCTGTGGCTCAACTTGCTGACCGACGGGGCCCCGGCGCTCGCACTCGGTCTCGAGAAGGCGGAGCCGGACGTCATGCAGCGACGGCCACGGTCGCCGAAGGCGCGCATCATCGATCGCGCGATGGCGACGGGCATCGCCTTCCAGGCCAGTGCGTTGACGGCGGTCGTGCTCGGCGCCTACGCGTGGGGCGTCTATGCGAAGGGCGCCGTGCATGCGGACGCGATGACGATCGCATTCACGATGCTTGTCCTCGCGGAGCTTCCGGTCGCCTATGCGGTGCGGTCGGAGAACGTGTCGCTCCTCAAGATCGGCCTCTTCTCGAACCGGTCGATGCAATGGGCGGTTTCGCTGTCTCTCGTCATGCTGCTCCTCGTCCTCTACGTGCCGGGACTGCAGAAGGCGTTCGACACCGTGACGCTTGAGGGGTGGATGTGGGGCATCATCGCGCCTCTCATCCTCGTCCCTGCGCTCGTGCTCGAAGTGCGGAAGCTCGTGCTCGCGCGGCGGAGAGTGGCGGAGGCAGTCTAGGCGGCACCCAGCGGGGCCGCCGCCGCCGTTCCCCTGGGCGCCAAAGCAGTTGCGTCGTGCGTTGGCGACCGGTATCCTTTGGTCTCCCGCGTGTGTCATCTCGGGCGGGCTTCCCATGGACGCGGAGGACTGATGATGTCCGATTCCTACGCAATACATACCGAAGATCTGCGGCGCGTATTCCGCGCAAAGCGGCGCGAGGCGAAGAAGCAGAAGCGTGAGATCGTCGCCCTTGACGGCGTCAGCTTCTCTGTCGGGCGCGGCGAGTTGTTCGGCGTTCTCGGTCCGAATGGGGCCGGGAAGACGACGACGATCAAGATCCTGGCGACCCTGCTCTCGCCGACATCCGGGCGGGCGTGGGTGGCGGGCGTGGATGTCGCCGCAGACCCGAAGGGCGTGCGGCGGCACATCGGCATGGTGTCGGGCGGCGAGACCTCCGGGTACGGGCTCCTCACGATCGAAGAGAACCTCTGGATGTTCTCCCAGTTCTACGGGATGGACACGCGCGCGGCGAAGGCTCGGATCAAGGAGCTTCTCGCCGTCGTCGGGCTGTCCGATCGATCTCGCACGAAGATCTATCACCTCTCGACCGGCATGCGGCAGAAGATGAACTTCGTCCGCGGATTCCTCACGGATCCCGAGATCCTCTTCCTCGATGAACCGACGCTGGGTCTGGATGTCCAGACGGCGCGCACGCTGCGCGCGTTCGTCTCGAATTGGCTTGCCGAGCGCCGCGACCGGACAATCCTCCTCACGACCCACGCGATGCACGAGGCGGACGAACTCTGCGGGCGCGTGGCGATCATCGACAAGGGGCGAATTCTCGCCTGCGACGCGCCTGCGGTTTTGAAGCGGGGACTACAGAGCGAGGCGATCTTCCGCCTGCGCATCGCCGACCTCGCGGACGCGCACACGGCGGTGGCCGGCCGTGTGGACGTGAGCCGCTTTGCGCAAACAGCCCACGACGAGCACATCGAGGTGGACCTGATCCTCACGAGCGACGGTGCGCTCCCGGACGTCCTCGCGTCCCTCCAGTCGGCCGGAGGCAGGCTCCTGTCGCTAGAGAAGCGCGAGCCGACGCTCGAGGATGTCTTCCTTCACGTCGTCGGACATGGGTTCGAGGACGCGCAGCGCGAAGGCGGTGGCGCATGAGGTCCCGCTCGGCGTGGACGGTCTTCTGGCGAACCGTCCTCGGGCGCGCCTACCCGCGGATCATCGGCGCCCAGCGGGAGAAGAGCTGGGTGTTCTTCGAGATCTTCCTGCCGCTCCTGCAAGTGACAGCCTACGTGTACATCTACCGTGCGATCGAGGCGCCGCCCGAGTTCATCGGGTTCGTTGTGCTCGGCGGGGCCATGTCGGCCTACTGGCTGAACGTTCTCTGGAGCATGGCAAGCCAACTCTACTGGGAGAAGGAGACGGGCAACCTCGAACTCTACATCGTGGCTCCGACATCGCGCATGGCGATCCTCCTTGGCATGGCGCTTGGCGGCATGTTCGCCACGACGCTGCGCGCGATCGCCGTGATCACGATCGGAATGCTTCTCTTTCACGTCTCGATGACCGTGCAGAACGTGCCTGTGCTCCTCGGGGTGTTCGTGACCACGCTCGTCGCACTGTATGGTCTTGGAATGCTGTTGAGCTCGCTCTTCCTTCTCTTCGGCCGTGAGGCGTGGCATCTGTCGAACCTCCTGCAGGAGCCCGTCTCGCTCGTATCCGGGTTCTACTTCCCGGTGCGCGCACTTGGCCAGGTCGTGGCGGCCGCCGCATCGATTCTGCCGATCACGTTGGGTCTCGATGCCATGCGGCAGCTTCTCTTCCCGGCGATGCTGGGGGACCTGCGGTTCCTCTCTCCGGAAGTGGAGTTGGGAATCCTAGCAGGACTTGCCGTTCTGTTCCTCATCTTGGCTCGTCGCGCGCTCGGTTACTTCGAGGCCCTCGCACGCCGCGAGGGTCGACTCTCCATCAGGGGGCAATGATGCGCGCCGACGAGAGCCGGGGCGAAGCGCTGCGCAGCCTGCGCGTGGCGGCATGGCTGGGTTGGCAAATTGAGTCGAACTGGGCGGATCCGTTTGTGTTCGCGATCTACTCTCTCGTCAAGCCGCTCGCCGGGGCGCTGATCCTCGTGTTCATGTACGCAGTCATCGCGAAAGGCGGCCTTCAGAGTCCGCTGTTCCCGGGCGTATTCGTCGGCAATGCGCTCTTCATCTACGTCCCGGCGGTCCTCGCCGGGATCAGTTGGACGATCATCGACGATCGAGAGCACTACGGGATGCTGAAGTATGTGTACACCGCCCCGGTGAACATGCTCACGTATCTCGTCGGCCGTGGCGTCGCCAAGACGATGGTCGCCACGATCGCGGTCGTGATGATGCTCTTGCTGGGGACGCTGGGCCTCGGAGTGCCCATCCGGCTAGGCGACATCGACTGGCCGCTTGTCCTCGGATCGCTCGTCCTCGGATCGGCCATGCTCGCGTTCTTCGGCATCCTTCTCGGCGGAGTCACGCTCGTCACGGCACGGCACAACTACGGTGTGGGCGAAGCGGTGGCCGGTGGTCTGTATCTTCTCTGCGGCGTTGTCTTCCCGCTCGACACGCTCCCCACCTGGCTTTCGAGCATCGGGCGAGCGATCCCGATCACCTACTGGATCGAGGCATGGCGCCGGGCCCTGCTCGGCCAGAGGACCGCGCTGTTCTCGGGGCTCTCCGATGGCGCACTTGTCGGCATCATCGCCGGGTCGACGGCAGTTCTTGCGGTTCTTGCGGTCCTCGTTTTCCGCCTCGCGGAGAGGCGGGCCCGTGCGAAGGGACTTCTCGACATGCAAACGATGTACTAGCGGGGCCGGGCTCGCCGCCGCGCCGAGGTTCCCCGCTAGGGGACGTATCTCGCGAACGTCGAAAGCATGGGCAGAACCAGCAGGTCATCCGTCACGCGGCCGAACGGGTCGATGAGCGCCGTGGTGTCGGCGATCACGGGCTGCAGCGTGAGCTGCAATCTCAGGGAGCCGTTCTCGCTGAGGCGGACGTCGGCCGCCAGTCCGACGGACGGGAGGTCGGCAAGAGGGAAGATGGCCCACCGATCCGTCCGCTTTGCCAGCGTGAGGAAGGGCAGCGATGCAGACACTTCCGCGGAGAGGCCCGCTCCGACGTCATCGTGCGCGGAGGCGTGAGCGAACGACTCGAACAGCGGCGTGCGCAGTCGGGCGCCATCCGCGATGGGCCACAGCGCAGTGATGCCCCCGCCAAGCGAGACGTGGTCGGTCAGTTCGCCCCGATACGTTACGGTTGTGCCGAGGGCCGTCGGGCCGGAGTCCATGATCCCCGTGAACTCGACCAAGTTGGCCGCGTCAAGAGCAATGGCAATCCCGAGAGACAACGAGAGGTCCCACGCGCGGCGACCGTCTTGCGCCTCCACAGACGGGATGAGATGGAATCCGAGAGCGACGGGGCCCAAGCCGATGGCCTGAGCCATCGTCCCGCCGAGAATCAGTAGGGAGACCGTTACCCACAGCGCCTTCCTCATGTATTCCCCCTCTTCGAGCGCGTCGAATGACGCTCTCGGGACCTACACCCCGCATTGCGGAGTGGTGTCCCACAGTACTCCGCCCGCGGACCGTCATCGTTGCCGTGTGTCCGCATGGACGACCGCACCCCTGGTCGACCGGCCGGAATAGCGTAGACTGAAGTAGCGAACAAGGGAAGGCCGAAGGGGTGGAGCGTGGCGAAGCGAGTCTGGATCGGCCTAGGGGCAGCCGTGCTCGCTGCTCTTCTGAGCGTCGGAGGGCTAGCGCACAGGCCGATTGCGATCGGAGGAACGTTCGATGGACCGACGGAATCGGTTCGGGTGACGGATCCCGACGTTTCGCAGGTTGCGTACGGGGACGTGTCCGTCGCGCACCCTAGTCTCTGGGTGGCCGTCGAGGTGGCGGCAGCGACGGATCTCCACGTCCAGCTTGGCGTCCCGGCGATCGAGAGGCTGCGAACGTTCCGGCCCCAGATGGCCATCGTAGGTCCCGGCTTGCCGTCGCTCGCCCTGCCCTGTGCGGTCCCGAGCGGGCTGGGAGGGATTCTCGTCGTGACATCGAGCGTCGCCGATGGGGCGTTCTCCCACGAGCCGGTCACGAACACCGATTCGTGGATTCTCGGCGAGGCGTTGATTCACCTCCCCACGGCGGAAACGTACTATGTGGTCGTCTGGTCGTCGTCCATCGTGGATGGAAAGGCGTGGGTCGCCGTGGGTCAACGCGAGGCGTTCGGCTGGAAGGATATCGTGACGTTGCGCAAGACCATCAACGCCGTGCGGACGTTTCACGAGGTGGGCCCGGACTCGCGTCTTGTCACGACGAGCAAGATCCTCTTTCTCGCCGCCGTCGCGCTCGCGATCGCCGGTTTGGTGCATCTGTAGCCGTGATCTGGTGCCGCTTTCCCGGGCAACGTCCGCAGGACGGCGGTCGTTCGGATGAGGGAGGACCAGCCACGACGATGTGGAGTTCACTCCGAGGTGCCTGGAAACTGTGGGGCAGCTGGTGCGCGATGATCGCGTACGCGGGCTTTCTCGCCTACATGTCGTTGCGGCGATTTGGCGACTCGCCGATCGAACGTGCGATCGACGGCGTCGGACGAGCGTACTTCCATCTCCCAGCGTACGCCGGCCTTGCCGCGCTCTTGGCGCTGCGGGTCGGCTCGGGCCGGGCGTGGGGCCTACGCGCCGCCTTCGCTTTTCTCGTTGCGACGGCGTACGGCTGGCTTCTTGAGGTGGCCCAGATGGCGACACCGACGCGATCCTTCAACCTCCTTGGCCTGGCATTCGACGCCGCCGGCGCAGCCGCCGGCTCAGGCGCCGTGGCGGCGTTCGCACTCCTCGTGCTCTGGGAAAAGAGGAGCCGCCGCGGGTCATAACCCACAGCGGAATGCGTGTACATCCTCTCGCGGCTCTGTTCTAAAGAGCTCCCGCGACGGGCCTGTGGCGCCCCCACCACCGTACTTTAGGTGGGTTGACGAGATGTCCCTCAAGTAGCGCTCCGGATCCTCCTCGAACGCCTGCTTGCAGGTGTGGGCGCAGAACCAATACACCTTTCCCTGGTAGTCGGACGATGCAACGGCATTCTGGTCATCGAGATCCATGCGACACACGGGGTCAGACGGCATCGGTCCCACCTCCCCTTCCTCTTCCCTACGCGGCGCGGCGGAGTCCTACTCGGCCGTCTGGACGATTAGGTTGTCGAATCCTTCTAGAACGTCAACGGCGGCGTCGTAAGCTCCGGCGATCACTCCCACCCTACCTGAGGTCAGCGACGTATCCGTCAGCATCGCGACCTCCGTGTTGTTGACGAGAAACGACAGCGAAGGCCCGATCGCGATCACCGTGAGATGGTTGCGAGTGGATCCCTTGTTGATGGCCGGCGACTCCGCCCATGCGAGAAGCGTTGACGGTGTTCCGGCCACCCACTTCATCACGGCAAACGTCCCGGCCGGGCCGATGAGGAAGGCGTACAAGTTGTTGAAGTCTGTCACGCGGAAGATCAGGCCTCCGGCGGACAGGGTGGGGGTTCCGAGAATGTGGTCGATGTCGAGGTCGATCTGCGCATCGATGAATGGCCCCTCCGTTGCGTTGAAGCTGATCGTGGAGACGACATCTTTTACGAGCATGTAGTACTTCCCGTTGTCGGTCCACTTGTCGCTCGTCACAGTGGTTCCGACATACCAGTCCCCACTTGTTGCGCCGGAGAACGTCTCTTCGTACAGGATCTCGTCGCCGCCGACGAGCAGCATGCATCCTGGGAGACACACCAGGAGCGCCGCCAACGCAACCCACACAGATCGCTTCATCCAGTCCTCCTTTGCACACCCGGTCTCCATCATCGGAGCATGGCAGTTGTCTGTCAATGGCGACGCGGGATGCGGACCGGCGGCACATCGACCGTGGTGGCTGGAGCCGCGCGGGGATCGAGCGGGACGCGCGGGAATCCGGCGGCACGCTTCGCGTCAGCCCTCGGAGCGAGTATCCTCTCCGATGGAGGGGGATCCATGAGCATGCAGATCGTCTTCTCAGGCGGGAAGCGCGTGGACGCGCTGTACAAGGGATTCACGATACGAACGGACCAGCCCGAGAACGTCGGGGGAGAGAACTCGGCGCCGAGCCCGTTCGACCTATTCCTTGCGTCGCTGGGGACGTGCGCCGGGTACTACGTCCTCGCGTTCTGCCAGCGCAAGAGCCTCCCGACGGACGAGATCACGCTCGCGTTGAGTGCCGTGCGAGACGAGGCGTCGCACGGGATCACGCGCATCGAAGTCCACATCGCTCTCCCGAGCGACTTCCCGATGGACTACGTCGACGCCTGCATCCGAGCGGCGGAGCAGTGCGCGGTGAAGAGTTACCTCAAGGATGCGTTGCGCGTCGAAATCACCGCTCGGCGGGGGCAGCCGCGCGCCGAGTCCGAGCACCCCTAGTTGTCGGCGTCGTGCGCCGGGGTACGATAGGGGATCTCGTGCGGGCGCCGGGAGGGGCGATGGCGCGTAGGCTTCTGCAAATCACACTGGTCTTCGTTGGGGCGGCGGGGTTGCTGCTTGTTTTTGGGTGCGGATCTCGTCAAGCGCAGCCGGAGTTCATCTTCAGCGTGGCGCAGGTCGAGAGGATCGAAGTGTCCATCGACCGCGGGATGTCGGGCCGAGCGAGCGCGGTCGTTCGCGGGAAGCTCCGCGACTCATGCACGCGGATTGACTCGATCAAACAGAGCCTCGAGGGTCACGTGTTCTCTCTCACGCTGACGACGCGGAGGGCGATTGCCGCTCAGGCGTGCCCGGACGCCGAGGTGCCGTTCGAGGCAACGGTCCCTCTTACGGTGCGTGGCCTGCCCCCGGGGGAGTACACAGTGACGTCGGGCGGCGCTTCCGCCACGTTCCTCTTCAACCAGACGGGGACGGCCCCCCAACTCTAGGAGATCGATTGACGGACTCCACTCCATACCGCGTGGCGCTTGATGATCGAGTCGGAGAGAGCTGCTTTCCCGTTCTGATCTGGGCGGAGGAAATCGCTGCGCCGGATGCGTGCTCTCGCCCGACGTTGCTGGACGATGTGTTGGCGAACGCGAAGGAGGGGCGGAGTCCCGTCTCGAGCGCCGTCCAGCAAGAGGTTCGGGCGATGCTCCGGCATGGCACGTACAAGCCGAGCGGTCGCGGGAAGCCGGCGAGCGAGTTTCTTCTCCACGCAGCACTGCGCGGAGAATTCCCGCTCGTCAATGGGCCGGTGGATGCGAACAACGCGATCAGCCTCTCGTCGGGGCTGCCTGGGTCCATTTTCGACGCGGACCTCACGGGACCCGTTCTCTTCCTTCGCTACGGGCTCCCGGGCGAGGCCTATGTGTTCAACCCATCGGGACAGTCGATTGATCTTGAGGACCTCTTGGTCGTGTGTCGCGCGGACGCGGGCAGCTGGGAGCCGTGCGGGAACCCCGTCAAGGACTCCATGTCTACGAAAGTGCGTGCCGACACCCGCAACGTGATCGGCGTGCTGTATGCCCCTCGATCTCTCGGCACCGTCTTTGCGATGAGCTGGGCGGAGCGCTTCGCCGAACAGCTCGGGGTCTCGTGCCGCGCCCGCGCGGTCGGGTTCCGTGGCCCTGAGGCTTCCCCCGCGAGCTAGCCGCGCGGATCCACGCTTCCGAAGCGCTCCCAGTGTACGCGCGACGCCTCGAATGGGGTCCGTGGCGCGGGGACCTCGGCCGGTACGCCGACCGGGATCAGGGCAAAGACGAACTGATCCTCAGGCAGGCCAACCAAAGTCCGAATCGCTGACTGCTTCTCGTCGTCCATCCCGCACCAGGTGGCGCCGAGGCCGAGGTTGGCGACGGCGATGAGCAGATTCTCCGTTGCCGCTGCCATGTCCTGGTCGAACCATTTGTGGGTCTCTTTGGATCCGAATGGAAGGATGACCGCACCGGCGTCCACCCCGAAACCGGCGTATGGATGAGCCCGGCACAGCGCTACGATCTTGGGTCGCTCGGTCGCGACGAGGAAACTCCATGGTCGCAGGTTGCGCGCGGAGGGCGCGGCCATGGCGGCTTCAAGCGCAGCCACGATCTTCTCGCGAGGAACGGGGGCTCCCGTGAACTTCCGCACGGAGCGCCGTCGTTGAATGGCCTGCAATGCTTCGGACATGGTGCCTCCCAGATGTACGTTTCGGTGAGAGTAGCCTACCGCGTCAAGCGACGGAAGAGGCCAGGTGGGGCTGCCGCGCAAGGGGCGCGTGTCTTGGAAGGAGCGGAATGCCCTCCTTGCCTGGGTCTCGCCCCGTTCTACACTCGGTGCGAGAGACAACTCAAGAGGGAGGGATTCCTTGCCCCGCAGATCGATTCGCGCGTGGTGGAGCGAGGGCGAGTCGTGGTACGCTGCCGTCGGACTCGCCCATCTCGTCCTCGGGGCGTCATCGATTCTGATTCCCCTGACTCTCAAGTCGGTGTTGCACCGGTCCGTCGACTCCTTGGGGGTCCTGTCGAGTCTGGTCAGCGTCGTCGGCGTCCTCGGCAGCCTCGCGTGGGGGCGCCTGTCGGACGCCGCCCACCGCCGCAAGCCCTTCGTCGTACTGAGCTACGCCGTCTCGGGGGCGTGCCTCGGCCTCATGGCCCTCGCGCGATCGTTCGAAGATCTCGTCGTCCTCAACATGGCGCTCAACCTCTTCTGGGTCGCGAATGCGTCGGTGACAGTGCTCCTCGTCATCGAGAACAGGGACTCGTCGGAGTGGGAGACGAAGATCGGTCACCTCAACCAAGTCGGCGCCATGGGATGGGTGTTCGGTCTCCTCCTGGGGAGCGCCGTCCTTGCGGTGGGAGGTCGTCTGGCCGATGAGGCGACGACGCTGCGGGCGACGTTCGCGCTGATTGGCGTCGGGGCCGTGGCGGCGGCCGTTATCGCGGCGCGGTCGGTGCCGAAGGGGCGCGGGCAGGCTCTCGAAGCCCCGGCCCCGGCTCCGGCGGTCTCGTTGGGCAGCGCGCTGGTCGACCTCGTTCGCCTCGGCCCCATACGCCGATTCGACCCGCGCCAGCTCGGCCGCCGCATCGGGCAGATCGGGCGCCGACAGGACTTGCCGCCGGGGACGAAGACGTTTCTCCTGGCCACGCTGGTGGCGTACCTCGGACTCGGTCTGTTCGGAATCCCTCTCCCCATGCTTCTCGCGGAGCGGTTCCTCCTTCCGCCAAGCATCGTCTTCCTCTTCTTCGCCCTTCAGAACGCTGCGGTCGTCGTCGCCTATCCTTGGGCCAGCCGGCGGATCCGCGAGTCGGGGAACCTGCGCGTGCATCGGGGCGCTCTCGCGATTCGCCTCACGCTGTTCGCAGCAGCCGCCGCCTATCTTGCGCTGACGAGGAGGACTCCCCCCGTTCCGCTCCTCGTCGTGGCGTTCATCGTGTACGGGCTGACCTGGTCGACGTTCCAGCTGTCGGGAACCGCGATCACGTCGCGATTCGCAAAGGCGGAAGCTCGGGGGCGAGCCCTCGGACTGTACAACGGCCTTGCCGGCTCGGGCTGGATCCTTGCCGGCGTGGGCAGCGGCTACCTTGCGAGGTGGGCGGGGTACCAAGCGTCGTTCGGCGCTGCCGCGCTCTGCCTTGTCTTGGCTCTGGTGATGCTGCGCTTCGTCCCCGAGCCCGAGGCTGCCGGCAACGCCGCGGCGGCCGTTGGCGCAGAACCGCCGTCAGACGATGTCCCGGCGAGCTGAGCAACTCGGTGGCCTGCTGAGACGCGCTGTCCGCTTCGGCTGGGGGGGATGGCGCGCGACAGACCCAGCGCCGCGGCGAGGAGTCTGGTCGCCTTGATCGTTGCGGAGCGCGGACCTAAGATCCTCGCTCGAAGCCTATGGAACATCGAAATGCCGTCCAGTTCTCGCTGGCGATGGGGGTACTGCTCGTCTTTTGGTCGTCGGCCTTCGCGGCGATCCGCGTCGGGCTCGAGGGGTACTCGCCAGGGCAACTTGCGCTGTTTCGCTTTCTGACGGCATCCGGCGTGTTGGGGCTCATCGCGGGGGTCCGCCGCACGAGGCTGCCTGCCTGGAGAGACGTCCCGATCATTCTCCTCCTCGGCGGACTGGGGATCGCCGGGTACCACGTCGCGCTCAACACGGGGGAGATGACGGTGAGCGCCGGCGTTGCCAGCCTCCTGATTGCATCCGCGCCGATCTTCACCGCGCTCCTGTCGGCGTTTCTCTTGAGGGAGAGGCTGCGGCCGCTCGCGTGGGTGGGAGTCGCCGTGGGCTTCGGGGGCATCGCGCTGATCGTCTTTGGAGCCGGTCGAGGGCTGGCTCTGGGGCCCGGCGCGCTCGTCGTCCTGGGCGCCTCGCTGTCGGCGAGTCTGTACAACGTTCTCCAGAAGCGGAACATGGGTCGCTACGCGCCGCTTGAGTTCACCACGTACGTAATCTGGGCGGGCACTCTTCCGCTCCTGGTATATCTTCCCGGTCTCGTGGGAGCCGTGCGCTCTGCTCCTCTCGGGGCGACGGTCGCGGTCGTCTACCTCGGGATCTTCCCAGGCGCGATTGCCTACGCCTTGTGGGTCTACGCGCTGTCGAAGCTCTCCGCGAGCGTGCTGTCGTCGTGGCTCTATCTGAATCCCGTTCTCGCGATCGTGATCGCCTGGATCTGGCTTGGCGAGATCCCGGCGCCGCTGTCACTTCTAGGCGGCGCCGTGGCGGTGGGCGGAGTGATGCTCGTGGCCGTCTTCGGGAGACGACTCGATGCGAACGCCGTGCCGGAGGGGCGATGAGCGACGGGCGAGCGGCACGGTACGAACGCATCGCCGCGCAACTACAGGAACTCATCGAAGGCCGCTCGCCGAGCCTCGTTGCGGCGATGGCCACGATCTCTGCCGTGCTGCACGCGAAGATGCCGCACCACTCCTGGACGGGCTTCTACTTCGCCGCCGGCGACGACGAGCTCCACATCGGGCCGTACCAAGGTCCTGTGGCGTGCCAGATTCTCAAGGGGAACGGCGTCTGTCTGCACGCCGTGCGGACGAGGGCAGCCGTGGTCGTGCCCGATGTGCGTGCGTTTCCCAGGCACGTCCCGTGCGATCCCCGTTCGCGCAGCGAGATGGTCGTCCCGATCGTGAAGGACGGCCGCGTGGTTGCCGTTCTCGACATCGACTCCAACGACCTGGCGCAGTTCAGCGACGCCGACGTGGCGCCGCTCGAACGGATCGTCGCACTGCTCCATCCGTTCTGCTAGAAGCGACGCCGTGCGGGTCGTCGCGGAGGGAGATGCGGAGGCGTTGGCCCAACTGCTGCGATGGCTGGAGCGTGGCCCCGAGCGCGCGGTCGTCGAGCGAGTCGGCGTAGAGTGACTCGAGTCGCGGGGTGGCTTCGCGGGCTTTCACATCGAGTCGTAGGGCGGAGACGCGCTACCGAACCAGTTTCCCTCCCCAATCCTGGTCGAGAGAGCCGTGGGGCGCCGTTGCCCGCGCGTCGAGGCGTCGGTACCATTCTAGACTTGGCATGAGACTGTCACGGGTCGGCGACGAGGCGGGTTTCCAGATATCGGAGCGGCTCCAGCCGTGCGGCGATCAGCCGAAGGCGATCGAGCAACTGGCGGCGGGAGTGCGCGAGAATCTTCGCTTTCAGACGTTGTGGGGTGCGACGGGAACCGGGAAGACGTTCACCATCGCGCACGTCATCCAGCGGGTTCAGCGACCCACCCTGGTCATGGCGCACAACAAGACGCTGACCGCGCAACTGGCGAACGAGTTCCGCGAGCTCTTCCCAAACAATGCTGTTCACTACTTTGTTTCGTACTACGACTACTACCAGCCTGAGGCCTACATGCCGCAGACCGACACGTACATCGAGAAGGATTCGTCGATCAACGACGAGATCGACCGGCTGCGCCACGCCGCGACGGCGGCCCTGCTCGAACGACGCGATGTGATCATCGTGGCCTCGGTGTCGTGCATCTACGGCCTCGGTTCGCCGGCCAGCTACTCCGACATGTCGCTCACGCTCGAACGAGGCGAGGCTACGGATCGCGACGACGTGATGCGGGCGATGATCGGGATGCAGTACAGCCGAAACGAGATCGGGTTCGAACGCGGCACGTTCCGCGCCCGGGGGGACACGGTCGAGATCATCCCCGCGTACGAAGAACGGATCGTCCGCCTCGAGTTCTTCGGTGACGAGATCAGCCGGATCACGCTCCTCGACCCGGTAAGCGGGCATCCGATTCGCGAGGAGTCGGAGATCACCATCCATCCTGCGTCGCACTTCACGACGCCCGAGGCGCAAACGAAGCGAGCTTTGGTCAGCATCGAGGAGGAGTTAGAGGAGCGTCTGGCCGTGCTTCGCAAGGAGAGCCGCCTTCTGGAGGCGCAGCGGCTCGAACAGCGCACTCGGTATGACATCGAGATGATTGAGCAGATGGGCTACTGCTCGGGAATCGAGAATTACTCGCGCCATCTTGACGGACGCCGTCCCGACCAGCCTCCGTCCGTGCTCCTCGATTACTTCCCGCGCGACTTCCTGCTCGTGATTGACGAGTCGCACCAGACCGTGCCGCAGATCCGAGGCATGTACCACGGCGACCGGTCGCGAAAGACGACGCTCGTCGACTACGGCTTCCGACTCCCGTCCGCTCTCGACAATCGACCTCTCATGTTCGCGGAATTCGAGGAACGGGTCGGCCAGGTGATCTTTACGTCCGCCACGCCCGGGCCGTACGAGGAGCGCTGCAGTCAACGCGTTGTGGAGCAAGTGATCCGCCCGACGGGGCTTGTGGATCCCGAGTTGGAGATCCAACCCGCGAAGGGCCAGGTCGACCATCTCATGGGCGAGATCCGCGCGGTCGTCGAGCGCGGGGATCGCGTGCTGGTGACGACGCTCACCAAGCGCATGGCCGAGGACCTGACCGAATACCTAGTCGATGTCGGAATCCGTTCGCGCTACCTCCACTCGGAGATCGAGACGCTCGACCGTATCGACATCCTGCGCGAGCTGCGCCTAGGGAAGTTCGACGTCCTCGTCGGCATCAACCTCTTGCGCGAAGGATTGGATCTGCCGGAGGTAGCGCTCGTCGCCGTGCTGGACGCGGACAAGGAGGGGTTCCTCCGCTCCGGGACCTCGCTCATCCAGACCATCGGCCGGGCGGCGCGCAACGTCCGCGGGAAGGTGATTCTTTACGCGGATAGGATGACGGACTCAATTCGGCACGCGGTGGACCAGACGAATCGGCGGCGGGCGATCCAGGTTGCGTACAATCGCGAGCACCACATCACGCCGCGCACCGTCGAGCGCGAGGTGACGGACATCATGCAAGTTCTGCGCAGCGGCACGCGGGAGCCGGCGGCGGTTCGCGAGAGGCCGCGGCCGACACGCCCGGAGGATCTCCTCGACGCCGTGCGAGAACTGGAGGAGCAGATGCTCCTCGCCGCGCAGCACCTCGAGTTCGAGCTCGCGGCGTCCCTGCGCGACGAGATCCGCAAGCTGCGAAAGGACTCATGAGCGTCATTCACGTCAAGGGAGCGCGCGAGCACAACCTGAAGAACATCGACGTCGTGTTGCCCCGGGATCGCCTCGTCGTGATCACCGGAATCTCGGGTTCAGGAAAGAGCTCGCTTGCCTTCGACACGATCTATGCCGAGGGGCAGCGACGCTACGTCGAATCCCTGTCCGCGTACGCGCGGCAGTTCCTTGGCCAGATGGAGAAGCCGGACGTCGACTTCATCGAGGGACTGTCGCCGGCCATCTCCATTGACCAGAAGACGCGGAGCCACAACCCGCGCTCCACCGTGGGAACCGTCACGGAGATCTACGACTACCTGCGCCTGCTCTACGCTCGCATCGGACATCCCCACTGCCCGCAGTGCGGCGACCCGATCGCCCAGCAGTCGGCCGAACAAATCATCGATGCGGTCATGGCGTTTCCCGAAGGCATGAAGGTTCAGATCCTTGCCCCCGTGGTTCGCGGCCGGAAGGGCGAGTACCGGAAGACCTTCGAGGAGATTCGGCACGAGGGGTTCACGCGGGTGCGCGTGGACGGCGTTACGCGGACGCTGTACGAGGAGATCGAGCTCTCGAAGAACCAGAAGCACACGATTGACATCGTCGTCGATCGGGTGGAGGTGGAAGCGAAGAAGCGCGGGCGCATTGCGGACTCGATCGAGACGGCGCTCAAACACGGCGGCGGCCTGGTCAACATCCTCCAAGACGACGGCACGGAGCAGCTCTACAGCGAGCACTACGCGTGCATCCGTTGCGGAGTGAGCTACGAGGAGCTGTCGCCGCGCATGTTCTCGTTCAACAATCCGTACGGCGCCTGTCCCGAGTGCAGCGGACTCGGACAGAGAAAAGAGGTGGATCCCGAGTCGCTCGTCGACCTGCGGCGCGGCCTCCTCGACGGCGGCCTCCTCCCGTTCGCTGACACGAAGAGCCGGTGGTACGAAGGGCAGATGACGGGCCTGGCGTCGGCGCTCGGCATCGATCCCTACACCCCCTTGGGGGAAGTGCCGAAGAAGACACTCCAACTCATTCTCCACGGCACCGCAGGAAAACCGTTCAGCTTCGAATACACGTCCACGTCGGGAACCACACGGACAGTGAAGAGGCCGTTCCGGGGAATCATCCCGACGCTCGAACGCTGGTACGGCGAGACGACGTCGGAGTCGTGGCGGGCCGAGATGGAGCAGTTCTTCGCCACGCTGCCGTGCCCGACCTGCGGCGGGGCTCGCCTGAAGCCGGAAGTGCTGGCGGTGACGATTGATGGACTAAACGTCCACCAGGTGACGACGCTCTCCGTTCGCGCCGCGCTCACGTTCTTCGACGAGTTGTCGCTGCCCCCGCGAGAGGAGCGGATCTCCGAGCAGATCGTGAAAGAGATCCGGTCGCGGCTCGGATTCATGGTTTCAGTCGGGCTCGACTACCTAACCCTCGATCGGCAGGCGGGCACGCTGGCGGGAGGAGAAGCGCAGCGCATTCGCCTTGCGACACAGGTTGGGAGCCAACTCACGGGCGTCCTCTACGTCCTCGACGAACCGTCGATCGGCCTGCACCAACGCGACAACCGGCGATTGCTGGTTACGCTGAAGGGGCTTCGCGATCTCGGCAACACCGTTCTCGTGGTCGAGCACGACGAGGAGACGATGCGGGAGAGCGACTACATCCTCGATCTCGGCCCCGGAGCGGGCGCGCACGGCGGTTACGTCGTCGCCTGCGGCACGCCCGACGAGGTGGCCGCCTGCCACGAGTCCTTGACCGGTCAGTACTTGTCCGGGCGACTGCGGATCCCCGTTCCGGCGAGACGACGGAACGGGAACGGAAAGACCTTGCGTGTCGTCGGCGCCGCGGCGCACAACCTGCGGGGCATTGACGTGGACTTTCCGCTCGGTCGCTTCGTCTGTGTGACCGGAGTGTCGGGATCCGGGAAGAGCACGCTCGTCGAAGACGTGCTGTACCGCGGCGTGGCGCACAAGCTCCACCTCGCGACACGGCGACCCGGGGCGCACGACGAGATTCTTGGGGCGGAACACGTCGACAAGGTCATTGAGATCGATCAGTCGCCGATTGGGCGCACGCCGCGGTCGAACCCGGCAACGTACACCAAGCTGTTCGACGATATTCGTGCTCTGTTCGCGAAGTCGCCCGACGCGCGGTTGCGGGGCTACGCGGTCGGCCGCTTCAGCTTCAACACCAAAGGCGGCCGCTGCGAAGCGTGCCAGGGCCAGGGCCAGGAGAAGATCGAGATGCACTTCCTGCCCGATATCTACGTCCCGTGCGACGTCTGCAAGGGGAGCCGGTACAACCGAGAGACGCTGCAGGTTCGCTTCAAGGGGAAGTCCATCGCCGAGGTGCTCGCGATGTCCGTCGAGGAGGCGCTTGGCTTCTTCGAGAACATCCCGAGCATCGAGAGCCGCCTGCAGACGCTCCACGACGTCGGGCTCTCGTACATCACGCTCGGGCAGCCGGCAACCCAGTTGTCCGGCGGAGAAGCGCAGCGCATCAAGCTGGCGAAGGAGCTGTCCCGCCGATCGACGGGAAGAACGTTGTACATCCTCGACGAGCCGACCACGGGGCTTCACGCCGCCGATGTGCATCGGCTGCTCGACGTTCTCCACCGCCTGGTCGAGTCCGGGAACACGGTGATCGTCATCGAGCACAACCTCGACGTGATCAAGACCGCCGACTGGATCATCGACCTTGGACCCGAGGGCGGAGACGGCGGAGGCGCGGTGGTGGCGGTCGGAACGCCCGAGGACGTCGTCCTCGTCGAGGCGTCGTACACCGGCCGATACCTCGCTCCGCTGTTGGAAGCCGCAGGCGGGCGGAGCTAGCGAGCCCAAGGTCGAGGCTGCGTCCCTCCCCTTACGGGGGGCAAGCGGGCGCCTCGACCTTGCTCGCTCTACTGGCTGGTACAGCTCGAGCCGCCGCCGATCGAGCAGTTTCCCTGCGCCGTGCCGACGGCGCCGCCGCTGTCGGTGACCGTGAGCACGACGGTGTAGCGCCACGCGCGGGTGTAGGTGTGCTCAACGACCGGACCGCTGGCCGTCGTCCCGTCGCCGAAGTCCCACTGGTAGAGCACGATGTTGCCGGTCACCGGTCTTGACGCCGTGCCATCGAAGGTCAAGGGCACGCCAGTCGTGCCGCCGGAGCAGGACGTGTATCCCTTCGGGATCGTGATGACAGCGAGGGGTTTCACGCTGCTCCCGCCGCAGGTCCCGCCGCTGCCTGGAGTTGGAGTGCAGCTGCTCGTTCCCGGCTGGACGTTCATCGATACGGTGTCCTGGGCCGTCAGCCCGGCGTCGTCCGTGACGGTCAGCGTGACAACGTAGGGACCGCCGTTCTTGTATGCATGAGGTGCCTTCGCCGTAGATGCGGTCGTTGCGTCGCCGAACTCCCAGAGGTACCCGACGATCTGGCCGAACGGATCGCGGGAGGCCGACCCGTCGAATTGCACTTCGTCGCCAGGATGCGGCGAGGCATCGTTGACGGTCGCCTCCGCCACCGGCGGCGGATTGGTGACGACCACCGCAAGCTGCTGATTGCTCATCGCTCCCTCGTTGTCGGTGACCGTCAGCTTGACGATGTACGTGCCCGGCGTGCGGAACTCATGGGTGACCGCGCTTTCTAGCTTACTCCCGGTGTCGGCGGGGTCGCCGAGTTCCCAGCGGTACTCGAGGATCGACCCGTCGTCGTCGTGCGAGTAGTGCGCGTCGAGACTGACCGCCAGGGGGGCTGGGCCTTGCGCGGGCTTGACGTCGATGACGGCTCGCGGCTCGCGGTTCACGACGTCGTTCAGGACGTCGTTCAGCACGCACCCGGAGAGCAGCGTCGGGAGAACGAGAAGGAGCGCAATCGCAGCGAGTCTTCGTTTCATTGGCAGGTCCCCCCGTTGTCGACGTCGGCGTTGCACGGGGGGCCGCCGAGAACCTGGATTTGCTGCACGAAGGTGGATTCCCCGCCGTCGTTGTCCGTGACGACGAGCGCGACGTTGTAGGTCCCTGCGTAGAGGTATCGGTGCTCGACGACGGGGCCTAGGGCGTATTGGCCGTCGCCGAAGTTCCAATCGTATGCAGTGACCTCGCCGTCGTCAGCGGAGGACGACGCGTCGAACGTCACCCACTCGCTGGCGCCGACGATGTAGTCGCCTTCCATCATGCTCTTCGGGGAGTAGGAGAAGGCGGCCGTGGGTAGCGGGTTCAGGGCACGGATCGCGAGGCGAGACGAACTCGAGGCGCCGTGGGCATCGTAGACCATGAGAACGACCTCGTACGTGCCGTCCTGCGAGTACGCGTGGTCGACGAGCGGACCGCTCCCGGCGCTCCCATCTCCGAACGCCCACACGTACGTGAGGACCTCGTCCGGCGTGCGCTGCGACATGGCGGCATCGAAGCTGGCCGTGAATGGGATTAGGTGCTCGGCCGTCGATGCGGTGAACAGGGCCTGCGGCGCCGTAGGTTCGAATTGGAGGCAGCCACCCAGCGTCCCCGCGACGAGGAAGGCCGTCCCCACCAAGAGGCAGAGTCGTCGTGTTCTCATGGTCATTCTCCTTTCTCCCCGTCGAGGGAGAGATCGATTGCGATCGAGAAACCGATTTGCACGGACAACCCGTCCAGGGTTGCCGACTCCGGAGTCTCGTTGCCGTCTAAGTCGAGCGACTGGCCGGCGACGTCCTTGAGCACGGGAATCGTCGCCGACCGATACGCGAGGAGGACCTCGATAGAGAATCCGTCGGCGATGGGATAGGACATCGACAGACCTACCTCAAGGCCTAGCGCGCCCCCGGCGTGGCGGCCCTCGCCCTCCGGCGGGACGCCGGAGATGGCGTCGGGATACTCGCTTGGGATCTCGAAGACGACGGCGTGGTCGAAGGTGCTGTAGAAGTACCCAACGGCCACGTCACCCGACAGGCGAAGCCCAACGTCGAGGAACTGAACTCGCGACCCGACGAGGACACTCAGGTTGTTGAGAGCCGCCGAGACGTCGATCGTTGACGTTTCGCCGCCCTGATACTGTCCGCGCGTCGAGGTGGCGAGGCGGCTGTACTCGAATCGGCCGCTGAAGGCGATCCAGTCGGCGACCCAATAGCGCTCCGAGGCGCGAAGCGCGATCCCGCTGATCATGGGCGCCAGAGGGTCGACGTGCCCCGAGACTCCCGGAATCACGGCCAGCGTGTCATTGAGGTGCGCAATGAGCGTGTTGAAGACGAGGATGGCGGTGTTGACGTCGTTGAGAGACGTCGCGGCGGGTCCGCCGCTGATCGATAGCTCAAGCGGTCCCGCCAGCGCGGTCCAACTGAGTAGAAGAGTGACGAGCACAGACGCTAGCCCCTTCATCGGTCCCCCTTTTGCATCGGCCGAGGGAAGAGGGCTGGCCAAAGACAGAGCCGCACTCGTCACCCGGTTGTGACGAGCGTAGGCCGAGAGACGATGGGGTGGCAGGGAAACGGCCCCCTCGGGGGGCGACGTCGCTCCGGCGAGAGGTGGACCTACGTCCCCTTCATGGCGGACTCGAGGGCCTGGAGCGCGACATCGATGTCTTCCGGATGGATGTCGAGGTGCGTCACCATGCGCAATTCCCGCCCTCTCTTGCCGATCGGCGTCGCCAACACGCCGTGGTCGCGAAGACGCGATGCGAGCAGGGCGGCGTCCGGCGCGCCACCCTCGGTGGCGGCGGGGTCGATCGAGAAGTAGACGAGGTTTGTCCACGCCGTGGACGGGGGCGTGGCCTGCGGAGAAGCGAGGCCGGCGATTTCACTGATCCCCTTCGCGAGGTTGCAGGCGTTGCGGTGGTCTTCGTCGAGCCGAGCGACGTGCCAGTCGAGGGCGTAGAGTCCGGCGGCGGCGAGGATCCCGGCCTGTCGCATGCCGCCTCCAAGCATCTTGCGCACCCGGCGGGCGGCACGGATGAAGTCCCGCGCACCGCACAGCACGGAACCAACGGGCGCCCCGAGGCCCTTCGACAGGCACACCATGACGGAGTCTGCGGCCTGACTCCAACGCGACGGCGGAAGGTCAAGCGCGCGCGATGCATTGAAGAGGCGTGCACCATCAAGATGGACGGCAAAGCCCCCTCCTGCCGCAAGGTGGGCGACGGCGTCGACATACATTGGGTCGAGAACGATGCCCCCGCATCGGTTGTGCGTGTTCTCGAGGCAAATCAGGCGCGTGCGGGGGGCATGGATGTCCTGGGGATTGCGCAGAGCCTCCGCGATCGCCGCCACGGGCAGCGTCCCCTCGACCGTGTTCTGGAGCACCGCGGTGTGAATGCCGCCAAGGCCGGCGCTTCCGCCGACTTCGTAAAGGAACGTGTGCGCAAGGTGCCCGACAACGATTTCATCCCCGCGTCCGGCGTGCGTAAGAAGGGCTGTGAGGTTGCCCATCGTTCCGCTCGCGACGAACAGGCCGGCCTCTTTGCTGAGGAGGTCCGCCATTCGCTCCTCGAGCTGTCTGACCGTCGGGTCCTCCTCGTAGACGTCGTCGCCCACGACGGCCACGGCCATGGCGTGGCGCATTCCCTCTGTCGGGCGAGTCACCGTGTCGCTGCGTAGATCGATCCACCGCATGGTCTCACGCCTCCTGTTCCCTGCCAGAACGCCAGCCCCCTGCCCCGAGGAGGGGGACAAACGAACAGTGGCAGAGAGTCTGCTCGTGTATCGTCGGCGGATCCACCTCGATCCGCACGAGTCTCTGGCTTCCGAGACGGCCCACGGGGCCAACGAACACGCCGCCTTGGCGAAGCTGGCTCAAGAGCGCCTTGGGGCAATCGGGCAGGCTCCCCGTGGCCAGAATGCGGTCGAACGGGGCTTCATGAGGCCAGCCCAACGTGCCGTCACCGTGTCGCAGGCGAACCCTTACGTAGCCCTGGCCGCAGAGACGAGAAGCGGCATCGCGATGCAGGGAGGCGGAGGATTCGACCGACCACACGTGGGCGCCGAGTTCGGCGAGGATGGCCGTTTGATATCCCGATCCTGTCCCGATCTCGAGCACGCGCGTGCCCGGACTCACATCCAGAGCCTCCGTCATCAACGCCACGATGTAGGGCTGGGAGATGGTCTGCCCATCCTGAGTGGGGAGCGGCGTGTCGGCGTAGGCCTCCATGATGAGGGCGGGAGGCACGAAAGCATGGCGAGGAACGCGGAGCATCGCGGACAAGACGCGCTCGTCGCGGATTCCGCGCCGTCGCAAATCGTGCTCGACCATGAACGCACGACGTGCCGTCAGCTCGTTGTCCTCGAATGGTCTCCTTCGAGAAGAGGGTGTCGTCACGATCGCAACGCTACTCGTCCACCGGCTGCTCGAAGTAGTCGCCGATGATGGCGCGTGCACGCTCCAAATCCCTAGGCCGCACCATGATTCTCACTTCTCCGAGGCCGTCGAGCATCCCCGGATACAGCGATGGCACGGCGTGGCTCATCAGGTTCGACGGGATTCCGAAATCCTCAAGAAGGCCCGTGATGAGCCGCGCCTTGGGCTCGCCCCACACCTTGTGGCAGAGCACAAGATCGGCCGACGCGTCCCCTTCGTCGCGGTCGAGCAGGTAGTGAAGAATGGTGATGCACTGGCTCGTGTGGAGCGTCTTGGATCCGAGCGAGACGCGGGGCAAACCGGCGAGCGTGGCTTCGTCCGCCTCGGTGAAGTCCAGGTGGTCCGACAAGATGAAGGCCGGGTTTTCCGGGAAAGAGAACTGATCCACCGGGTCGCCCTGCTCATGAAGCACGATCGGGTGCGCCTCGATTTGGTACAGACGGTCGAGGACCTGAGACAGAGAAGCTTGGGCCGCGCCGACGCCCGGCGTCGTTTCCACCTCTTCCGCCGCCGCGCCGCGGAGTGCGAGTTGCAGGATGGCGGCAGTGGATCGCTCGTCGGGATTGAGGCGCTTGACGCGGTCTCCCGCAATGCGGATTTGGACGGCATCCTGTACCAGGAGAACCACTTCGGTGTCTGTCCGTATTCCGTGGGAGACAAACAGCGCTGCGCCGACGGCGCGACATAGGACATCAATCCGACCGGCGGTTCCCGGGAGATCGTTCAGCGAGAACTCGCCCGACGTCGGGGCCTTGTGACCGAGGATGACGAATCTTCTCATAGCGACAGAGTCTAGCGCCGAGACGTAGCTCCGCCAAGCGCCGAGGAAGGATTGCGCAGGACGAGCGAAGGGTCACCGGGTGACCGGTTTCCCTTCCGGTGGGGTCGCTTAGCACAGCCGCGGACCGGCCCGTCCTCGTATGGTCAAGCGGTTGCACGTGGCTGGCATGGCTCCAGCTGCAGTGGAAGGTCCGTTGCGGGCACAAGTAAGCCCGAGGGGAGTCGGATGTGAAGACTCGAATGGGGTTTCTCGGAGTAGCTCTGATCATCGCTTGGGCACTTGGTGTCTCGGCGGGCGAGGGGTTCACAGGAAGCTGGGAAGCCAAGATCGGGTTGTCTCCGCAGCAGACACAGCCTTTCACGGCGTTCCAAACCACCCTTGACGTGGGGTTCCATGTTGGGTTCGTGACCGCCAAGAGCGTCTCCGACTTCGTGATCGACGGGTGGGTCTGGGAGGAGCTCAGGCTGCTGGCTGATGTGGGACTTCTTGCCTTTGAGGGCACGCTGCTCTACGAACCGCAGTCGGGATCCATGGTGTACGCAGAAGGCGTGCTCTCCCTGTGCTACGACCCCATGGTTGTGAGCCTCTACGGCGCGCTGCGGAGCGCGACGCAGTCGGCCTCTGCGAAGTACGGCTACGTCCTCGACGTCAAGGGCATGCTCTACGGCGGGGCGTTTTGGTTCGAGAGCGCCACATACCTTGGAGCGGATCTGAGCGGCATTACGTTCACCGCCACGGGAAGCACAAGCGACTCCACGCTGCTCACGAAGACATTCACCACGGACCCAATGATTGGCTCGGCGATAGCCATGTTCAGCGGAGAGGATGTGACGTTTGGAGGCACGCTGTTCGGGTGTGTGACCTTGACGAGTCTGACGAGCTTCACAGAGGTCGGATTCGAGAGCGAGACGATGACGGTCGAGTTCCTGGGGGTCCTTGGGCTACCGCTGACCTTCACGCTCGACCTGATCTACGAGATAGACGAGAAGAGCTACGTCTTCACGCCATCGTTCGAGACGGACTACGGATGCCTCTTCATCTACTCCAACATCGTCCAGAGCGGGAGCATGATGACCGGAGTTGAGGTTTACGGCATCGGCGCCTCGGTAACGCTCTGGAACGCGACTCTGCAGAGCATAAGCAACTTGGATACTACACAGTACGTTATCACGACGCCCGAGTTTGGATCCATTGTCGAATCAAAGGTCGACGCCGATGCGGAGGGCCATCTCTACTACCCGCAGAACTACTGGGAGGTCCTCACCCTCGTCGCAAACATCCCGCCGCTTGGGAGTGGGTTCTCCTTCTCCGTAGAGACGTGTTTCTCCACGCTGGGCGGGCTCGCGTTCGATTGGGCGAAGAGCACGATGGGTATCACTCTGGCTCTCGGAACCTCGGTGTCAACCTCGACGTCCATCTCGGTCGATGCGACGGGCTTCACCGGGTGGACGCTCGCGCTCCGAGTCAGTTGGTAGACCGGCGGCTGACTTCCCTATCTCCCCGTGTCACGGGGAAGTTCACTCTGTTTGTGGAGGCGAGCGGATTCGAACCGCCAACCTCTGCGATGCGAACGCAGCGCTCTCCCGGTTAGAGCTACGCCCCCAAACTTCGAATCACTAGCGGCGCAGGGACTCGAACCCCGAACCTCTCG
>Ga0247842_10002757_pt1 | contig 25168 bp, 40 predicted proteins | sample LaCruzMarch2015__3_FD_192411 | JGI IMG/M metagenome (GOLD analysis project Ga0247842, IMG submission 192411) | Freshwater microbial communities from meromictic Lake La Cruz, Castile-La Mancha, Spain - LaCruzMarch2015_19m | ecosystem: Environmental > Aquatic > Freshwater > Lake | place: Spain...
TCAAGGGCCGCTAGCATGGTTGGGCGTGTTCTGAATGCCTCGCGCAGCGTGGGTAGCGCGGCCACGACTTTGGGTTTGATAACACCCCGACCGAGCCAGGCGGCAAGTGAGCCGTTGCCAGCGGCGCCAGCTACGAGTGCGGGTAGATTCTTTTCCAAAAGTATGCTGCGGCTCTCGGATGGAGCGAATCGGGTCAATTCGCATCCAAAAGTGGCAGGATCCGAAAGCATCACTTTGATGATGCTTTTCGCCATAGGCCCTTGGCCGCGGACTCTGGGTTCCTTGCCCGTAATCGATGCAAGCAAAACGTTTGCCCATGTCTTGCTTTCGACTTTCGAGTTGAGAATGCGGATCGCCGTTTTGGTACGGGTTAGCACGCTTGTCTCGCGCAGCAGTTCGACCATTTCGCTGGGGCTTTGAATCAACCCAGTCACCTCATTCAGCACGGCCTCGCTGGCGCCTGATAGAATTTTCAGGAATGCTTTGCGGGTCTTGGCGTCTGAGGACGTTTCCTTGAACGAAGCTGCCGCCCACTTCCGCGCCGCCGCTTTGTCGCTGCGGACAGCTTTAGTGACAGTGGCAAGGCCCTTCGGCTTAGCGAGCAAGGATTTGAGGGAAGTATTGTTCAATACCTCGAAGAACTCGCTGGAAGCGAGAACAGCCGGTGAAGCAGCAATTTGCACGACCAGATTTCGGAATTTCGCCAAGTCGCGTCGGGCCGGATGCGTGGCGTGGCCAGACACCAACCATGACCAGAATGCCGCATCCGTGGCGCCTAACCACATGCTGCGCACAGCTGCCGTGGTATCACCCATCACCAAAGGCCATCGGTTCTCGAGGGCCAGAGATAACTCAGGGAGGATTTTTCGAAGTGACGGATTAGTTGCCGAATCGGACAGCAAGCTCCGCAGAGCAGGTACCGACGCGCTCCTCAAGATTGGCTTGTTGGAGAGAAGCCATCGGAGCTTCTCGAAGGGATCAAGAATTGCAACGTAGGACAGAAAATGAAGGAGAGCTGGTGGCGACTCGCGCTGTGCTAACTCGCAGAAGTCGCTTTCGGCTTGGTTGCCCTGTGCTTGGTGAATCCATGGTTCACCCCAAAGCGATTTGACCCGCTTGTCAAAGCGTCCGAGCGTTTCGCGCTCCAAAAGCAGTGACTTGCTTTCTTCTTCAAGTTGCCCCGCTACGGCGCAGCGCAGTGTATCGCCAGATCTGCTTAGAAGCTTTTCGATCCGCTTTTGTTTTTCAGCGTATTCATTGGTGCCGCGGAAGTTCTCCGGTGCTTGGCTGATACGTTGCTCAAGGGAGGACTCGAGAAAAATGAAACGGTTTTCGGGTGCGTAAAGAATTGCAGCGGAGACATCGCCGCCCAAAACCCTCAGGCTGTCCTCGTCGATTCGCTTGCGCGCTGTCTCGGGGAACCATTCTCCTAGTGTCGAAATCAGATTCAACTTCTGCCATGCAGGAATGGCGAGCAGCTCGGTGATCCCTTTTGCTCCGAAGTTTTGCCACGCGTATGCAAACAGTCTTTTGACGAGTCTTGGGTCTTTTTCAACCAAGGATGCAAACTCGAAGGCCACAGCAGCTGGTCGGGGCGCCTTGTTTGTTCGCATCAGCGAACTTTCAAGAGGGCTCAGCTGAGTCGGCAGCCTACTGTTCTCGAGGTAATCAAGAAGTTCTAAAAAAGCCGTGCCTGACTGTTTCGACACACCTTGCCACTTGGCTCCCTTGCCTGCGCGCAAAACGCGCAAGGCATACAACGCGACAACTTTGGCCTCTTTCGGCGAAGTGCTCGCTAATAATTTGTTTCGCAGGCTGTGGACTATGGAATTTCGGTCTTTGCCTACTGCGTCAGCAAATTCGACCCACGCTTCCCGATTAGCGGCGAAATACTTTGCTCGGCATGCCTTTGTGTTTTCCGAGTCTCGAAGAATGTTCTCTGCTGAGTGGCGCAAGAGATCACCCATGTTGATCTCCGCGTCCTCAGCCGACCGTGCGATGACGCTTTGGTTCATTGACGGGGGAGGGCCGTTGATGAGGTGAGATGGCCCACTCGGCTAGCCACCATTGTATTGCTTACTTTCTTGCGAAAGCAGGCGCGGAAGCCGTGCGCATGCCATGAGGAGCACAGCTTGCGAGGTGATGCGAATGGCAGGAGCACGGCTTCCGCGTCGGCTTTCGCCGGACGCAACCGTCTCTGCCGCCCCGGCGAAACACCGGGATTGTCTGAGCTAACGAGTGGGCCATAACTCTATAAGTTTTTTACTTCTTCTGAAGGGTGGAGCGCAACCATTATCTGTTATCAAAAGGCTATAGCCTCACAACCGCTACGGATTGCAAAAGTGTCTGCTCGCCCATTAAGTGCTACAAGCAGTTTGTGTGTCATATGGAAAATCAGGCTCGCAACTGAGTGCGCAGTGAGAGCACGCAGCCTTCGGGCAACGCCGCGAGCGCGGCGGAGTGGGCCTTTGTCATTTGTGCGTTTCCTTAAACGCACCAAGGGAGCTTTGCTTTCCGGTTGATCCGATCGACCAGCGCATTGTTCAAACCCTCAATGCGTTATAGCTAGAGGCCAGTATCCATGCGGCCTGCGCACGGCCCGGCTTTCGCAGATATCCGGGCCCACGTCGGGCATGGCCTGACCACGAGAGACCCGCGGCCATGGCACCTTGGTGCTGATGTTGCCAGTGACCTTCAGAAGGTTGTCCCGCCGTTGGCGGGCCTCGTTGATGTCCTTGGTCTCTAGCGACACTCGCACGCGGCGGGCGGTTTTGCTGGAGTCGTGGATCGTGTAGTGGCACCACCAGGTGCCGTTGTTGTTCCAGATGTTGTGGTCGGGGTTCGGGCTATGTGTATTCACGCGCCCAGTTCAACACAGGGGGTGGGACATCCGCTGTCCTAGGCCAGAACAACTTTTTATGCGTTGGCCACAGGCAGTTGGCGCCAGTCTGTTGTGTAGTCTGGGGAACGTCTGCCGCTTTTCATTTGCCATCCTTTACCCGTGCGGCTCGTCCCCTGTGACGCCCGCTTGATTACCGGACTGCGCGGCGACCCCATGCGGCGGTTGATATCGTCCACGATCTTGTCCACGGCTGTTGATTGGCGGGGTTGCTGGTCAAAGAGGCTTGGTTGGTAGGCACCGCACGGAACCAAGGGGGCAACCCCTGCGATTTATCGGAGACACCCGACAAAAGTTACGGTTGCTGGATAGGCATGGTATAGACCGTGGGCGTCTGGCCGCCAGTGTAAATCGGCGGGGCCGGCGGCAAGTAAAGCCCGCTGTTGCCCCCAAACTGCGAGACGACAGTAGTGCCGCCGACTTGTGTGGCCATGGTGGTGCCGCTGCGAGGAGTTACGACGATTACAGGCTGCGGTGCGGCCGCTGGCGCCGGCGCTGGGGCGTCATTGAACACTACGGTTGACGGGGCAATGCCCATCATGTCGGTGCCGGGCTGGAATTGCGGCTTGAACGGTTGCTCTTGTCGCTGCTTGCTGGAGGCCAGTATCCTCTCGTAGAGCGGATCGGGCGTTTGACACCCCGTGGCGGCCATCACTAAAGCGGCGGCGGTTATTGTGGTCAGTAGTTTCATAGCGGTCTCTCTTGGAATACCAGCGGCACGGTCACGGCTTTCTGCCATGTCGCATACCAGCGGGCGGTTGTGGTGGGGGTGCTATGCCCCAAAAGATATTGCACCTGGCTGATCTGGCCGGTCGCCTCTAGCCAGTTGCTTCCGGCTTGCTTGCGCAGCTCGTAGGCTGCCCCCTTGCGGTCGGGGATAAAGCGGCGGACCCAGAGATTGAAGACGCGGAGCATGTAGTTGTAGCGCAGAAAGGGCGTCTCGTAAGGTAACAGATAATCGTCGGCGGTCATCAGTTCTTCGGCCATCCATGGCGGCAGGGTAATGTCGCGCTCGCGGGCGCCGCCGGTCTTTAGGGTGAACTGCTGGTCCCGGCGCTCACGGATGCACATTGTTTGTCCGTTCGGCCGGCTCTCGATCCAGCTACGGCGGGCATAGCTGACCTCCTTGGGCGTCATCCCGAGGTAGCGGCAGCAGATGAAGGCGCGGCGGATCAGCTTATCCTTGCGGCTATCCTGCTCCATGGCCTCCAAGGCGTCCTTGTCGATGTGCTGGAAGCTGTTCGGGTCATACTTCTGCATGGCTTGCTTGCTGGTCTTGAGGAAGGCGGACAGGTCGGGCAGGTGGAAGCCGATCCAGTCCTTAGTGTGGGCGAAGACGGCCTTGGCCCCGGCCAGCGTGGTGCCCTTGGTGTAATTGTTGGTGCCATCATCGGCCCGCTGGAAAGCTACGGCGGTCTCGGCGGTCAATTCGCTGGACCGGACGGCCATCACCTTGGCCTTAACCGCCTCGCTCATGGTGCGCCGGTCTCCGTGGTCCCAGCCTTTGGCGCGGGCGATGACCCGCAGGAGGGCCGTGATGTTCCGGTGGGCCGTGTCGCAGTCGCTGACCTTCTCGTAGTGCTCGACCAGGGCGGCGATGGTCGGGGCGTCATTGCGCATGCCGGCCACCTCTTTCAGCTTGGCCATGCCCTGACCGGCCGCGATAGTGAGGAACGACATGCCCTTCTGCTTCGCCATCTTTTCGTCTGTCGTCTTGAGGCTGACCCGCCGCATCCTGTGGGTGCTGGGATCGGTAAAGCGCAACCACCAACCGCCATTGCGGATGAAGCAGGTGCCACGCATCCCGAGTTTCGGGGCGTCTAGTTTGAAGGATGCCATAACAGGCGCAGGATACTTGGTGTCAAAAGTGTGTCAAGTTCTGTGCAAGTTCGGTGTCAAAAATAATGAGGCAATGTGTTACAACGTGAGCCATTTGCGTTACAGGTTTACAGAGAGAAATGAATTTCGGGGGTGTAGCTCAACGGTCAGAGCAGGCGGCTCATAATCTTCTGCTGATTGTGGCGTAACAGAGTAAATATGCCTGTTCGGTTGGCGGGTGCAAGCGTAGGTGTCATTCGGTGGGCTTGGCGGCCATCACCTTGCAGGCGCTGCGTTACGGGTCTTCATGCGCCCCTTGGTTGCGGGATGCAGGTGCGGTCGGCGCCACTTGCGCTTGCTGGCTTTTTCAATGGCCCGGTTGGCTTGGTTTCCATAGGTTCAGCGGCCATCACCGCCCCGCGACCAGAGCAAGAGCCTTGCGGCCCCTGCCCCGGTGTGAGCGGCGAATGTTTAGGCGGACGCGGCGGCCATCACTTTGCCGTAACGGCATAGCCGTAGCCCGAGCCGTCGATGCTGTCGATGTGGTATTGCGCGCCGAGCGTGCCGTGCCGCTCGGCGAGTCGCTCGATCGCGTCGAGCGTGTTCTGCTCAACGACCATCTCGCGCCGGCCCGATTCGGTCAGCGGCCGGACGCCATCCCGCCAGGGGATGAAATCGAGCGTAACGTGCAAATGGGTCGCTTGGGCTAGCGCGGAATCGGGCAGGTTGTCCACCGGCCCGCCATCCTCGTTGCACAGTGTGGCGTCCGCGCTTTTTGCGTTCGCCGTTTTACACGCCTCGGCGAGTAGTTTGTGTAGCTCGCGGGCAGCTTTGATCTCTGGTTCTGTTTTCATTGTGTGTCTCCTTTGTCTGTGTTCGAGGAACTGGCGTCTTTCTTGGGCCAGCGTTTTGCGCGGGCGGCAGCAAGCCGTTTCTTTCGGCGGGCCAGCTCAGCCGCAGAAAAGTTTTTAGGCTTTCCAGCGGCGAGTTTTCCGAGAGCTTGGGCGGCTTTATTCATTTTCCGTTTCCGTGAAATAACAGTTCGCGGGCCAAATAGGGTGCTGTCCCCACATTGCAGCGGCGAACCGGTTAACGGCGACCCGCGCCGCACTGCGCTTGGCCGACGGCTCTCCATACGCCATAAGTTCTCCGTGCGGAGTCCGCGTCCGCGATCCTTTTTCGGGCTTGCTGGCATACGCCACCTGAACCTCGTTTTCGTCGTATATGCTCACGCCATAGCGGTAGGTTGGGTAACCGTCGCTCCCGTCGGCGTGAAATGAGTGTGTCCAGCCCTTCGGAAGAAGGCGGAGAGCGCGCTCCATTTTAGTTTCTTTTATCGCCGGCCACTCATAGGACGGCGGGCAATCGCCGTCTGCGGCCGCGGGGCGTTGACGAACCTCGGCGACCTGCGGCTCGTCGGTGCGCTCGTCCATGTTCCCCTTTTTTACCTCCTCGTCGAGCCAGCGCCACAACTCGGCCACCTCATCGGCGAGCATGGCTCGCAAATCATCGTGAGTGGGGTGCCCGCTGATGCCGATATATTCGGCTGTTCCGGCGTCCGCCCACGCGGAAACCGCGATGACGTAGTCAAACTGAGTTTCGTCGGGCATTTTTTCGGCGTTGGTGTAGCGTGTGGTTTTCATTGTGTGTGTGTGTGCCTGTTTGGTCGGTCGGCTCGTCCGTTTTGGTTGTTGTGTTGGTTGGCCTGTTTGCCGTCCGTGCTGGCCCCGGCGAACCGGGACCAGTGTCGGAAGTCACGACAGCTTGTACCATTCTCTAGCCCTGGCGGCCAGCCGGCCATTGGCTGGAGGGGCATTGCGCCCCCTCGGCGGCCCTCACCGCGTTCCGGTGGGCCGTGCGCAGCGTGCAATCTCCCACCCAGCCCCGGTTGTGCAGTCCGCGAGTCTCAAAGAAACTTTGGACCGCTTGCAGTTTGTTAGCTTCCGGCGCGAATTGCGCGCGGTGTGCCGCCTCCACGTCAGCGGCTAATTCGGTGTCTGTGTCGTCTAGTATTTTGCGCGCTTGTTTGCGGCGCGCTAGGTTGTCGCGGTTTTGGCTGGCGGTCATGGGAGCTGGTTTCCTTTCATGCGAGGAGACCCCCAGACGCCCGGCCATCGCTTGCCAGAGCTGAACGTGATCGTCTGCATAGCACCAGTTGGCGATGGCTTTTAGGTTGTCATCGTAGGGCAAGGCGTCGAGCGCCACGCAGGCATTCTGCAGGCGGTGCTCGCCGTAGGCGCGGCGCAGGGCGAGCACGGCACTGCCGGTGAAGCTGCGGCCGGCGAACCGGAAGGGTTCTGGTGGAAAGCAGCCGGTGCTTAATCCTGCGTTTTCGTCTTCGCGCAGTTTGCGCGCAATCGTTAGTGTCTGTTTCATTTTGTGTCTCCGTGTGTGTTCGTGTGTGTTTGTGTTTTTAGAACGCCAAGAGCAAAGCGCCCAAGGCGAGGATTAAAAAGACGGTCAGAACCTCTGCCGCCATGGTGAGTGCGTGTTTCATAACAACGCGAACAATGCGCGTTGTGTGCTGTGCTGTCAAATAAAAAAACATGGTGGTGCAAACTTTTTTTCTGGCCCCCTATTTGCGGCCCTTGGCTTCGTAGGTGCCGAGCGCCTCGGCGATCCGCCCATGTGCCAACTGGATCGACGCCAAGGCGGCCGCGCGTTCAATGTCGGAGGGTTCACGTTTTCCGGCAGCGTCGAAACAATCGAGCCACCAGCTAAAGGCCGCGCGGTAAACGTCCGCCGGGACCCATCCAAGCGCACTTGCGGCCGTCCTTGCGCGGTCTCTGATTTCTTTTGTGACGCGTGTGTTGACGGTCACGCTTCGGACGGAGCGTGTCAGCACGCGATTGGGGCGCTTTTTCATAACGAGGCAACCAGAGCACTAGTCAACCGAGAGTGCAAGGTGATTCGTTCTGGGGTTTTCCCCTTAACAAATAAAACTTGCTGAAAGTTGTGGTTGTGTAGCGTGTGCTGTTTGCTTACAACTGCGCGCATGTCTAACGCATCACCGCTTGAATACCTGAGACCGAAAGAAGCAGCAAAGCGCCTTGGCATCAGTCGCAACACGCTCAACCGCTATCTCGCCAAGGGCCTAATCCGGTGCTCCCGGCCGTCTCTGCGTTGCACCTTGATTAGCACGGCCGAGCTCGCGCGGTTCTACGGCGCGACCGCCCAGCCGGTGCCGGTTTCCGTGGTCCGTGTTGCCTAGTGTATGGCCGCCCATACCAAGACAGCGGCCACGGCGAGAAAGCGCGCCACAGGGCCAGCCAAGGCCCAAGAATCTGCGCCGGGTGCCGTGGTGCAAGAGGCCCCGGCAGAGAAACCGGCATTTCAGCCGGTCAAGCTGTCCGCCGGTTCGACCGGCATGACGATACCGGAAGACAAGGCACAAGCCATTGCGGCAATGCACATTGCCGGTGTTCCCATCACACGCATTTGCGAGGAGGTCGGCGTCAGCTATCACACGGCCGCCGCTTTGATCCGCAACCGGCCCGAGCTGCTCGACATGGCGCGCGATGTGACCGCGAAAAATTGGGCGACGCTGGCGGCCCTGGGCACTGCGCAGCTTGTTGACCGGCTGCCGCAGATGAGAGACCAAGCGCTCTCCGTGCTCTCTGCGATTGCGACCGAGAAAGCAGAACTGCTAGCTGGTGGTGCGACAAGCCGGGTCGAGATCGTCGCTGCGCCCGCCGTTGATGAGTGGAGTGATGTCGTCGAGGGTGTGGTGATTGAATCGTCGGCGGTTTCGATAGGTAACACCGGCCGAACGGGCGCCGCAAAAGGCCCGACACCGCCGCCTCCGGCCCTGGTTGACCGCGCAGACGGTGAACAACCGTTTGTTTCCGAGTGTTCCGACACTGTTGACGCGTCCGGTGTGTCGGTTTTTGAGCCGGTAGAGGCCCCATTTTTGCCCCCCCCACCCCCTACCGACAGAGGGGAGGGGGGGATTGCCTCTTCTTCTAATAGATCACTACCCGATTCATTATCCGACGCCGAAATTTTTCGCAAAAGCACCTAACCCCCAACCATTTACCCACACATTATCACGATGAAGCCTAACCTAAAACCGTATCACAACAAGCTGAAGGCGTTGTTTGCCCAGCACATACAATCGAATGTCGAGAGCAGTCGGCCCGAGGTTGAGCCGACGGTTGAGTCGCCCACCCCTGCCTCGCCCGACCCTGTAAACTCTGGCGGCCCCGCGCCTCATTACTCTGACAAGAAGGCGCTTGCCGAGTATGTCGCCAAGCAGGCCGGCTTTGTTCCCGGCTACAAGGTCACGGCCAAGGTTTCGCCCAAGAAGATCGAGAACAACCACTACGTCTGGATCTCTGTTCCCGGCTGGAGCGAGCTGTGCTTGATGGGCGTTAAGACGCGGGAGGAGTGGCCGGCGGGCAGTGGGCCCAAGTGTGAGTATGTCCAGGCCAACAGTGACGGCATGCTGGTATTTGACACAAAAGAACGCGGTCCTAGATGGAAGCGGAGGGGGGCACGATGAGCGCCGAAGCGACTAACTGGGTTTGGAAGCACAGTGAGGCGGCCGGCTCGGATCGCCTGGTTCTGTTGGCCTTGGCCGACTTCTGTAACGAGACGGCTGAGTGTTACGCCTCTTACGGCACGCTGGTTAAGAAGACCCGGCTTGGACAGAAGACCGTATACCGCTCTCTCAAATCCCTGCAATCAGCGGGCGAGGTTGAGCAGATCAAGCAGGGTGAGTTTGGCGACGGCGGGCAGGTGGCCAACGAGTGGAAGTTGCCCAAAATCCATATTGGTCAAAATGACCTAGTAGTCAATTTGACCAATAGGCCGGAACCTCTATTGGTCAAATTGACCAATACTATTGGTCAAAATGACCAATCAACAATACATAACAATACAGATAATAATAGTAGCTCGCCTACGGCTCGCCCCCAAACGCCGCAGCTAACCGTAATCAAACAATCCAATTCGCCACCCTCTCTGGATTCAGAGATAAAGTTGGTCCGCAAACGAGAGGGCGTTCTCGGCAAGGGATTGACCGACGAGCAATGGCTCCGCCGGTTGGGCGAGAAGAATCCCAACATCGACATCCTCGTCCTCTTCGACCGCTGCCTCGCGTGGTGCAAGGAGAAGGGCAAGGTGGCCAGCCGCCGGCAGTTCATGGCCTTTGTCCGCAACGCCCAGAGGGACGTGCCCATGGCCCCCATTGCCCTCCCCTCCGTGCCCTCCGGGCAGTCAGCCTTTGAGCGGGAGTTGGCCGAGATTAGAAGGGCGGTGGGATCGTGACCGTCCTATCGGCTAGGGACAAGGGGGCGCACGCCGAGCTGCTGTTCTGCGCCGAGGCTGGGGCGCGCGGCTATACGATCTTCACGCCCTTGGTCGGCAGCCCCAAGGCCGACGTTTGCCTCAAGATGGGCCAAGGCCCCTACATCGGCATCCAAGTCAAGCGGGCCTGTCTAAGCACCCAGGCTGACGGCTTTTACAAGGTCAGCACATCCTCGCGGAACAAGAAGTATACCACCGGCGACTTTGACGTGCTGGCCGCCTACCTGCCCGACCTCCATGAGTTTGTCTTCTGGCACCTGGCCGATGTCGCGCACTACGGCCAGATCAGCTACTCCCCCGGCCGGCACCGTGACCCTGGTAACTGGAGCCTTTTAGGTGCTCTCGCAGAATCCTCAACCGCGAACCGATAAACAATTTTTACCGCTTACCCCCTACCCCAGCGGATGTCTGACCCCCACTGTATATTGGTCCAGTATTTATGAAAACCCGTAAACCCACCAAGAAAGCCGCTGCCGTGAAGCGGAAAACCATCACCCCGAAATCCCAAAACGTCGCCGATCTGCGCGCCACGATTAAGAGCTCCATAGGCACCTTGGTCGCCCTAGACCTGCTCATCGACCGCTCGAAATCCCAAAACGTCGCCGATCTGCGCGCCACGATTAAGAGCGCCATAGGCGCCTTGGTCGCCCTAGACCTGCTCATCGACCGCTTAATTGCCGACAAGCAATGAACCCACGCGATGCATGGCTCCATGAGCAGCTGGATGGCGCCACTGCACGCAAGAACGGGGAAGTTTTAGCCTTCCTGCCAGACGGCACACCCTCGCCCGAGACGGAGCGTTTGCTCCGCTCGGTGCGGGAGGCGTGCGACCGATTTTGGGAGCGCCGAGGCGTCCTAAAAATTCCTCAAAAAAACTTGTAGACACACAGCACACATCCGGCTACAAAAGTCCACAGTTGTTATGTCCACGTTCGTTTACGTTCTTATTTTCTTCGCCGCGATGTTCTTGCTCGCGCTGATCATCGAGGACGATGGCCAACCCCCAGCGTTATGAAAAAACCCGCCGCCATTCCCTACGACAGCACGGCCGAGAGCTACGTCTTGGGATCGCTCATGTTGCACTCCGACATCATCGACGAGTGGGACGAGCTGAACGCCGAATACTTTTTCCTCCCAGCCCACCAAAGCATCCTGGCGGCGATTACCGCCATCCGCGCCGGCGGCGGCATGCCCGACCTGCTCACCGTGACCCAACGCCTTGACGAGCGCGGCGAACTTGGGCAGGTCGGCGGTCCCGGCGTCTTGACCGAGATGTATAGCCACGGTGGCGGCCGCGACATCAACTACCATGTCGCCATCCTCCGCGACTACATGGCCCGCCGTCGCATCTTGGACGCCGCTGGCCGCATGTCCGTCGCCGCCAAAGACCCGGCCGTCGATGTCGAGGAGGTCTTGGCCCAGGCCGGCGAGAGCATTCTTGGCATCGACATGAGCGGCCGCCGCGATACTGCCGCCGCTGCCAGCGAGATGATCCACGGCGTCATGGCCGAGATGGAGCGCGCCATCTTGGAGAAGGGCAAGCCGAGGGGCGTGCACACCGGCTACGGCGACTTTGACACCATGACCGGCGGCCTGCGTGGCGGGCAGCTTATCTTGGTCGCCGCCCGCCCCGGCATGGGCAAGAGTGCCATGCTGCTTAACTTGGCCGGCCGCATGACGGCCAAGAAGACCAAGGTGCTCATCTACAGCTTGGAGATGAAGCGCTTTGACCTGATGCAGCGCATCATCTGTTCCCGCGCTCGGGTCAGCAGCACCCGCCTGCGCAACGGAGCCGTGGGCAAGGACGAGATTAAGCGCCTACAGGTCGAGAGCATGCGCCTGGCCGATGACCCGCTTTTCATCGACGACAGCGAGGCGCCGACAATCCATGAACTCCGCGCCCGCGCCCGCCGGGAGGTCCGCAAGCACGACATCAAGTGCATCATGGTCGATTACTTGGGCCTCATCCGTGTGGCCGGCGCCACGATCAAGAGCCGCGAGAACGAGGTCGGCATGGTTAGTAGGGGCTTAAAGGCCATGGCCATGGAGCTAGACATCCCGGTGATCGCCGCCGCCCAGCTCAACCGTCAAGTCGAGGGGCGCACCGACAGCCGCCCGAAGCTCTCCGATCTGCGCGACAGCGGCAGCCTGGAGCAAGACGCCGACATCGTGACCACCCTTTACCGCCCCGACTACTACGAGAACGCGCAGCACGGCAGCGACCCCCAGCCCGCCGAGTGGAACATGGTCAAGCACCGCGAGGGCAAGACCGGCATGCTCCCCATGACTTGGCACCCTGAGTTCACCCGCTTTGACGCTGGCAAGTTTGATTCCACGCCCCGCCTTATTGACGAGCCCGCCACCTATTCCGCCCGCAAACCCGACCTGCATGAGATCAACGCCCTGCTCAATGAATAGCCGCCAAAAAGGAGCCCGAGGAGAACGCATGTTCCGCGACATGTTCCGCGAAGCCGGCTTTGAGGCCCGCCGTGGGCAGCAGTTTAGCGGCGGCACCGACAGCCCGGACGTGGTTGTTCCCGCCCTCCCCGACTTCCATTGGGAAATAAAGTTCTGCCAGGTGGTCAAAATCAAAGACTGGATGGCCCAAGCCGTCCGCGATGCCGGCGCCAAGCCCTTCCCGGTCGTCGGCCACAAGCGCAGCAACGAGGAACCCCTGGCCACGCTGCGCTTCAAAGACCTTCTTACGCTCATCGCGCATTCCGATTTCGTTGCTGCACAAGCACACAACACAACACAAACAAACATAAATAAGTAACATGGCTAAAATCCCAGAAACCAAAGCACCGGCCCTCGCTAACCTTGGCGAGCCGCCGTCCAAAGGAACCTACGTCGCGGTCTGCCTCGACGTGGTCGATCAATACAACGTCGAGCGCCGCAAGTATGAGAGCGAAGAGACGGAAATCGTCAACCTCACCCGCTTCATCTTCGGTGTAAAAACCAAAGATGGTTCGCTGCGCAAGCTGGCCAGCAAGTCCATGAAGATCAGCAACCATGAGAACAGCGCCCTCCGCGCCTTCTTGGTTAGCTGGCAGGGCGAAGCCCCGAAGCCCGGCTTTGACACGGCAAGCCTCATCGGCAAGCCCGCGCAAGTCACGGTCGTTGAGAACACCAAGGGCGACCGCACCTATAGCGACATCGGCACTATCTCCGAGGTCATGGAAGAGTTGCTGCCCAAGGTTCCCAAGGTCGAAGACTTCGGGGCCGCCGCCAGCAACGACAACACCGGAGCCGAAATTCCATTCTAACCATGAGCATCATCGGCAAATCACAATTCGGCAAACAGGGATTCATCTGCCTCGCCGGCCCCTACGCCGCGCATGAGGCGCACTTGATCCCCACAGTTGTCGCGGACGCCGTTCGCGCCAACAAGGACGTGCAAGTCGAAGAAACCCGCAACGGCGCCTACATCTGGCACCGCAGCAAACTTGGTCGGTAGCGTGTGTAACCGGGGAGGGCCGTGTGGCCCTCCCCACTACCCAATAAAAGTTATGGCAATTCTCGTAGAAAACAAAAACATGGGCGGCGGCCACTGGTATCAACCAGACGGCACCCCGCTTCACCAGGTTCCCAAGGCTGACGGCAAGGGCATGCGTGACACCACGCTGGCCGACGCCAAGAAGCTGGGGCTCTTGCCCTCTGTCACCGGCATCACCGACATCGTCGCCAAGCCGGCCCTAATGAACTGGAAGGCGACTCAAGTAGCCGCCGCCGCCTTTGAAAGCCCACCGACCGGCGAAGAGTCGGCAGAATACTTCATCGAGCGGGTCATCAACGCCAGCCACCACCAAGTAGCCGGCGCCGCCGACTTAGGCAGCAAGGTGCATGACGCCCTGGAAAAGCTCCTCACCGATGGCCCCGACGCCATCGCCGAAGACATGTGGGCGTATGTCGCCCCGGTCGTCGCGTGGAAGAAGGAAGCCAAGATCACCTACGACCAGATTGAAAACGTCTTGGTCAACCTAGAGATCGGCTACGCCGGCCGCTGCGACGTGCTCGGTCACGATGCCGATGGCGCCCCGGTGATCATCGACTACAAGACGCGCAAGACTAAGCCCAAGCAGACCTGCAAGCCCTACGACACGCAAGGTATGCAGTTGGCCGCCTATGCCGTGGCGCATTACGGCTTGGACCGTCTGCCCGAAGTGAAGGCGTGGAACGTCTACATCAGCACGACCGAAGTCGGTCGCGTCGAAGGCTACCAGCATGAATCGCTGCTCCCGCATTGGGAGGCGTTCAAGGCTGCCGCCATCTTGTGGAGCCACATCAAGGGCTATGACCCGAGGCGCCCAGCGTTCACTACGCTGAAGGAGGCGGCATGAACGACAAAGACCCCATTGTCTCGGCCCTCATGTTCAGCAGCCAAATGACCCTCGACCTCGTCTGGGCAATGGGCTGGTGGACGGCGCTTGATGAAGGCGCGATCAAGGTATTCCGCCGCGAGCTGGAAGAACGCCGCAGGGTCAACCCAACGCTGGACGCCTGTGCCAAGGAGGCCGGCATCTAATATGCCCCCACGCAGAACCATAGCAATCGTCCGCAAGAAGCTCGGCCGCGAAAAGGCGGACGGGATGACCATGGGCGACGGCAAGGTCTACATCGACCCACGCCAATCCGGCGCGGACGAGCTGGACACGGTTCTGCATGAACTCATGCACCATGTCTGCCCTGACATGAGCGAAGAAGCTGTCGCCGAGAAGTCCGCCACGATGGCGAGGTCAATGTGGAAAGATAAGTGGAGGCGCGTTCACGAATGACCGCCGCCGGCTTCATCCTCATTGGCCTCGCCGCAGGCATGCTTATCGGTGCCCTCGCCGCCTACGGATTCATGTTCGTATGGGCGATCAAATACGGAAAAGAAACAGAAAACGAAGAATAACAACCAAATGAAACAAGGACTATACGCCAACATTAACGCCAAGCAAAAACGCATCGCCGCAGGCAGTGGCGAGAAGATGCGCAAACCCGGATCAGCCGGCGCTCCGACTGCCAAGGCGTTCAAGCAATCCGCGAGGACCGCTAAGACGCGCCGATAAGATGGCCGGAAAAGGCGACACGCCGCGTGCGGTGAATGGCACCCTTTTTCGCCGCAACTGGGACGGAATTTTTATGATGAAACCCAAACAGTATCCCGACTGGATATGCAATCAGTGCGGCCGTCTGCACGGCAAGCGCCCCGAGGGCAGGTCCGTGGCCACCTACCATATCGGGCGGTGCGGCGTCTGCGGCACTGGGGGCATCGAGGTTACTGAGCCGCGAGACTTTGGGCACCTGCGGGAAGGATGGGACCAATGACCTTCACGCCCCTCCTCATCACGACCGTCTGTTACCTGGTGACGGCCGCCGGCTTCTACCGCGAGGGCAACGTCGGTCTTTCCGTCGCCTTCCTTGGCTACAGCTTCGCCAATTTCGGCTTCCTCTATATTTGCGTCGCCGGTCAACCCTGACTTTATGGAAAAATATAAAACGATGACACCCGAGATTGAGGCCATCGACAACGAGATTGCCCGACTCAAAGCCCTGCGCTCCACAATGATTGCCAAGGCTGCCAAGAAAAAGGCCGACGCCCTGTGCGCCGAGATGGCCGCTAAAAAGGCCCGCCGATGAACACCGCAACCGAGACGTTACGAATCGCCGCAGAGGCGGTCTGCGGAGATCGCAACCAAAGCTACGGCTGCCCGACTGATGGCTTCCGAACCCAAGCCGAGATGTTCAGCAGCTACCTCTCCCGGACCAACGGCGCCAACGTCTTGGTCACACCAAGCGACATCGCCGCGCTGATGATCTTGGTCAAAATCGCGCGCCAAGCGCACCGCCCCAAGGCGGACAACTGGATCGACGCGGCCGGCTACGCAGCGTGTGGCGCCCAGTGCGACGCGGCAAAATGAAATTCAAAGCGACAGTCAAAGGTATTGCGGCGCTAGGAGGCATTCGCCCCGGTAGTCACATAACCGCCTGCCCCGTAACCGCAACAAAAGCGGGGCCTGTCGCCCTCTCTCTATGACCATCTGGCCCACCAAAGACCGCGTCTACGTTGACGGCATCGACTGCCCCTGCCGCATCCAATACGGCGTCAACAACGGCGGGATGGAGAACGATTACATCACCGTCGCCCGCGAGGACAACGGCCGCTGGCTCACCGCCCGCATCGACCAGATCAGGTCGGCGCCGAATCCGACGTTGGATATTGAGGAACAACAATGAAATCCGACCAGCAATTTCTCGGCGACTTGAGCGCCAGTCGGCGGGCGGTCAACGACTTCGCCGACAAGCTGCGTCAGACCGGCATGCAAGTCTGGCTACCGCCGCAACGCACCCGCCCCGATGCTTCCGCGCGCGAGCAATACGCCGACAACGGCGACCTCATGGTGCAGGGCCGCGTCGAGCACAAGGTCCGCACCAACCTGCATTTCACCAACCGCGAAGACTACCCCTATCCCACGGTCATCGTGGACGAGGCTTACAAGGTCGATGCCAAGGCCGACACGCCGGTCTTGGCTTACGTCATCGAGAACGCCAACCGCACCGTGGCCGCCGTCGTCTATGGATGGACCCGCAAGCACTGGCAGGTCGAGGAGGTCTACGACCCGAGGCAAGGCCGCCGCTGCCGCAACTACACGGTGCCCAAGCAGCATGTGCGGTTCTGTGAGCCGCAGGAGGCATTCGCATGACTTTGCGCAAAGGAGAACAGGGGCCGCGATTACTGATCTGGGAAGGTCGGTGCGCCTCGCGCTGCGCCTGCCAATGCGCGGTGGCGGCACTGTGGAGTGCTGTCACCACTTTTTTAAGATGAGCACCAAACCCAAGTCCGCCGCCAGCCGCTTCACGCCGACCGCTCATCCGGTGATGCAGCTCCCGCCCAAGGAGACACTGCTCGCCATGGGACCGGAGAAGGGCTGGGAGCTAATGATGAAGCGGGAGGAGCTAATCCTCAAAGAGAAGGTAGACCCCTTCCGCTACGGCTATATCCCGCCGATATGGAAAGGCGCGTCTAGGTATCTTGAACAGCACCGCGAGCTGCTTGTCATGGGCGGCAACCGCTCCGGCAAGACGGAGTGGGCGGCGAGAGAAGTTGTCCGCCGGCTGTGGGAGAAGAAGCAATCCGTGGCGTGGTGCTTCCAAACCACGGCGCCGAACAGTATCGAAATGCAGCAGCCGCGAGTGTTCAAGTATCTCCCGAGCGAATGGCGAACGGCGCGGAAAGGAACCGTGACAAACATAACCTTTTCAGTGAAGGGGGGTTTTACAGAATCCAAGTTCGTCGCCCCCAACGGCAGCCAGTGCGTCTTTCGCAATTACTCGCAAGACATTTCCACCATCGAAGGCGGGGAGATTGACATAGCCTGGTGCGATGAGCTGGTGCCCATCGACTTTCTGGAAACCCTGCGCTTCCGTCTGCTCGACCGCAACGGTGTCCTCATCGTCACCTTCACGCCGATTGAAGGCTACAGTCCGGTGGTAAAAGATTACCTTACCGGTGCGCGGACGGTCACGGCCGTCGATGCTGAGTTGCTGCCCAAGTTTAAGGATGACAAGGGCGAGAAAATACTCACCGGATACGAGCAAGTTCCACTAATCCAACTCGGCCGCAAGGACCGCCCGATCATTTACTTCCACACCAAGGACAACCCCTGGGCCGGCTGGGAGCGCATGCAGACCGAGTTGCGCAACGAGACCAAGGAGAAGATCCTCTGCCGCGCCTACGGCGTCCCGACCCGCTCGATCAACAACCGCTTTCCCCTCTTCAACGACCGCGTTCACGTCATCAAGCACGATTGGATTCCGACCACCGGCACCCGCTACCAATTCATTGATCCCTGCTCCGGCCGCAACTGGGCCATGATCTGGGCCATCTTTGACTCAGCCAACCGTTGCTTCATCTACCGCGAATGGCCCTGCCCCGACGAGTATGTTGAAGGTGTCGGCTACCCTGGCATGTGGGCCGAACCGGACGGCAAGAAGGCCGATGGCCGCCAGGGCCCCGCGCAGAAGGACTTCGGCTTCGGCCTCTCCCGCTATGTTGAAGAGATCCGCAACGTGGAGAACGGCGAGAAAATCTTTGAGCGATGGATGGACAGCCGCTACGGCAACGCGCAGACCTTGGCCAAGGAACGGCCGACCACGTTGATCGAGGAGATGAGCGAGCTAGGCATGGACTTCACGGCAACCCCCGGCGACACGATTGATGAAGGCGTCAGCATGATTAACTCCTGGCTGCACTACGACCGCGACAAGCCGATCAGCGCGCTCAACCAGCCCAAGCTCTACATCAGCGAGAAGTGCAAGAACGTTATCTACTGCATGAAAGAATGGACCGGCAGTGACGGGGCCAAGGGAAGCTCCAAGGACTTCCCGGATTTGGTCAGATACTTGTGCCTCTCCGGCGTCAACAACGTCGAGGGCGACATCCTCATGGCGCGCGGCGGCGGGAGCTATTGATTTATGAAAACAAACAAAGCAGCCATGGCATGCAATAAACCCAAGCGCACGCCGAGTCACCCAACCAAGAGCCACGTTGTCAAAGCATGCGGCGACGACCTTCCGGTCGGCGGCAAGCTGATCCGCTTCGGCCAGCAAGGCGTCAAGGGCTCACCGGCCGGCAGCGCCCGCAACAAGTCCTTCAAAGCCCGCCATGCCAAGAACATCGCCAAGGGCAAAAGCAGCGCGGCCTATTGGGCGGCGACCACAAAGTGGTGAGCGACAAAGATTATTGCTGGTCCGAGCTAACGCGCAAAAACCCGCGCCTCTTGGACGATCCGCATTTCACGCCCTCCGGCATGCGCAAGTTCTTTGACCGCGTCTACGAAGCCGGCTGGAACGCTGGCTACAAGTCATCGCAAGCCGCACCCCAAGCCGGCGCCGACATCTTCACCACGTTCTTCGGGGCAACACGATGACCACCATCTCCCGCAACCAACCGCCGCCACCGGACGACCGGAAGGTCACGGCCAGGGGCGCCCCATTGTGCCAGGTATGCGAAAAGCCGCTTACGGTGAAATGGCTCGAAGATCCGCAGCTCGGCCCCTGCTGCATGGACTGCGCGCCGCACGTTATCGCGGCTGACAAGCTGCTCTACTTCACCAGATTCACATAAGAACACCCCCCTAAAACCCACGGATAGAAAACGCATTACATGTTCACAAGTATATTCAAAACACTCCTAACCAAAGTTAGGGCCATCCCCTTAGACCTCTACAAAGTCAGCGACGACTTCGACCCCGATGCCGCCCTAGCATTCAGCCGCGAGCAAGCCCCCCCGAGTTACTTGGCGGTAATGACAACCCTGCAAGACCGCATCGCCGATGCCGTCCTGCTGGTCAGCGCCATGGCGACATCGAAGGAGCCGGGCTTTGTCGCCCACGCCGCTGGCCAACTAAATGCCCTGCAGGAGCTGTGGGACGACTTAGAGCAGCGCAGGGCCGAGGCGGCCAAGCTGTAGGTTCCCGCTCGGGTATAAAAAGCCGCCGCCCGACCGCTTTATACCATGTCGGGTATAGCCGACATCCCGCTCGGGAACGCAACGCTACACCGGTCACGCTACACCATCAATCCACTGTTTGATTTACAACCCCCAGATGAACTCTCAGTCGATCTCCGGCCGCCAGCACAAACAGCATACCCTTTAAGCCATTCTCGCCAAATGTCCTCGGAAGCCATTTGCAAGCAATGCGCATCATTCCCCCCAAAGATCCCAAAAGCATCTTCCGCCCCAATCCCCTGCCATTCGCCATTCCCGAATAGCGAATAAATTCACATTGTAAAACATTCCCCTTGCGGTGTGTGCGGTTGTGTGCTATTAGTAAGCGGAAGTGAGGCCCCGCGCCTCCTTCTACGGTCCTGCGCGCCGTTCCCCAAAATGCGCTGGCGCACCACTTGAGGGGTTTTTCCTTATGGCAACAGACACGACGACCGACACGGTCGCAGCGAAAGCAGACGACGTTGATGTAGTTTCTATGGCTTTGGCCGATCTGGGCATCCCGCCCGCACCGGCCCCCGAGCCAGAGGACGAAACGGAGTCTGAGGAAACGATCTCTGACAATTCTGACGAAACAGAGGACACCGAGGAGAAATCCGAAGAGTCCGGTGAAGATCCCGTCACTGAACCCGAGGACAGCGAGGAGGACGAGCCGGCCGATACAGAAGCCGGCGCCGAGGCCCCGAAGGACAAGGTTCAGAAGCGGATCGACAAGTTGGTCGCCAAGCAGCGTGAGTCCGAAGAGCGGGCCACCGCCGTCTCGGCCGAACTAGAACAGCTAAAAGCCGCCAGGGCGGAACTAGAGGCCCAGCTTAACCAGACCAGCCGCCCCATCCTCTCTCCGTCCGCCGACAATCCGTTGGCCGACGTTGATGGTGAAGAGGTCTTGGAGCAGCGCGTGCAGAACGCTCAAGCGGTAAGACGCTGGGCCCTGCAACATAGCGACGGCACCACGATCAAGAAACCGGATGGTTCGGAGCAGTTCATTAGCGGCGACGAGGTGAAAGATTACCTCATCAAAGCCGATGACATCCTCACCGTGCATGCGCCAGCGCGCAGGGCGTGGCTCTCGCAAAGAGCCCCTGCCGTCGAGGCGGCGAAGTCCATCTTCCCCGACCTCTTCAAGTCCGGCACGGACCTCAACAAAGCCTACCAGGCTACGGTCAAGTCGGCCCCGGAACTGTTGCGCATCCCGCAGCATGAATACTGGATCGGCCTCGCCCTCTACGGAGAGCAAGCCCTCATGGCCTCGCAAAAGGCCAAGGAGGCCAAGGCCGCCGCCGAGAAAAAGGTTTCGTCAAAGAAGTCAGAATCTAAGCCCCCATCCGCTGTGAAGCCGGTCAGCACGTCTAAGTCTGCCACCAAAGGCAGCTCTGCTGCAAAAAACCGCATCCTGTCAGGAGATGTTTCAATGGACGCCATTGAGGCATTCGTCTCCGAGGGACTGCTCTAAACCGCAATCACTACTTAGAAAATTCACAACACTATGTCCCAAGGACTTGTTCACCCCGCAGTTGGTCTTCGTGAAGACCTGGCTGACGTTATCTCGGTTGTAGACGCAAAAAACACGCCTGTAAGTTCTATGGCGAAGAAGGGCCAAGATTTATCTAATGGCTCAGTTTTTTCGTGGCAAGCCGACAGCTACAACGACCCGTCGTTCGGCGGCGTCCTCACCAACGCCGATGTCAGCACCTTCGCTGATCCGGCCGCTAACCGCGCCCTCCTCTCTGGCCGCGCCCAGAAGTTCCGCCGTTCCATCAAGGTCGATGACTTTGCCCAGAACGTCGATAACATCGCCGGCGTTGGTAAGAAAAAGGAAATGGCCCGTGGCGTTTCCCGCTCGTTGGTTGAAATCGCCCGTGACTTGGAATCCGCCATTTGTTCCGACAATGACTCGCAAGAGCAGACCGGCGCAACGCCGTTCAAGACTCGCGGCCTCGGCAGTTGGGTAAACAGCGCCGCGCAAAGCGATTTGCCCGTGCCGGCCAACTTCCGCACCCCGGCCGCCAGCATCAACAACACCAACCTCGCCGCCCTCACCGAAGCCAACGTGCAGAGCATGCTCCAGTCGATCTACACGGTCACTGGCCAGATCAGCACGATGGTCCTGGTTTGCGGACCCGAGCTGAAGCGCAAGTTCACCGAGTTCACACGCTTCGCCACCGGCGCTGACTCCGCGCAAGAGTTGTCCATCCGCACGTTCACCCAGCCTACAGAGGCCCGGAAGATCACTGCGAAGGTGGACACCTTTGAAGGTGACTTCGGCACAATTAGCCTGTTGCCATCACTGTTCAACGCGAAGGACCAGAACGAAGCCACCCAGCTTCGCCGTGGCTACCTGCTGGACCCGAACATGATCGAGTTGCGTTACGGCCGTCGCCCCCGCTTCCAAGAGCTGGAAGACCAAGGCGGCGGACCTCGCGGCCTCATCGACGCCATCTGCGCGCTCGTTTGCTGGAATCCGAAGTCCCTCGGTAAGTTCCACGCGACTTCCTAGTAACACCTAACAAGGAGAAATAATTACCATGCAAGTCTACGAACTGCCCAACGAAACCAAAGCCGCAACCGGCTACACCCACAAGGCCATTGTCACGCACGCTGATCTCACCGAGACCACTGCGGCAACAGCTCAAAACCTAACGCTACTGTCGCTTGCGGCGGGAGATGTCGTGCAAAACGCAGCGTTCAAGCTGGTCACCAGCTTTGCTGACGCGGCCGACAGCGCCAACAACACAACGACCATGACTCTTAGCGGAGCCGGTTCTGCGGTTGTGGCCGCCATGCAGGCAAACGCCAACGGCACTCCGGTGCTGTATAAAGCGTTCACCGCTACCTCGCCGGTCACGGTCGCCAGTGGCACCAGCACCGTGCAGCTCACCGTTGGCACCCCTGCGGCGACCAAAACGCTTGCCGCGCTTACCACCGGAGAACTGCATGTGTTCTTCGCCGTGAACAAGCTGGCGAACCTCTAAGACAAATGTCTTAACACTCTGTCGTCCGCTTCACGGCGGACGGCAGCAGTTAGGATGTCAAATAGTCTCTGGTCAGAATTTGTCACCGATCTCGGCGACGATCTGGCTCACGCAGTTAAGGAAGAATTGCTTACTGGATGGAACGCCTCGGCGGTCCTCTCCGGTGTGCGACAAAGCCGGATCGCTGAAGCCAACGCTCGTTTGGAGCATTGTGCCATCGAAGGCGTAGGGCAGCACACCATGAGCGTGGACGCCGATGTCTGGCATTCATGGCACGCCGCCGAGAATGGATGCTGGCACGACAAAGGCTTCCGCGACTGGTTCGCCAAGAAGCATCCCGAAACCACCGTTCCCTACACCCCTCGCAAAACCATGGTCGGCTACCGCCCCTCCGAAATAACCGGCATCTGTCCATGATCGAATCCCCCGACCGCGAAAAGATCAGCGAGATCCTGTCCGACATCGACCAGGCCGATGCGGACGGTAGCCAATACGTTCAGCGTAAACTCCGCAACTGGAACACCCGATATTGTGTGTGGCCGGGACAGTCAGAGGATGGCCGCAAACACGCCGGCGCCATGGGCCGCCAGCCCTGGCCTTGGGACGGCGCAGCCGATACCCGTGTGCGATTGGCCGACAATATCATTCGGGACCATTGCGCTATCTTGACAAACGCATTCTTCAAGAGCCGCGTGCAGGTCCAGCCGGTGGAGAGCATGGACGCGGCGAAGCGCAACGCCGCCGAGACGGTGCTCAAGTGGCTTCTCTTCCAGCACTGCCTAGACGACCTCCGCCGCGAGATCCGCTTGGCCACCGAGTTCCGCGAGACCTACGGACTCTCGATCATGGCGATTGATTGGCAGCAGACGACCCGCACCGAGATCAAGCGGTTCACTATTGAGGAAGCCCAGATGATGGTGGAGGAGTCGCAAGACCCCAACCTCGCCGCCCTCTTGGAGATCGTCATGGACCCGCTGCAAGAGGAGACCGCCGCCGAGTTGCTCGGCCAAGTCGTGCCCGAGTTGGGCAAGGTTTCCAAGGTCCGCGCCCTGCGCGACAAAGGCGAAGTCGAATGGGAGAGCCCCTACATTTTTGAATCAAAGCCCGTCTGGACCGCCCTTGAGGCTTGGGAGGATGTCATCTTCCCCATCCAGACCTTCTCTCTCCAGCGCGCCGCGTTCGTTGCCCGCAGAGAATTACTCAATGAAGTGGAGTTGCGCGAGCGGGCCGCTGTCGAGGGATGGGACGAGGATTGGGTTGAGGAAGCCGTCAAGCACAAGGGCCAGCTCAAGCGCATCCATCTTAACCTCCACCGCACCGACCAGTTCCTCTTTGAGCAACTGCGCGACTTGATTGAAATTTGGCACGTCTTCCGCAAGGAGAACGACCCCAAGACCGACGCCATCCGCGTCACGCGCTCCGTCATCAGCTACCACATCCCCGACAAGGCCGCCATCCATGAGCTACTGCCCTACGCGCACGGCATGTATCCCTTTGTCGAGATGCCCCGCGAGCGCAGCACCCGCCCTCTCTTGGAGAGCCGTGGCATCCCCGAGCTAGTCCAGACCGCGCAGGAAGAAATCAAGATCCAACGCGACTACCGCGCCGACCGCGCCTCGATCAGTATTCTCCCGCCCGTCCGCGTGCCAGCCAACCGGGGCAAGTTTGACTTGGTCATGGGGCCCGGCGTCCAAATCCCCGAGCGTCGGCCTAACGAGATCGGCTGGATGGACCCGCCCCGCCCCGACTCCGGCAGCATTGAAGTGGAGAACGCCACCCGCTTTGACGTGAACAACTATTTCGGCCGCATGGCAGACGGTGTCCCGCCGCAGATGTCCATGATCCATACCCAAGAGATGATCGACAGCTACCTCTTGGACATGAAGCTCTGCGTGATCCAGACCATGGCGCTGGCCCAGCAGTATATGACGCCCGAAGAAGTTTCCCGCGTCACCGGCAACGCCTCGCTGGCTTTCAGCGCAAGCCCACAAGACATCCGTGGGCGATTTGACATCACCGCCGAGTTTGACGCGCGGCTTTTGGACAGCGAGGCACTAGGCGCCAAGCTCGACTACTTGGCCAAGGTCTTGGTTCCCCTCGACAGCTTTGGGGTCATCGACCGGGCGGGCCTGGTCAAATACATGTTCCAAGCCGTCGATCCCAATATGGCGAGCATGCTGGTCCAAGACATCGGCGCCGCGACCCAGCAGGAGATCGAAGACGAGCAGGGCGCCTTTGCCAAGATCGCCGCCGGCACCGAGCCCCCGATGAAAGAAGGCGGCCAAAACGCCCAGGTCCGCTTGCAGACGCTCCAGCAAATCATCCAAAGCAACCCGGCCGTCTCCCAGCGTTACCAGCAGGACGAAATCTTCCGCCGCATGTTGGACGCCCGCATGCAGGCATTCAACTTCCAGCTCCAGCAGAGCCAAAACGCCGTCATCGGCCGGGTCGGCGCGCAGCCCGCGCTCCAGCAGATGGCGCAGGAGCAACAACTCGGAGGTCCGCAAGCAGCGGCATAACTTATGGCAGCTTTCCCCAACGTCTCCGTCCGCAACCTCGCCGGGTTTAACATCCCGCAGTTCAGCTCCATCGACCTTAACTACGTCGGCGCCACGAACAACCTCTCCACGGTCATCTACAGGGAAGGCGCCACCACAGTCGCCACCCTGACCTTCACCT
>Ga0247842_10002761_pt1 | contig 25146 bp, 21 predicted proteins | sample LaCruzMarch2015__3_FD_192411 | JGI IMG/M metagenome (GOLD analysis project Ga0247842, IMG submission 192411) | Freshwater microbial communities from meromictic Lake La Cruz, Castile-La Mancha, Spain - LaCruzMarch2015_19m | ecosystem: Environmental > Aquatic > Freshwater > Lake | place: Spain...
GCGATGTCAAGTCTTATTGCGCGCTTTTCGTAACAATAATGTGTTACAACACAATTAGTTCCATAAAACAACGCGAATTCAACATATTACGCGATACAGACAAGCGTCTTGGGAAAACTCCGGACTAAGTGGCCGATTGTGTTCGTACCTTAAGTGTTCTCCCTGTAGTTTTTCGATAAAGCAATTCTACCACGAGACACAAAGGTATGAGAGCGATCATGGTTATGAAGGCCGGCTTCGAATTCTGGTAGATGTAAACTGCTAAAAATACGAACATAAACAGACATGCGGCAATAGCAGAAAAGATGATAACCTTTTTTCCTCCCGTCTCCGAAGTTAGCCGCAGATGAGCGGCGTTTACGCAGGCATAAATCAACAAAAAAGCGCCGCTGCCCATCATTGCCACACCCGAAAGATCGAAAAACAAGATAAAGAGGATTACAGCGCAAGATGTAATTACCAATCCTCCTGTGCCCCCCTGCCAAATCACGCGAGAAAACTCTGTCGGGAGTTCACCATCTTTAGCAATCATGTAGCTGACGTTCGCGGCCCCAAAAAGCGTAGCGTTGATAGCCGAGGCTGTTGAAAATAGGGCTCCCACGGCAATAAGCTTGAACCCGAGGTTACCAAGGAAAGGTCTCGCGGCTTCCGCCAACGCGTAATCTTTAGCGGCCACTATGGCCTTGATGTCAAGATTCCCAATGACTGCCACAGACACGGCCAAATAAATTAGAATGACGCTTAGGACACTCAAATAGAGCGCCTTCGGCAGAAGCTTCTTCGGATCAACCATATCTCCCGCAGCGTTTGCCACTAAACCAAAACCTTCATATCCGATAAAAAGAACACCGGCCCCAAATATGATCCCTGAACCTGGAGGCCAGTGACTGGTAGACAAATAACCAGGGTGGATGAAGAACAAACCCGCCCCGGCGAACAATAGCAAAATCACCAATTTTATGGCCACTATTGCTGTTTCAGACTTACCAACCACTCCGGCTCCGATGAAATTTATCCCGGTGAATAGTATGACTATCCCAACGCCTATGGCCTTTGGGAGCCATTCGGTGGAATAATGAGTGAAGAAAGTTCCGGCGTACCCTGCAAACGCCTGGGCATATAGTGCTAGAGCAATCACGTAACCAACCCACATGTAAAGATTTATCCCACCACTTAGGACGCCATCCCCGAATCCCTGAACGAGGAATTCGACCGATCCTCCTGCAGAAGGATAGCGAGCGCCCAGCTTGGCATATGAATAGGTCGAAGGTAGCACTACCAGACCTCCGATTGCAAAGGACAACCACATTGCAGATCCAGAGGCCTCTGCCACCACCCCAAGAATCGAGAAAATACCGGCGCCGACCATGCCGCCGATTCCGATGGCCATAGCGGCGAAAAGTCCTATTGTGTCTCGATTAGAAGCTTTTCCAGTAACAGCGATTGAAGTGGAGCCCGGAGCGGTCATTTCATCCTCACTTCTGCCTCATCACTTAACGAGGCTTACATTTCATTTGAAACGGAGAGGCTTGATTAGAAGCAAACTCTATTATAACACGCAGGTATGGTAATGGCGAACAGGTTAGGCGAAAAAGCTGGATGGATCGGCGGATGGTGTGGAGGATTCTTGTGGGTTCTTCTCCTGTCTGTCATGTGGGTGGTAAAAGGAAGGGGCGATAATCGAATTCCTCGAACCCGGGATAGCTGTTACGCATCTTACAATTGACGCCGCGGTTACATGGATGAGCGAACAGGAAATCATTCTTCCGTTCCCTGACACAAAATCGCGGCACCCATTTCAGGTTTTAGAAAAAAAACCGTTGCGGCGCACTATTGTAAGGCTGAGTTGGAATCTCTCATAACAGCCGCTAATAAGATCTGCGGGGATGAGTCCCGTAAAAGTCCCGTATTGGTGCTTCTAAAGAAAAAGCCACTCCACCTTGCCACTAGTTAAGGTCTTGGAATGGCTTATGTTTTCTGGTGCCGAGGGACGGAATCGAACCATCGACACAAGGATTTTCAGTCCTCTGCTCTACCGGCTGAGCTACCTCGGCGCTGAGTAGGACAATCATATTAGGCGCGACCCGAGATGTCAACGAAATTTGCCGCCTCAATATTTGAGCCGATGTCCGGACATAAGAAGCATTAATCTTTTTTCAGGAATTCGTGAGCAATGTTCCTGATGCCTTTGTTCTGCAACATGTGGAAGCTTCTCATCCTTTTGACGTGAATCGGATTCAATGATCCAAGAGGAACGTACATGATCCGTTTCCCCATGCTCTTGGCCAGTTTTTTCCACCGTTGAGCCGGAGGCCTTTTAGCGGAATAGACTATGCCGGGCTTCTCCGAATAGGCGATGCCTGCAACTAACAGCCTTTCATGGCGGGTCGGTACAAAATCGAAATCGTGATCCAGCCAAATGTCAAACATTCTCATAGGCGGATAAGACATCATGAATCCTCCGTGTTCCATGCGACTGATCCCCGGACCGACCAGTTCGACGCCGGGCAGGGTTGAGTAGAAAGCCATGTCTGATTCCTGGGAGTGCTCTCCGAGCCATGTCATCTGGTATGGATACTTCACGGTATGTTCATCCTCCTCAAAAATAACCACCACGGATCCAAAATCTATTCCGCCTTCTTCGTCAGTCTTAACGTAGACTCTTTTCTCATAAAACCTCCTTAGAGTCTCACGGACATCAGGACCACCTCCAAAATCGGCAATAAACGGCTTTGAACCGGTCTGAGCAGTCAGAAGCAAATGATTCGCATGTCTCATAAGGGTGTCTCCCCACTGCTCCACCTCTACATCCTCCGGAGGGTACGAACATATATCAACCTCTCCTGGATCCGCTGTCTCCCATTTCCGCTTAAGGTGTTCCTTCCACTTTGACGAACTTACCGCCTTCATCCGATATTTTCTTGTAGTTTGGAAAAGAGTCCTGAGCTTTTTGTGGAGGACTATCTTGTGGCCGTGAAACATGAGATTGTCTTCATCCAGGAGGACGTTGGCAGGGTCAGACGGATCATTGGCCCATTCATAATCTGATAAAAATTCATGCACGTGATAGGCAAAATCCTCGTCCATTGCAGACCGTGCTGCAGAGACCAGGTGGTAAAGGTCCGGCAGCAATCGTCCTTTCAGCGTAAGCCATTTTCTTAGGAATTTCGCCCACGTGCTTCGGACGTATTCCGGAACTTCCTGGTGTGTTTGGCGACTAAAGTAATTGGCAGACTCTGCCATGAGGGAGACGATCATTTCGTGCCTGTTCACAGGGGCAGGGTTCTCTGGATTCTGACGCCACTTTTCAAAAGCTTCAGTGACCTTTGGTATTTCCGTAAAGCCTTTTTTCAGAGAGTCAGGATGGACAGGGGCTGACACCGCGGCCTTTACTCCGGTGTTTAGCAAGGGCAACGCCTGTGGTGTGTCCAATAGACTTACTAGGCCTGGAATATGGGCCAGTCCGCCTACGAAGAGGACTTTACCGTAAGTACGAGATGCTTCCTGTATGGCGGCCGCCATGAATGTCTCACGCCTCGAATTGTCGGCATCAACCTGCTGAATTTCCTTCATATAAACTGTCTGAAGAAAAGTCCTCTGTCCCATGACATCGATTAAATAGGCATCCGGCAGACTATCGGTAAACAAAGGATATCTGTGAGGCAAAGGATCTACGAACCGGAGAGGAATGTCTTTTTCAAGAGCAAGTCGGGCAGCTTCCTGGATGCCGTCCGATCCTTCGACGATGAGTACGGAATTCTCTCCGGCAGCAGTCTCGTAAACAATTGCCCAGTGATGGGGAAGCTTTCGAATAGCTATAGTTATTTCCTTATGAATTGCCCTGGGCAGTTCAACACAGATACAGTCCGGCCTCTCGTTTCGTACCAGCTTATTTACCTGGACTGAAAACTCCACGCGGTAATGGAGAACACCCACCAATATGATGTTGTCAACGCGAAAGACGTCAGACCAGTTTCGGGCCATCAAGTGGGGCAAGGTTTTCTCCGGTGATCTGAAGAATTGATTGATCCAGGGCCTGCCTCTCATTTGATCTCGCACGGGATTTCATAAGCCTGTGGGCGTACCTAGCGATATTGAGGCCATCCCGAATGCTGAGATCTTCATCTCTAGCATGAGATTTCTGAAGAAGAGCGACAACTTGCCGAATCATCTCGTCCGATGGGGCATCGAGTTGGCCTCTCAGTATCCGGAATTCTTCCTCGCCAGTGGGAAAATCCAGGTGTATGGCCGGTTGGAGTCTTGAATGGATGTATTCCGGGACTTCAAAAGTTGAGGCATCTTCATTCATGGTGACGCATATTCTGAATTCCGGGCTCGCCTTGATCTCTACACCTGCAACTATGGAATACACAGAACGACGCATATCCAGAAGGGGGGCGACTGAAGCCCAGCTTTTCTCACTCATCCTATTGCCCTCGTCCAGCAGGCATATCCCACCTCTAACCATGGCGGTCACCAATGGTGAAGCCATATATTTTATCTTTCCGTCGTCCGCTATTACGGGAGAAATGATAAGGTCGTCCGGCTTGGTGTCCACCGTGCATTGAGTGATGTAAAGGTCCTGTTTCATTCTCTTGGCAGCGGCGATGGCCAGAGACGTTTTTCCCACACCAGGCTTGCCCAAAATTCTCGGCTGCATGGGCGGATCTATGCCGTCCTCGTACCACGCTGCTAAGAGCTGCGTAAGAGGTTCCTCCATGCCCACCCACTCCACGTCAAGGGCAGGTGGGTCAAGCAAATGAATCTCTACGCCCTTGAAAGCAATCTTGTCTCTTCTGTCAGCCATTTCTGATTCCGATCACCTCAGAAATCTCCATGACCGGAGAGGCCTCCTCGATGGAGATCCCGAAGAATAGATTTCCCTATAAACCTTAAGCGACGGCATCGCCTATGTCAACCTGCACAAGGCAGCAGGAATCTTTCCTAAACCCACCTGGAAAAGATCTGATTTGACAGGAGCCGTCCCCTGGGAGTTAACACCATCATGTCTTCCTCAAACACAAAAAGACCTGCCTCTCTCAGGTCTCCAACGGTTTCACTCACGAAAGCAAATGCATCTACGCTGTAACGTTCTCCCAAAACCGCAAGATCCAATCCGCCTACAAGACGGGATCCCATAATAAGCGCATCCTTGAATCGGGTGAGCGGAGTCAGTTCTGTGAGAACGCCGAACGGCAGGTTGTTTGTGAGTAAGGCCTGTTGGTAGTCATTGAAGGCGTCCATATTGGAATACCTATGTCTGCCTGTCATACCGTGAGCACCAGGTCCGAAACCGAAATAGATCTGATCCTCCCAATATTTCAGGTTGTGACTGCAGCGCCGACCTCGAAGGCAGAAATTAGATACTTCGTAGTGCTCATACCCGGCCGATTTCGTTACTCGACAAATATGTTCATACTGGTCCGCAGCCAGATCATCGTCGCATGCAGGTTCTTTCCCGTCACGTATGAGCGACTCGGTTCTCGTTCCCTCTTTCAGTTCAAAAAGGTAAACCGACAGATGATCCGGTCCAAGGTTGAGCACCTGTTCCAGACCGTGGCTGAATGAATTCATAGACTGGCCGGGAAATCCGGCCATCAGATCTACTGATATATTATCAAAACCCGCAGATCTGATATCCTTGAAGGTGGACACAGCCTCACTTGAGTTATGGGGCCGCCCCATGCGCCTCAACTCTTCATCATTCAGGGACTGCATTCCAAGGCTGACTCGATTAACGCCTGCGCTGAGCAAATTCTTCAGGGCACGGCGATTAGAAGAGGCAGGGTTCACCTCTATTGTTATTTCAGGCCATGCAATAACTCTGAACTTGGCATGACAGGCATCAATGATTTTCGCAATCCGATCGGACCGCAAAAGGGAAGGGGTGCCCCCGCCGAAATATATTGAGTCCACGAGAAACTTGCCCTGTATCATTCCAGGGGCGGCACCATGACTCCAGAGATCCATTTCTCTCGTAACAGAGCTGGTGTATCTCTCCTCAAGAACTGGGTTGTAGGGATTGGTCACGAAAGCGCAGTAGTGACAGCGGCTCTTACAAAAGGGCACATGAATGTAAATGCCACCGGCATTGTGGTCCGATGGCCATGTCGTGGCTGATGGGTTCATCTGACGGTTTGTAATTCTACGGCAAGTAGCTTAACGCCGGTAGCGTAAAGGCAAGCTTTTTCTCTAGCCTGTCGGTTGGAGCGTTTTGCATCTAAGGACTCTGAGCGAATAACAGCTATCGGCATCGGCCCACACTAATTGTCGTCATGGACCCTTGTTGGAAGATTTTCCATCGCCTCGAAGAGTTCGTGCACATTGATGGGTTTTGTGATGTATCCATCCATCCCGGCTTCCAGGCAACGTTCACGATCCCCTGTCATTGCATGGGCGGTCATTGCCAGGATGGGAACATGAGTCCCACCTTTGGGATTTCTCTTTTTTTCTTATAGCAGTAGTAGCTTCGAAGCCATCCATTTCCGGCATTTGAATATCCATTAATATGACATCGAACTGGCTCTTATCAACAGCGTCGATAACTTGGCGCTATTCAGAAAACGAAGCATATTGGTCCCTCAATCAAGGCCATGTTTCTCGGAGCCGACTGATCACGCTAAATTCATTACAACCTTAACATCCTGTGATTCATGCAGCAATTGATTTCACGGACCAGCCTCCCAGTAGGATCTGTTTTTTTCCCCTCAGGAAAATAGATAGAACAAAATAACCAATAGCCCCAGACTTATCATGACCATTAGGTAGATCTGTTGATGGAGCTTCAATTCCTTCCAGTCCCTGTCCCCTCCCATGCCCTTCCAGTCGCGTGCTTTGGGTGGTGGACCCTCCGGAACCAGACCGACCTGCTTTCTGTATTCCTCAACAGCCTCTGCCTTGTATGGTTGTCCACAAATCCGACACTTTACAGGATAGTACTGCTGGGTCATGGTTCGCCAGCCTAAGGTCATAAAGGCCGTTAAATAGCTCATCACGGGTCCGTAGCCGTAGTCTACGATGTGTTTGGTGACACCTCGGCAGGAGACGCAGAAGCGGTTCAGGTAGATGAGGTTTTTAAGAACGACATACCCAATGACCACAGTTATTGATATTATCAAAATCCAGATAACCAGATGAACGATGAATTCTGTTGGGTCCATGAAAGCTCCGCAAGGCGTAACGTTCATTAACGGACGTTATAAATTATTTTACTAACGATGACCATTCCCGGTATTGATGCAATCAGTTGCCATCGAGAAGGGGTGCCGCGATTTTGTGTCAGGGAACGGAAGAATGATTTCGGACAGACAGGGCTGTAAGGAATCTGGCTTCCGGTTCTAGGATGGGGATACATGGCAATTGCGAAAGGATCTATGCGCCGAAGAAGGACCGCAGAGGGGTTAAGAAGTAGCGGTACCCGCAAGCATTGGGTATTCGATTAGTTGGCCTAACGGTGCGACTCACGGGTAGCGAGGTACGAGTAGTCCGAGAACTTCCAGATGAAGCATCATCAATTGACAATACCAGCAGCCTGTGGCTTAAATCATGTACGAAATATGACTGAACTGGGGGTTATGACAGGACCTGCCAAACTAGGTTTTCTTTTCGCCTTCTCACCTGGTCTGGACAGAAGAAATGGGACGTATATAGACAAGCAACCTGCTGGATTCTTGAGGCAACCGACACTCAGCAGGGAACTCGCAGGAATTACTATTTGGCGTCAATACGCATACCTGTTGCCCTATGTTTATGGCTCCGGTTTAGCAGGGTACCGACGTGAACTAATTGACACTCCGGATTATTATAACAACAGCTCTTATGACAGGTTCAACCAGGGATTGAACCAGGAAGGTTACATGCTCGATGCCTTAGTGTTGGCGGGACGTTTAGATTATGCTGTTGCTTCGAATTTGAATGTTTTCGCAACTTTCTTTACAGCGGAGAGAGCTTCAAAGGGGTACCCATGGGGCTTTATTTCACCACAATATTCTAGTGGGCCCATCACTGACTATTTCTATTCCGATTCTGGTTACACAGGAAATGTCATGCTTGACTTTTTTACCAATTCTCTTACTCCTTCAATTCCAGACACGTCACTTGGATATGAGATTGACCTTGGTTTGGCTTGGAATCTCCTTGAGAATTGGACAATCGAGGTAGTTGCTTCTCGATGGCAGCCTGGACGGTGGTTCAGTTATGCCTGCATAGACAAAAGTAACACTTGGAGAACTCCAAACCAGTTCAACAATTATGGCACGAATCCTGGAAAAACTATTGACCCTATCATGGCTCTTCGTGTTGATTTGACGTCAAGTTTCTGACGTCAGCGGGTGCCAAGATAGGTTACCTTTGTGCGCACCGTGCTCTTTCCGGAGCCCTTGGTCTTTCCGCTGCGCAGGGGATCTACCTTAACTCGACGAGCCTCCTGGTATACGTAATAGGTTGTGCCGTTCCTTTTTCCCGCGTAAATAGAGCCCATCGTGACCTCGCGGATGCTGTTTTACAACACTACCCCGCGATGTCAAGTCTTATTGTGCGCTTTTCGCAACAATCATGTGTTACAACACAATTAGTTCCATAAAACAACGCGAATTCAACATATTACGCGATACAGACAAGCGTCTTGGGAAAACTCCGGTCAATATCGGATTTGCTGTCCGGCACCATGCACGAATTTTTTTCGGAGTGTAGGCTTCCAGCCTGCAAAAGGTGCAGCAATTTTGGGCAGGCAAGATGGCACCGCTCCCAGGAAACCAGACGGAATTTCTGACCAACCATATAGAGGCGGGGAACTTATGGGCTAATGACACCGGGAGACGCAAAAAAACGTTTCACGCTGTCTGTAAACGTACGAAATCTCTTAGCATCCCGCGTCTGGGAGATTCGGTTTTTGCCTCTTGGGAGAGGCCGGGGTTGATGCTGGAGTTTCGGGTTGAAGTGAAGCCGGAGATGTGGGCTGGACTGGAGCCGCTGAGGTGCCTTTGTCGGCCTCGAATACCGGCAGGCCGTCGTTGATCCACGCCTCGCTTCCCCCGTGCAGGCTCCTTGCTTTTGTGAATCCTTTTCGCTCCAGTATGCCGACGGCCATGCTGGAGCGGTAGGCCGAGTTACAGACCAGGACCACAGCCTCCTGAGGATCGAGCAGACCTGAAAGGCCGGCCAGCCTATTGAGCGGAAGGTTCAGGACGGTTCCAATACGAACGGCCATCCATTCCGACGGCAGACGAACATCCACGATGATCGGGGCCTCCCCCTTCCCCATGAGACTGTACAGTTCACGCGGGGCGATGGGCGCACCGGCCGTCACAGGCAGTTGGGCCTTATCCCACGATTCCATTGTGATGACGGCCGCCGTGTACCCCACCCGGTGAAGTCGCAACATGCCTTCCTTGAGTTCTTCCAGAGTGCCCACAATGACCAACCTGGCATCCCAAGGCACGATGGTACCCACCCAGGTCTCCATGCGACCCCTGGCCGCGATGTTCACCGAACCGGTAATGTGCCATTGGGCATAGGATTGAGCATCCCTAAGATCCACCACGTAATATTTATCTGGGTTTGTTAGTTCGAGGGAAGGCGTTATTTCCGGAGGCCTGGCAGCGGTCCAATTCACCTCCGCCGGTCCCTCGCGATTCATCTTGGCGTTATACTTGAAGTACTGCGGTGCTTCGGGAAGACCTTCAAGCAGGTTCGCGACAAACTCACTTCTTTTGGTGTATTTCAAATACGAATTGGATGTCCTCTCTTTTCCGATAGTGGAGTAGGGCTCGTCTCCAAGGTGGGCGCCGCAGAGAGATCCCGCGCCGTGCGCAGGGAAGACCATCACGCCGTCGGATAACTTGGACAGCTTTTGCGTCCATGAATCGTACGTGGCCCCACCCAGCCATGCCGCGGAAATGGTTCCTTCAAGCAGGTCCGGCCGACCGACACTACCCACAAACAGCACGTCTCCAGTAAAGAGAAGTCTAGGCACGTCCGGTTGGTCTTTGCCGTAAACGGCACAGCACATACCGTCCGGTGTGTGGCCGGGAGTGTCCAAAAATTTTAAGGTGGCCTGACCGAGGCGAACGATCGAATTCTCATCAACTGCCTTGATGGAATACAGGGCACCCGATTTATGACTTTGATAGATGGGGCAACCGACGGCTCTCACCATTTCGGTATGGCCTGCCACGAAATCGGCGTGAGAATGGCTCAAATAAACCCCTTTGATTGTCGCACCTTCTTTTTTCGCCGTTTCCAGATAGAAAGAAATGTCTCGAACCGGGTCCACCAGCAGCGCGTCACCGTCGCTGATCAGCATGTACGAGTAGACTGACAGCACCGGCAGGGTAAACTGGATCACTTTGAATCCGGGAAAGGTATACGTGTCCACAATGCTGTGGGAAGATGTATCAACTCCGTGGGTCGTGGACTCCGAATCCTTAATCTCTGCCGCACACATAAGGTACGCTGCCAACAGGCAGACGCAGATTATGGAAAAAACAACGAGTCGCTTCATTGCCGGGAGAGCCTCCTTTTCGCACAAACCATACTGCCGCCGTCCACCTCTGTCGGGCACGTTGATATAACATAACGACCGGTCATCATTGCGACAAACGTGCCGTCCGTTTGCACTTATCTCTATCTTGATTTCCATACACAAGAACGGCTCGCTTGTAAAGTCTTTGAACAATAAGTAGAACAAGCAGAGAGAAGACAGAATGAGAATTTCAGGGAGGACATGTTCCACTATCCACGTTGCACATGCCCGGCGGGTGAACAAGCAGTCTCGGATCGGTTGAGGAATGACGATACCGGCTTCGATCCATGTTGGACATGTCCTTTTACTACGGAAAGCCAAAGCAAAGAGACGAGAAGAATTATTCTTTGCAGGTGAGGAGCGCGAGAAATAGCCTGGAAGTAAGTAACACATTTTGACTGGTTCAAGAACCGGTCGTGAAAGAAGGAGGCTTCGACAGATGATTAGGTTTATCCTGATTCTAGGACTTCTCGCGTTGAGCGTTTGCTCGGCTGTTGCCCAAGAATCCACTCAATACGGCCGGGAAGAAGCCGCCATTCGTCATCTGGTCGTGTTATATGTCAACGCCTTCAATCGGGGCGATGGAAAAGCACTCGCGGCATTGTGGGCTGAAGACGGGGAATACCTGGGCCCATCTGGTGAGACGGTGAAAGGTCGTGACAAGATCGAGGCAATCCTTGAAAAGTTTTTTTCAGAAAATAAAGGGTCTCAACTTGAGGTCGATCTGTCCGAAATCCGCATTACTGGACCCGAAAACGCTATAGAGGAGGGAGCGGCGCTTGTTAGCTACCCTGACGGGGTTTCGCGCGAGTCCAACTATGTCGTAAAGTATGTCAAGCGTGGCGATGACTGGAAAATAGCCCGCGCGTGTGAAACTCTGAGCCCTACATCGAATTACGAGCATTTGAAGGAACTCGAATGGATGATCGGAGAATGGGTTGATCAGCAAGAAGACTCAAAGGTGGAAATCCTTTGTGAATGGTCTCAGAACAATAATTTCATTACGGTGTCTTTTACAGCCAAGAAGTCTGACTGCGTCACGCTTGAGGGAACGCAAGTCATAGGATGGGACGCCTCAGCCAACAAGATCAAGTCATGGGTCTTCGATTCATCCGGAGGATTTGGAGAGGGCGTCTGGACGGGCAAAATACCTCGATGGGTGGTAAAGACTTCAGGAGTATTGACCAATGGAGAGAAAATATCAGCGGTGAACACATACACTTACGTGGACGAGAACACCTTCAAATTCAGTTCAACTAATCGGAAAGGCAGCGGCAAGGCCCTTCCGAATATAGATGAGGTCAAGATCGTTCGCAAACAACCGGGGCAATGAAGCGGGGCAGTTCACATAGGACGGCTTCTGCCATGCCCACCTGGTTGGCGGTGACAAGGGAACTCGGGGATGAATTGAATCAGGAACGGAGGATGAGCCATGAATAAAACGGCTTATATGGTAATAGCTTTCGTGTCGATCTTGGCCTTGACAGTTGGCGCTGCTTCAGCTCGTGGTTTGGGCGAAGAAAACAAAGTTGGCGGCCATGAACCTGGTAAAGGCCGAGGACCGGGCGTTGGTAATCATAGAGGTGGTTCCGGCGGAATAGGCCATATTGCTCCGTCGGCCAACCGACCATCATTCAACAAACAGCAGCCTTCGGGGCAGTTGTCCAAACCAACAGGAAGCGGTTATTCTAAGCCTACTTTCTCAAGGCAAAAGTCGTCATTTAAGCCTGAGTCTTTCCGGACTCAACCGAATACTAAACCTGGGGGCAACAAGATACCGGCTCAAGGCATACGTTCCCAGGCTGGACAAGCCTGGAAGAACAAACCAACGCAGGGTCAATTGCAGGAATTTCTCAAACTTCCCAAGACTAATGCCGGTAAGACAGGGCCTGGCCTGGGCAAGATCGGCGCAGCCGCGGTTGGCGGGGCAGCAGGGGCAGTGGCATTGGATCACTTTTTCAATAGAGGGAAACCTGGTGGGCCGGGCGACCGCGCTGTTATCGGTCACAACCCAGGGCCTGGGGGACATCCGGGCTGGAAGACAAACCCTCAGATGGCTCAACAGATCCGCGAGAACTATTCTCAGCGGTATCATAACATGTTCACTAAGAATTGGTGGGCGAACCACCAGAACCTGACCGCCTCTTATTGGCACAACCGCATCTGGCCTTACCGGCCCTGGTATTACTGGTGGAGACCGGCAACATGGGTGGCTCTGAGTTCGTGGGTCGTCTGGAACTGGGACTCGCCCCTGTACTATGACTACGGCAATAACTTCTATTATTCGGACGGCATTGTCTACTTGAACGGCAGGCGGCTTTGCACGGCGGGTGACTATTACGGCCAGGCGGTTCAGATAGTTTCAAGACTCCCTGAATTCACGGATGATGGGGCACAATGGATGCCTCTCGGTGTGTTCGCTTTGTCTCAAGGCGATACCGGCACCTCGAACATGGTCTTGCAACTCGCGGTGAACAAGGATGGCGTTATACAAGGAACCTATTACAATACCGATAACGACGCGACGAAGCCCATCAAGGGCATGGTTGATAAGCAGTCCCAGCGAGCAGTCTGGACTTTTGCCGATGACGATAGCAATGCGATTATAATGGAGACAGGAATCTACAACCTTACTCAGGATCAAACCGATGTGTTGGTGCATTTCGGGAAGGACAGAACTGAACAGTGGCTCTTGATGCGTCTCAAAGAGCCTCCAGCGGAGGAATAGCCGGGGATCCAAATTCAGCGCTGCATGTGCTGTTGAATAGTCGGCACGGAGAAACTGTCTTAATAACGTCTACACCAGGGTTGGTGCCGTACGGGTGCTTCGAGAAGCGTCTTGATTTCAGGTAGTTCACAAATCGCCTTGCACAGCGGTATGACCAACATAGCAAATCCATGAAATATGAGACAGTCTCCGGATGCCGGCCTAGTCAGTGCTGCGCGAATCCGTATTCCTTTCTTCTTGCGCTGCTTGACTTCCACCGTTGTCAGTTGCATGCTCATTCATTCGCCTCCTCCAGATTCAGAGTTCATATTAGAACCCTGTTACACTTGAGGTGTCTTCAGCGAATCATTGAACTCGTCCACCATGGCCCTCAGATCATGGGTCACTCGCTGGATCGCTCGGTGAGAGCCAGGTCCAGCCCAAAAATCTCCTCCATCCATTGAGCAGCCGCCTCATACGTCGTCCTCACACCGGAAAGCGTCATCCACTTCTGAATAATAAAATGCCTCAAGACATGTTGGGGGGCTAGTATTACGGCCTTTGAACGCTGTTTCAATATATTGAAGCTCTATTCAGGTTCTTTAATATATGAGCGCATCGAAAGACGCTGTACGTCTTATAGCCAGGGCTAAAAGAAATGAATGAATTCAGCCACCCGCAATTGGAGGAAAAACCGCCACCCTGTCTCCGTCGCAGAGAATTTGGGTTTCCTTGGCATGACGACCATTCAGAAAAATGATCTTCGGGGAGTCGGAGGGGACCTTGAGACTGCCGAGCAGGCTTCCGATTGTGGCGCCTTGGTCTAATTCCAGGAAACAGGCATTGCCGCAGCTACTCGGAGGTAAGAGGTGAGCGAGGGAGGCGTAGAGTATGACCTGAATCTTCATTGCGTTTTCAGGGTGTCCTTAATCTTGGTTGCCGTCAGACCTGCTTCCTGCATAACGTGCTTCAAAGGTATGTTCTTCTCAATGGCAATCCGTCTGCAATCCTCGTATTCGGCACTGACGTTAATCGTTGTTTCTCCTAGTTGCGCGATCTTGAACTTAACAGGCCCGTAAAGCGTCTGATGTTCTTGAAGAAATCTATGAGCCTTGATACGATCTTCCAGCCTCCACCTCAATCCTATGGATGTGGTTTCCTTCATGATGAAATCTGCACATGTGTCCTTCAGATTTGACGGACAAATAACGGTCAGCAAGGTTCCCGGACGGCTCTTTTTCATTTGGATGCCGGCAAGAAAGACATCGAGCGCTCCCATCTCAAACAATCGCTCAATAACATATTCATAAATCTGGGGATTCATGTCGTCTATATTGGTTTCGATTACTACAACGCTTTCCTGGAGGTGCCCATACGCTGAGTCTCTGGTTTCGCCGACTATGAGTCTCAACAGGTTGGGGATACAGACATCGCGCGTACCTGCGCCATATCCGATTTGTTCAACCGTCATCTCCGGCATTGCTCCGAAATTGGAGGCGATAGTTGTGAGAATGGCAGCCCCGGTTGGGGTCAGTAACTCTCCTTGAATTCCACTGGAGTACACTGGGACGCCCCTGACGAGTTCTGCGGTGGCCGGAGCCGGCACGGGGAAAATGCCGTGGTCACATTCCGTCACCCCGGATCCCAGTTGAATGGGGGACGAATAGACTCTTTCTATCCCGAGAGCCGTCAATCCCGCCACAGAGCCTACAACGTCTATAATAGCATCCAGGGCGCCAACCTCATGAAAGTGAATCTGTTCGATAGGTACCGCATGAACGTTGGCTTCTGCCTGAGCAAGACGCCGAAAGATTTCCAGGCTTTTCAGTTTCACTGATTGGGCAAGATCGCTGCACTGAATAATGGTTTCTATGTCGGCAAGATGGCGGTGCTCAGAAGCGGGTTCATTTGTTGCGACCACGACCAGTGTTCCGCTGATACCTTTCCGGCGCACTTTCTCGATTTGAAATTCATAATTACCTAGACGAAGCTTATCAAGTTCGGCCCGAAACAACTGCGGGTCCAAACCGGCGTCCAACAGTGAACCCAGGATCATGTTACCCGAGGCTCCGGCAAAACAATCAAAGTAGGCTATTCTCATGATGCGCTCTAAGTATGGCGATACTTGAGATTCAGACTCCGAAATGGAGGTGAGAGAAATCAGTCTCGGTTTACCGTCGGCGCCGGTGGAGAAAGTTACGGTATTCTTCCAATGACAAACTGACTGCTATTTACTGTGTTTGAATACTGTTTGGCCTTTGGTACAAGTTCACCCAGCGGTTGTGTTCCTGAAGGCTGTTCGAGAATTGATGAGACCCATCATTCTTCGCTACAAAATAAAGGTAATCCACATCCGCTGGTTCCACTGCGGCCATAAGAGAAGCTTTGCCCGGGTTCGCGATCGGACCTGGGGGCAGCCCTAGGTTCTGATACGTATTGTAAGGATGTTTTCGGTCGAGATCAGCCTTTGTGATCTTGGATCCCATAGGCTTGATCGCGTAAATGACAGTGGGGTCTGACTGGAGTCGCATGTTCATCCGCAACCTGTTGTGAAAAACCGCGGAAACCAGAGCATGTTCAGATGCTCGCGCCTCCTTTTCTATCAGGGACGCCAACGTCACCACCTGAACCGGAGTCCAGCCATATTTCTCAGCCGTAGCCTTAACATTCCTGTCATATATCTCCTTGAACCGCTGCACCATTCTACGGATTATCAGCCCCGCGTCACCTTTCTCTGACGGCCTGACAAAATATGTATCGGGGAAAAGATAACCTTCCAGAGATGTGCCCTCTACTCCGAGTTCGTTAAGGAAAGTCTGGTCCTTTGACATCCCGAGAAGCTCGTCACGTGTCATGATTCCCGATTGATGGAACACATCAGCAATCTGGAAAAGGTTGTACCCCTCTGGGACGGTAAAGGACAGCACCAGAGTTTTGCCTGATATCAACTGATCCAGCACGTCGCCGGCATCACTTCCGGTCCTCAACAAGTAATCACCGGCCTTGATGTTTCGTTGTTCCCCGCGAATCAAGGCAACGAGTTTGAACACAAGTCGACTTCGAATGACCCCGCTGTCCTGTAGTAATGTGCCCACATGGGAAACAGAAGCACCCCTGGGGATGTTCACTATGACTTCCCTCCCTGAAGGCGTTTCTGATGCTTTGACCGCGTAGAACTCGTTGAGAACATCAGGCAAACTAGTGTACGCCATGTAGCAGGCGGCAAACAATGCACAAAGCAGAAACAGCCCCACAACGCTCTTTAGTATGGTAAAAAAGGGAATTCTCATAACCTTGGCAAATCCTTGTAACTTTGCCGATCCAAATAGCCCTGGAGAATTATTACGGCAGCAACCTTGTCAATAACTTTACGTCGCTTGGAACGGCTCATGTCGGCTTCCAGCAGAACCCTTTCCGCTGCAACAGTGGACAGGCGCTCATCCCATTCTCGCACCGGAATCTGTACTCTCAGGCTGATGCGCTCCATTAGCTCCCTGATTCTTTTGGCCTGGGGACCTTCCGTGCCATTCATGTTGTACGGCATGCCCACTACTATCTCTTGAATCCCATAGGTTTTCACAATGTCAAGAATACGTTTCAGGTCATCGTCAGGGTTTGTGCAAGGCAGCGTCGACAGACCTTGGGCTGTAAACCCCAACTCGTCACTTACGGCCACTCCGATTCTTTTTGAACCAATGTCCAATCCCAAGATTCGCAATTATTAAGCTTCCCCTCTGATCTGAAAAGATAGACACTTGAAACTGTTGATAGGTTTAGTAGGACATGATGTCGCTGTCAAGGTCACTGTGAGTCGGGGAACGGTTTCACAACTCCAGCTTCACAGTTTTGTCCGTAATCTCGGCGGATTCGCAGTCATGAATTTTATGGTCTAGCTGCCGTCATGCAAGCGTGGGACGTGAAGTCCTATCAAGATGCACGTACTACCTGACACTACGGGCCTCAAGTTAGCTGTTGCGCTTTGTGTCGTGCCTCACATTCAAAGTATCGGCAATTTCAAGAACATAACGAATATCATCTTCCTCTGCGAAAGCTATACACTTGTCCGTGGCAAACGGCAGGCGATACTCTGATATACGATGAGGGATTCGTCCTATTCTGCCACCTTTCGTGAGATAGCCGGGCAAGAGACCACCCGCTTCCGCGGAAATTAGGACCAAGTTTTCATGTTCGGATATCAAGGCTAAACCGAAGGACGTGATGTCTTTCTTGCCGAAGCGCTCTCGCAAGCCCCTCTTCAGTTGTGCTGCAAGGCGGGGAAGTCGGGCCCTGATCCTACCGATGGTCAGCACCCCGTCAAGGGCTTGACGTCGTTGGATTTCCGTTCCCATGACGAGGGCTTCCTCGAAGCTTTCCAAGGCCTCCGGAAGGTGCTTTTTTGAAAGATGTGAACGGGCCTCAATGAGCATGTTACGGGCTTCCTGTTCATCCAAAGACTCGGGATCGAAAGCCTGGCTGTAGCATTCAACGGCGGCTGTGAGATCCCCCTGCTCCAAGAACTCCCTTCCTTGCTCTACCAAGGATAACTTAACCGTGTCCCTGTTAGTTTCAATCATGGATCGCCCTTAGCGGCTCTTTAGATTCAATGGCCGAATTGCTTTGATTAAGAACGGGCAAACCGTTCGGCTGCACGGAGTTAGACCATATAATGACATAAAAAACATCAATTATAAGGTCTTCACCGTAATTCCTGATGTGTTGCTTAACATATTTATTTTAGCTTTTCAACCATATTTGCAACTCCCGAATGTGTTCGGTCCATGCGTGGCCGCTCACCTCAGAAGGAATCTACTATATCGGCGGATGACAGGGCCAGAATTCTTCTGATGAGGTGACGGGGAGCGAACAAACGTCAAGATCTTCAATTGCCGAGTGATAGAGTGGCCATTCCGTCGCTACGGTCTAAGAAGGGAGCCGCTGTAATGTGCAATACGTAAGTTTTCGGGTTGAAGCTCCACAGCGAAGATGATAGGACTACAAAGGGCCTAAAGATATGGCCCCTGGATTCGGAACAAGACAGGACATGAATCGTCAATCGTTTCCGGAACGCGGTGCATTCTTTCCAGGTGTGAGAGACAGGAACTGGATCTTTACTGTCGGCCCGAGACACCGCCCGGAATTGTTTTGACACCTTGGCCGTTATGGGCTGCCTTCTCGTGAGGCATGATGAGAATCAAATCATTACTGGGGTATCTTCCAGTTCTAACCATAGTCTTGGTGGCAGCTACTCTATTGGTGATCGTTATATTATTCACTCTGCGTAACATTAACGCACAGAACGAACGTATGGAAGAGTTCACTAGTCGTCAGGGGGTTGCCGTCATACGTACCATGGAGGCCGGTACAAGAACCGGATTCATGGAGGGTGACTGGGGAATCGAGCATCTTCAGCTTCTCATAGAGCAGGCGGCAAAGGACCCGGACGTGGAATGGGCAGGCCTCATAAATAGTGATGGAATAATAGTTGCTCATAGTGAACCGGCCAAAATCGGGCTAAAACTGCTTATGGGAAAGGAAATGAATACGGTAAAGACAGTGATGCGAACCGGGGAGCCTCTGTCCTTCAAAGTGGATCTTCCTGATGGACGCACAATTTTCGAGATCTGGAAGCCTTTCACACCTTTTCCAGACCAGATAGCTCAAACCGAGATCATCGCCAGACACACCAGGATAGGAAAGGAATTGTTGGACGTATTTGACCGTGAACAAAAACAAGTTTTGTTTCTTGGGCTTAAGATGGATAGATTCAAGGAAATTCGTCATCAGGACATAATGTTGGCGATTTTCATGGGCGCGGTGCTTTTCATAATAGGCTCGGCCGGAATATATTTCGTGTTTGTTGTCCAGAATGCCTACCTGGTTCGGAGGACTCTGGACGAGATGCGTGCTTACACCAGAAATGTTCTTGAGAGCATGGCCAATGGTCTGATCACAGTGGATCGGTCCTTGTGTGTTGCCACTTTCAACCCAACCGCGCTGGAAATTCTTGATAAGACCAAGGAGGATGTGGATGGCCGGCCAATTTCCGAATTGCTTCCACTTGAAAACGAAATTAGAAAGGTTCTTTCTGATTCCGAATCGATTGTGGAAAAGGAAGTTGGACTAAGCAGCGACAAGGGCAAACCATTTCTGTTCATCTCTGTGTCTCCGTTGAAGGAGCCGGATAGCCACGTCGCGAGGGGAGCGGTCATCATCCTTCGGGACGTCACAATGATCAGGGAGTTGGAGCAGAAGGTTATCCTGAGTGAGAAGTTTGCGGCGCTTGGACGCCTTTCAGCAGGAGTGGCCCATGAAATACGCAATCCTTTGAATTCAATCCGTGGCTTTATACAATATTTCCAGAAAAAACTAAGTCTGGACGAGGAGGACTACCGATATACGGATCTAATGATCAACGAAGTAGATCGTTTAAATAGAGTAATTTCTAAACTACTCGCTTATTCCAAACCTCGGGAGCCGCGCTTGAGTATCAGTTCACCCGATGAAATCCTGGATCATTGCATCCGGGTAATTGAGCCGGAAGTTGCTGCGGCAGGACTGGAGGTAACTCGCACTCCTTGCGACCAAGAAATACCCCTGGTTCTTATGGACACAGACCAGATGACACAGGTATTTCTGAACATTTTGCTTAATGCCGTTGAGGTTAGTCCCCGTGGTGGAAAAATATTCATCGAGTGCGGCGCCGATCATCGGGGACGTTTGCACATAGTGGTGGAGGATAGGGGGGGCGGCATTCCGAAGGAGAACATGGACAAATTGTTCGACCCTTTTTTTTCCACAAAAAAGAAAGGAACCGGTCTTGGGCTGGCGATCGTGAAAAGTATCATTGAGGCTCACGAAGGTGAAATCGACGTGGAATCGGAAGTGGGAAAAGGAACTCGTTTCATTGTTACTCTTAACACCTATCAAGCTCAGGACGATTCGGTGGCAGATGCTACCCGTTCGGCCTTTAATCAATCATCGGGAGTTTCGCCGGTCTGATACACGACTGACAGAGACCAGAGCGCTTTGCCCGGAGAAATATCCCGCCGATCTTGTCGTCATTATTATGCAGAAGCAACTATGATATTCAAAATCCGTTATGCCATACCCAACAACTAGGACTGGAAATAACATGACTGATCCCAAGGCAAAGATTCTCGTCGTCGATGACGAGCCTTCTCAACGAATGATGCTCCAGGCTAACCTTTCCCTAGACGGCTATAGAGTTTTTGAAGCCGAAGACGGGACCGACGCTATAGCCCGTGTCTCAGGGGAGTTTTTTGATCTAATTCTCATGGACAACCGTATGTCAAAAATGGACGGGATAGAGGCTCTGAAGGAAATAAAAAAAATCTCGCCAGGCATCCCGGTTATCATCATTACAGCCTTTGCCTCAGTAGAAACGGCGGTGGAGGCTTTGCAGGCAGGCGCGCATGATTACCTTACCAAGCCCCTGGATATAGACGAATTAAGGTTCAAGGTCCAACAGACTCTCGAATTCTGGCGGCTCAAGGAAGATAACATCCTCCAAAGGAGACGCATTGAGAATCTCTTCGACGCCTCCCGAATCATAGGACGATCGCACAAGATGAAGGAGGTGCTGGAAACGGTTGCTATGGTGGCTCCAACAGAGGCGTCCGTCCTTATCCTGGGCGAATCGGGAACAGGAAAGGAACTCATAGCCAACGCTCTTCATCAGGGGTCTAACCGGTCGGACAAGAGGTTCATCAAGATTAATTGCGCTGCGCTTCCTGAGACCCTTCTTGAAAGCGAACTTTTCGGACACGAGAGAGGGGCTTTCACCGGCGCTGTAGGTCGCAGGCCCGGGAGATTTGAACTTGCCGACGGCGGGACCATATTCCTTGATGAGATCGGGGAGATGTCTCCCGCCACCCAAGCCAAGCTCCTGCGAGTGCTTCAGGAAAGGGAGTTCGAGCCCCTCGGTTCGACGCGGACGATCAAAGTGGACATCCGGATTATCACCGCGAGCAACAGGATACTTAAGGATGAGGTTAAGAAAGGAACGTTCAGAGAAGACCTCTTTTACCGACTCAACGTGGTCCCGATTCAACTTCCGGCATTGCGGGAACGCAAAGAGGATATCCTTCTGTTGATTGAGCATTTCCTCAAGATTCATAACGAGAAAAACGGACGGCACCTTCAAGGCTTCCATCCACGTGCGCTGGACGCACTCATGCGTTATGCCTGGCCCGGCAATATAAGGGAACTGGAAAACGTGGTGGAGCGGGCGGTTATTCTTACCGCCGACGACTATGTCCCATTTTCAGAGCTTCCGGAAGCTATCAGGGGGGCTACTGGCGATCCCGTATTTGGAGAGATCAGGGACGGTATTCAGCCGGGTATCACCATAAGAGAGATGGAAAAAGAATTGATCATCAAAACTCTGGAAGACAACGAAGGGAATCGCACTCGCACTGCAAGGATTCTCGGTATAACCCGCCGAACACTCCAGCTCAAGCTGAAGGAATACGGCATAGACCAACATGGCGGCGACGCGACGGGAGAGGCGTCATAGCTTAATGAACATACTCGTGATCAATGGAAGTCCCAAGAAGGGTGGTTTTACAGCGGATGCGCTGGACATTGTGACGAGTCGCCTCCAATCAAAGGGAGTTGAGTCCGAAACGATTCTCCTGGCTGATGCCAACATACGGGACTGCATAGGTTGTTTTCACTGTTTAAAAACCGGAACGTGCGTACTGTCCGATGATATGGAGCAAATCATCCAATCCATGAAGCAGGCCGACGGCTTCGTGATCGCTTCTCCAGTGCGCAACGGTCTGACCACAGCATGCTACAAAAGGTTTTATGAAAGGATTACCTACACCCTTGGTTTTCCTCTCTTGCTCGAGGACAAGTACACGCTTGGCATCTCTTCCGTGGGGTACATGGGCGGAAAGGCCGCGAACAAAAAATTGTGCGGTCTTCAGGACGTTTTTCACACTCGGCTTTCAGGGTTCATTTTCTTTTCGGTGGGAATTCCGGCGAGAATAGGGCGTTCAGACGACAAGGAAATTCTTGAAAGAGCGGCTGACAAGCTTGTTGCTGACATCAAGACGCAATCTCCCCGGAAACTGTTTGACCGAATCTCCTTTTTTATCGACAGGGAGGTCATGCGGAGACTGATATTCGAAAAGAGTCCTGAGGTGTACGCCAATGTCCTGGAATGTTGGGAACGGAAAGGTTACATCCGAAGGGGAGGGTAGTGGCAGACCCTTGTGGCCGCCCCTACGGCTACAGCCGATCCTCAACCCTGATTGGGACAAAACTTCTGGCAATCGCTGTATGTTAAAAAATTGTTTTACAATATTATAGGTTTTGCAACCGCTTCTAATACCTCAAGAAGAACAAGACCTATGGCCATAAATCCCGATTTCATTTCTCCTTGTGGTCTTTACTGCGGTGTCTGCGCTATTTATATCGCACACCGCACGACTTTCCTAAGCCTGTTCGCGCGCCAGTGAGACAACATCTTTGCCCGATTTGGGTTCCGCAAACCTCAAAATCCTCCGCCCGTAAGGGTTTGCGAGTTCGATTCTCGCTCTGAGCACCATGATGTCACGAGATATTTCAGCCATCCCAAGCATTCATTTTCACCCGTAACACAACCAGTACGGGGCTTTTCTTGAACCATGGGATGCGCATCAAGAAACCAAAAAGCCCGCGCGAGATCAGGAATCAACAATCCTCTTTGCTTCCAATGTGTCCAGAATCTGCATCAAGGAGCGCTTGGGTTTGTGTGCAGCTCGAATGCTGTTGACCAGGGCGGTCCAGTCTGCAATACGATGAGTTTTCTGATAGAGGTCTCGCATCTTGCGCAAATATCCCGCCGCAACTTCATAAGCCGCCGGCTTGACCATTTTTATCTGCGCTTCAGCCAGATTTTTCCATATTTTTAGTGACACGTCTGGATGCGATCCTTGAACCGCCTCAGCCACATCATTGTCAATGGAACCATCAAAGAATCTGGAGTTCTTCACGAGATTGTACCTTCGGATGACCTCGTCGGTGTCTTTCTCATCAATGGCAATTCTTATCAGGGTGATGGTGTCGGGAAACTGATGGCGCATGGTCTCTCTTGAAAAAATTGATATCTGTGTGTAGGGCAATGGCCAGGGTTCGTTGCCTTTGGACTTTGCATTACAAAGGGTTTCTGGTTCCTGCAAATCTGGCCTGCTTCCGGTTTCAAGAAACCTTATCGCGGCTTCTCGCACGGCAGGCCACTGCCTCGCGACTTCTGCCGCTTTCCTGAATGCCTTGTACGAGTTCAAAGACGGGCGATGAAAGAATTCCAGACCCGAATATGCGGCCACCATAGGCAAATCCTTATCTTGTTCCGCCATCCTGCGCAGTTTGACTTCAAGGTCCCATGCTATTCCGGAAGCACTGTCTATCGTATGCCGAAAACCTTCTACCGCAGCCACTTTGGCCTCCGCCCTCCGGTTCGCGGAAAGAAGGCGTTCCACGAGAGTGCCGTAGCACTGCGTTATCGGGGCCTCACGTTCCAACAAAGGAATAATGTCCTTGCGTCTCCCGCATCTCGCCAGGGCCTCAATTGCCCAGTTCATGACCTGCTGCCTTCCATAGCGTGATGAAAAGTCAGTTATTTTGTGAATTTCGGCCGCAGTTTCGAGACGACTCAACAGTGAATCGGCAACCTCAGTCCACGATTTCTTGTCGTTAAACTTTGCAAGGTAGTTCTTTGAACCATCGAGCAGCCCGTATTTGTCCGAGAGACAAGTGTCGATTGTCCACAAGATCTGATCCCGAATTGACAACGAAGATTTCGTCACGGCTTGAAGAATAACCGTCATACACTCCGAAATCTGGCAACCGACTTCCCCTTCATCGTCCGATGAGCCCACCTGTTCGTTGCCCAAATGCCAAAGTTCTTTTCCCAACCCGACCACCTCGTCGGCGTGACCTGAATCCAGGAGGGACTGCAAACGCTCTCGTACCCGACTGTAATCAGGGGTGTTTCCTTCGCCCGACCAAGAGTTGCGCCACGATGGTTCAGACGCGAGTTTTTCTATTTCCGCGCTGATTGTCCTGACAATCTTGGTGACGCGCCCGGCCTTGAGGTCTTCCTCCTCTTCAATCTTGCGGCCGATCTCGGGATATTCCTTAACCAGATTGATCACGAATTCGACGAGTTGTTCGCTGCCCATACTTTCGATTCTCTGCCGAACTATCTCCCCTCGACTGGCTTTTCTCGTTCGACTCGGACGGAATCTCCCCTTTGGGGTGGAGTGCTTCTCCCCCGTCACTTGCTCAGATTCATAATAGTCCTGTTCAGCCTCGCCACCCTCATCCTCTCCCCAAAGCGGATCGGTGATTTCTTCACTTGAACCGCCCTCGATCAACGCTAGCCGTCTGTCGGCTTTTGGGACATGCGGAACATCCTGCTTGTTTTTGACCTTATCCAGAAAAGCAAGGACCGTAGCAACACTGTGTTTGCAGGGATTCCCCGCGTAGGGACAGGTGCATATTGACGACAGATTCCCAGGAGAACCTCTGCGCACAAGAGTGGCGTAATTCTCCGTACCACGAACCCAGGCAAGAATTCCCCCGTCATTCGTGTGGCACAGGTCACTAACTTGTACCTTATAGGTCTTGCCACGAGACAAAATTCTTGAACCGGCCCACGAGGCGATATCGTCCCATGTTAACTGCTCAAAACTTGATTCGGCCTTAGTCATGCTGGATTCCTCCTGTGGAAACACCACACTACCCTAAAGACACTGCTTTGCCAAGTTACCGTGCTCGTAAAGCTAGCCCAACTTCGACACTAACGACGGTTAACTTGTTGTTATTGTAGGATTTGGTCATTTTATTTGGCACTACATATTTTCATCTTTCCTGATCCATGTCCTCACGGGGGAGATGATCGTCTTGG
>Ga0247842_10002762_pt1 | contig 25142 bp, 24 predicted proteins | sample LaCruzMarch2015__3_FD_192411 | JGI IMG/M metagenome (GOLD analysis project Ga0247842, IMG submission 192411) | Freshwater microbial communities from meromictic Lake La Cruz, Castile-La Mancha, Spain - LaCruzMarch2015_19m | ecosystem: Environmental > Aquatic > Freshwater > Lake | place: Spain...
CGGATACGGTGGACCAGAGATTCTCCGGTTTCTGATCGGCGACCTTGGCGACGCTCTTGCGAACCTCGTCCTCCCACTTCTGTTTGAGCGTGCTGGAGCTTGCCAGCACTTCCGCTGCAAAGTACATACGCTACACCCTCCTTAATTAAAATGTTTCATGAAACCTTTAAAATACCTGATCATAGAACCTTTCCAACATCCTGAAGATCATAATATTTATGATGCTTGTCCATGAGCGTTGCACGCGAGAAGTATCCCGTTGCCATGAGCAAGTTGCAGGTGAGTAAATGAATCAAAAGAGGAGCGTGTTTAATAGAAATCACCAAATTATCCAGACATTTATCTATGATTAAATCCATAAGGCGTTCTTCTATACCGCATGTTCTGGTATTACGAAACAGACAGTTTGTCAAGTAAAAAAGGACGGGAAGGGCGATGATCGCCGATCAGAAATCCATTATTCCCCTCCGGCATTTCGGAGAGGAATAGTTGATAAGAAAATCCCCCCATCCCCCCTTTGCCAAAGGGGGGGTAAGGATGGATTTTCACGCTTCGTTGTGCCCGCTTCGGGCATGGGTTTTTAAAGGTGCGCTTTCCGGACAGGATGTTATTTACTCGTCTTTCATGCCCATAAGTTTTTTGGCCAACTTCTTTTTGGCCTCAAAGTCCGTGAGGAGGGTAAACATAAACCGCTGGCCCTGGGGCGCCCCGGCGCCGTGCCAGGTCCCCACTCCATGGAGTCCCGCCGCCCAGTGCTGGAGGAACTTGGCGACCTTCATGCGCTTGTCCGCCGTCGCCACCGCCCCGAATGCCTTCTTCAGCACGGGACCTACCTCCGGATCGTCCAGGTCTTTCAATCTTGGCGCGGTTACCACCAGTCCGCCGCCGATATCGCCGGCGTTCTTGATGATCTCCCAGAATCCGTGAGCGATGTTCAGCTTGGCGGCATTTCCGAAAAGGTCATCGGGCAGGAAGACTCCCGATCCCTTGGGTTCCTCCCGGCCCCGCATAGCCGCGGCAATGGCGCAGGCATGGGATGTCTCACTGTAACGGACCATGTCGATGATCTTCTCCTGGATATGGGGGATCTTCTCCACGCCGATGTATTCCGCCGCCATCATGGTACCGCCGATGATCAGGTCGGCGAATCCCACTTTACAGGCCCCACCGCAGTTCATCCGGTGGGCCTTGGCAAACCGGGTTACCATTTTTCCGCAGTACTTGGTTTCACCACAAAGGAAAACCCGCTCCCAAGGAATGAAGACATTATCAAAATACATCGTCGAGGTCTCCCGCTGACCATAGAGCGGATTTCCCAGTTCATCTTCACTCTCGCAGGCCTCCCGCTCCGCTGAGTAGGCGTTGTACTGACAGATGTAGGAGAGCCCCGGCGCGCTGTTCTGGACGGCAAAGGCGAGGGCGAACTTTTCTTCTCCTTCTTTTAGCGACCCGCCGGGAAGGACCAGGGTTTCATGGGAGCCGATGGCGCCGCTCTGGCTGACCTTGATCCCCCGGACCACAATCCCGTCGTCGCGTTTCTCGACGAGGTGAACGAAGGTATCGATATCATCCTGCTGAGAGGGCCTTTTCTTCCGGTCCCCCTTGGCGTCGGTGATGGCGCCGGAAACGGCCAGGTCGTTGGCCTGGGCGTAGGCGAGCCACTTGTTGAATCTCTCATTGTATTTCGTCCCCAAAGCCTGGTCCATCTCCCAGGTCGTGGAGGCCAGGCTGTTGAGGGCGTCGCAGCCGACGCAGCGATAGTTGCAGGTACCCACGGTCTGGCTCGTCAGTAGGGCCATCTCCTGGCGCATGTCCAGGTCGTGGATGTTCCGGGCGACATTGAGGTTGCGGTTAACCGGCTCCCCCGTCAGATGGGATGTTCCCACCATAACTTCTTTGTGGGCCGGATCTTCCGCCAGACCGTAAATGGCGGAGTTGGCCATGACCATGGATCTGGTAACGGGATTATCCAGCAGGTTCGTTACCCATTTCCCGCCGATATAGACGCGGGGCTTCATTTTTTTAATAGTGTCCAGATACTCCTGTGCCGTTTTTAAAGCCATAATCTCCTCCTTTTTCCTTTTTATTGTTCAGATTTGACTTCTATAAAACATTCCGCCTCCCCCTCTGCGCAGGGAAAAGCAACTATATTAAGTAAGGCGATATCTATGATCTCCATCAGCTCCACCGGCGTTCGCTTTCCAAATAGAACGAACTGAAGACGCCGTCCCTTCAATTCCGCTTCCGCGGTAAGGCCCGTTCGGTAATAACCGGGAAGCGTTTTGTGGCGAATACAGGAATCGGCAAAGCCGGCAAATGTCCCGGCAAGGCCCTCATAGTTTCCGCAGGCCTTACCGTCAATGCTGACGGCAATGACCTCCACACCCCGCTCATTACTTTTTGATGCCACGCTTGTTCCTCCTTCTGTCCGGGGACACAATCCGATCCTTTCAGGCTTCCGGATCATGTCCCCGAGTCCCTTACATTGAACTACATTTTTTTCATAAGCTCCTGGGCCGCGACATGAATGGCGTCCCAGGCGCCGCCGAAAGGCGGGGCATAGGGAAGGTCCAGATAACCGACTTCTTCAATGGGCAAGCCGGACCACAGGGCAACGGACAGGCCGACGATCCTCTGGACGGCCCCTTTTTCACCGATACACTGGCCGCCGAGGAGTTTCCCCGTGACCTTGTCGGCAACCAGTTTCACCCCCAGCTTTTCGCCTGTCGCCATGGGCCGGGCGACTGGAATCCCCCAGATCAAGGCGCTTACCGGCTGAAATCCATACGTTAACGCCTCCTCCTCCGTAAGTCCCGTGGCCCCCACCTCAAGATTGAAGACCTTGAAGGATTGGGCGCCGACGACTCCGGGAAACTCCGCCGGTTGCCCCCCGATATTCTGACCGGCGACGCGACCCTTTTTATTGGCGATGTCTCCCAGGGGAAAATAGGCCCAGCGCTTGGCCACCCGGTGAAAGACCTCACAGCAATCCCCGACGGCATAGACGCCAGCGCGGGATGTCTGCTGCCGGAAATCCACCTTGATGGCGCCGCTTTCGCCCATCTCGATTCCTGCAGCCTTAGCCAGGGCCACATTACTGCGGGTGCCCACTCCCATCAAGATCACGTCGGCATCCAGGTTCCCCTTATCTGTCTTCAGAATGAGGCGGCTCTTGGTTCCCTTTTCAATGGCGAGGGGCCTTGTTTCCGGCAGAAACGGCACCTCGTTTTTCCCCAGTTCATCCACGATCATCTTGGTAAATTCGGCGTCCCAGCGGATAACGGGACGGGGCAGCAAATCGAGGACCGTCGTCTGGATACCCAGGTTTTTCATGGCCTCGCACATCTCCATCCCGATGTAGCCACCACCAATAATAACTGCTTTGCCGCATTCTTGCTCGTTCAGATAGGATTTGAGGCGGAGGGCGTCCGTCAGGTTTCTAAGTACGAAAACCCCGTCCAAATCGGCCCCCGGGATGTCTAGACGTACGGCGTCGGCGCCCGTAGCCATAACGAGGATATCGAAGGGGAGGCTGGAATCATCGGACAGGTGGACCAGCGCTTTTTGGAAATCAATATCTTCCACGCGGGTCCTGATCTTTACATCGATCCCCGTCTTCTGGAAAGCTTCCGGCGTTCGGATCACCAGCCTTTTATAGTCCTTGATTACATCGCCGATGTAATAGGGCATCGGGCAGGCAGCGTAGGACACGAAATCTCCGCCCTCGACCATGGTTACATCGAGGGATTTATTCCTCCGCTTGGCTTCCGCTGCCGTGGAAGGTCCTGCCGCCCCGCCGCCGATGACGACCACCTTTTGACTCATAATAATAATCTCCTTTCAGTCTTTTAGATTTTCGACGTTTTTCGCAAAGGGTCTTGAGGCAATTTCTTCCTTATCGGAAAGAATCAGCTCGGCCGCAATGCCGGCCGCATCGGTGATGAGTTCACGGCAGAACAGCGCATGGTCGCGGCAGAGCCAGCTGGACTGCCACTGGGCGGTAAAATCACGGCATAGCGTCTTGCCGTATTTTTCGTTAATCCGATTGGGGATGATGTTGAACAGCCGGTAAAGACCAGGTTTACCATATAACTGCTCCTTGGACTTCATGGCAGCTTCCTTTCCTTCGCCTTCGGGAAGGCTGCTTCTGCCGTGTACGGCGCTGACGGCCAGCACCGCGCCGGCCAGGGCGCCGCAGGTGTCTCCGTAAAGACCGATGCCGCCTCCGAATCCCGTCGCCACTTTCTTCACTTCGGGAGGCAACCCCGTATCTACCAGAGTCAAAACAGCCTCGGTGACACATTCCGCGCAATTGTATCCCAGAGAAAAATTCTTCCGGGCCCGTTGGCGGATTTCCTCGATTTTTTCCTCACGCGTCATAATTTCCCCTCCTTAGACATGATTGGTTAATGATGATATTGGTCCGCTCCGGAAACACAACAAGCAGTCTATATTTCCGAAAAATGCAACCACTGATTACATGAAAATGCAATACTGAAAAATTACGCATGGTATACGTAAATTGAGTACGTATTCCAATAACTGCAATGGAGCGGAATTACTACTATATGGAGAGTAGGTAGGAGCGGAGATTGACCTTCTTGCTCCTCAAACCAATTTTTTTCCTGATGTTGTCCCGGTGAACATCGATCGTTCTGGCCGATATATGAAGCAGTTCAGCGATTTCCTTGGTTGTTCGCCCTTCTTTTATAAAATTTACGATCTTGATTTCCATGGGCGTGAGATTGGGGTATTTCGAGAACAGGGTGCGCAAGAACGGGGAAATGATCTCATTGATGTGACCCTCAAGGATCGTCAATTGATTCAATTGGTGGCTGTCGATGGAAGACAGTTTCAGATTATCAATATGCGGCAGGATCAGCTCTCTCATGTTGCACAGCACTTTTTCTTCCAGTTCCGCCTTATCCTCCTCTCTACGCTTGAGGAGGACTTTAAGGGCGGTGTTGGCATCTTCAAGATTCCTTGATTTTTCCGACAGTTCCCTTTCTCTTTTTATCAGGTCTTCTTCCATCCTTTTCCGTTCCGTGATGTTGCGGGCAATACCGTGAATGGAGACGTTTCTTCCGTTTTCCTTCATGATCCGGGTGTTGACTTCCAGCCATACCGTCTCGCCATCTTTTGTAAATGTCAGAAATTCCTGGGGTGTCTGTACTTCGGCAGCGTCGACCTTCTTTTGAAGGAGGTCCCGGACCACGGAAAGATCATCCCGATGCAGGAGGTCGGCTATATTCAAACCTTTGAGTTGCTCTTGCTCGTAGCCGTAAGTTTTTGCGGCGGCGGCGTTGCCGGACATAATCCTGCCGTCGAAATCAAGAATAAAGATGATGTCGTTGGCATTTTCGAAGAGCTCACGATACTGCTGCTCCGACTGCCTCAATGCCTCTTCGGCCCTTCTGCGCTCCGTGATGTCGGTTACGATTTCTACAATCCCGGTTAGCAATCCCTTTTCATTGCGGACCGGGTAACTGCGGAGCACCCAATTCCTCTTGTATGACAAAAAATCCACTACCTCGTGGGGTTTACCGGTTTTAAGGGTTTTTTGGGCCGGGCAGACGCTGCATACTTGATTTCTATTGTGGAGGGCTTTATAGCAGTGTTTCCTGTTCAGTTGACCGGTCGTTAACTGGAAGGCGTCATGCATGGCCTTGTTCGCCCAGATAACGCGCAAATCCGTGTCCAGATATAAAACAAGTTCGGTCATCGAATCGAGGATAACGGATTTTTCCTGTTCCGATCTGATCAGTTTTTCAAACAATCGGAGCTGCTTTTTTTCGACTTGTGGGGTCTGCGAAGCCATTATTGTCAGTCTCCGTTCGTGTATTCCTTTTCCCCGCACAGGGAGGCGACCGTGCAAAAATTGCGCTTTGAGACTGCTTGGACAGAAAAAATAACCGGCTGTCTGGATCAGTAAAAGCCAAATCAATTAGATAAAGTCAAGATGTTTTTGTTTTCCCCTCGATCCTGAGTCAATGTTCTGCTTCGTTGACAAGAAATTGATTTGGCAGGAGGTTCGGAAAGGGGCCCGGTCAGACGCTGGCGAAAGACGTCTGACCGGGGTTAAGGGGGTGTAACCAATAGGTCCGAAAATTTAGAACTTCCTCGCTTTGAAAGCTTTTTTGATTATTTCCACAGCTTCGTCGATGGTAACGCCTGCCGTGTTCAGCACCAGATCGTAATGCAGGGGGCTCGCAATATCCTCATGAAAGGCCTTTTTGATAAAGGCAGCCCGGTCATTTTCGGTCTTGATGATATAGTTTTCCGCCTCTTCCGGGGAACAGCTCCGGTCTTTGGCGATCTTTTGTATCCGCTGTTCCCGAGGGGCGACAAAGCGGAGCCGGAACGTCCGCTGCGGCGGCAGGATAAACTGTGCCCCCCGTCCGACGATGATCGCGTTACCGTGCTCACCGATGGCGCCAATCACCTTGGTCAGGTGTTGCAGGTAAACATCAGGCCAGAGATGGCGGGATGTAAAGAGCGAATTGATCCAACTGTCCATAGTACTGACGTGTTTTTCATCAAGGGTCTTGACGACCTTTTCACTCATGTTGGCGCTTTCGGCCACCCGGGAGATAATCTGCCCTCCCATGAGATCCATCCTGAGATCCTGGGCAAGCTTCCGGGAAATCTCGCTGCCCCCGGCCCCTGGGTCACGGGAAACAGTAATTGTCGGCCGGGGCTTGATCGCCCCTTCCTTGCGCCACTTCTCCAGTTGTTGATCAACAATACTGTAATCAACCTCTGAGTCCTTGATGGTGTAATCCCTTGTAAAATCAGGACAATGAATGTTAACCCCTCCGTGCTGCGTGATGGAGAACCTTTTCTGACAGTGCTCTCGCCAGGCGCAGATGATGCAAAGCATTTTTTCCATTCCCATAATCAATAACCCCCTTTCATCAGTTTTTCCCCATGGCTTCAAAACCAGCGACAATATCCAGGAGCTCTTCCGTAATCGTCATCTGTCGCTGGCGGTGAAAATGGACATGTAGCTCCTCCAGACGTTCCTCGATATTCTTTTCCGCATTTTGCATAGCCGCCAGCCGGCTGGCGTTTTCACTGGCCAGCGAATTGGCGAAGGCCTTATAGATGGAAACGAACAGGTATTCCCGGATCATGGACCGGAAGATACGCTCCCATTCCATGGTGAACAGAGGAAGGGTCCGGGACTCCCATTTCTGTCTCTGGAGATTCAGCAGCCAGGTCCTGTCCACAGGAAGCAGCTTCAGCAGGCGGGGCCGGTAAGTGGCCCCGGAAACGTATTCATTGTAGTAAAGATGCATATGCTCCACCTGACTCTTGAACCGCCAGTTCTCCAGGAGCAGGGTGATATCCTGCACCATGGGTGTGATTCCCGACGTGGACCCCGGGGTGGCGAGGGTTTCAAAAACCTTCTGTCCCGTGTCCTCCAGGATATCGGCCGTCCGGAGCCCAATGGCAATCACGACCCGGTCTTCTTTCCTGACCCCCGTCTTGTCCATTTCCTCCAGGGCGTGATTGACAACGATGTTGTTGAACTGGCCGCAGAGACCCTGATCCGTTCCGAAAACAATGGCCCCGAGACGTGTCATACGCCCGCTGGAGGGTGCAAAGACGCCCTGGCTCTTTTTCAGAACGATCTGCAAGCCCATTTCGACGGTCCGGTTGTACTCGCTCAAGGACTCGACGGCCCGCTGATACTGGCGGATACTTACAGCGGCCAGGGCCTTCATCGTCTTCACGACACCCAGGAGATCCTGGGCGCTCTGGATTTTTCGCTTCAGGGCTTCAGCGGTCAGCACTTTCCGGCTCCTTTCCATAAGATGACGCCGTTTCCGCAGCCACACGGGTGAGAATGTCCCGGTCCGCAGACCCGAGTTTTTCACCCGCACTGATCCGGGCGTTCAAATCGCCGTGTTTTTCCACCATGTTCTTACGGAGGTCTGTTTCCGCGTCCCGGATCTTTTCCACAGCGACGCCGTCATAATTCCCCGAGGTGACGGCCAGCAGTGCCGCGACCTGCTCCGCTACGGGGATGGGCTGATACTGGGGCTGCTTCAGGATTTCCCGGACCCGCCAGCCCCGATCGAGGACCTTACGCGTCGCCTCGTCGAGACGGGTGCCGAAGCGGGAAAAGGTTTCCAGTTCTTCGAACTGGGAATAGGAGATTCGCACGTCCCCCGCCACAGCCCGATAAGCCGGAAGCTGGGCCTTGCCGCCCACGCGGGAAACGGATTTTCCGACATCAACAGCGGGCAGGATGCCCTTCTGGAAAAGCCTTGGCGACAGGTAAAGCTGTCCGTCGGTGATAGAGATCAGGTTGGTCGGGATGTAACCCGAAATATCCTGGGCTTCGGTCTCCACGATGGGCAGGGATGTCAGGGAACCGCCGCCGTGTTCTTTCCGGAGGTGAGTCGATCTCTCCAGAAGCCGGGAATGGATATAGAAGATGTCCCCGGGGAAGGCCTCACGGCCCGGCGGGCGCCGGAGCAGCAGGGACAGCTCCCGGTAGGCCCGGGCATGATACGTAAGGTCATCGTAGATGATCAGGACATCACGCCCGGTGGACATGAAATATTCAGCCATGGAGGTGGCGGCGTAGGGGGCAATGAACTGGAGTCCCGGGGGCTCGTCTCCGGTGGCGACCACGACGGTCACATAGCCCATGGTGTTATACTGTTTCAGGTCCGCAATTAGCTTGGCTACATCGGAGGCTTTTTTCCCGACGGTGCAATATATACAGAGGACGTTCTTGTCTGCCTGGTTGATGATGGTGTCGATGGCGATGGCCGTTTTCCCCGTCTGGCGGTCGCCGACGATAAGTTCCCGCTGTCCCTGACCGATCGGAAAGAGGGCGTCGATCACCTTGATGCCCGTCTGGAGGGGAACCGTGACGGGGTCCCGGGCCATTACCGGCGGGGCCTCCCGTTCCACCGCTAATCGCTTTACCGACCGGATTTCCCCCTGGCCGTCCAGGGGACGTCCCAGGGCATCAACCACCCGGCCGATGAGGGCTTCCCCGACGGGGACGTCGAGAATCCTGTCGGTGCGCCTCACCTCATCCCCGGCCCCCAAGTGTTCGCTGGGACCCAGGAGAATGACGCCGATCTCCTCCGGATCGATATTGAAGACCAGTCCCTGAAGATTACCGGGAAAGAGAACGACCTCGTCGGCCCGGATGTTCGGCAGGCCGCTGACCCGGACAATCCCGTAACCAACGTAATTGACGAGGCCCACCTCGCGGTCCCGCAGTTCCGCTTCATGCTGGGAAAGGACGTTATCCATGGTCCGGAAGGCGCCGTCCAGAAACGCCTTCAACTCCCCCTTTTCCGATGCAATATCCTTCATGGTCTTTATCTCCTTGACGGCAATTGGCGGATGCGTTCCCTTTCATCCACCCTACCAGTTCCGTTTCCGTAAAATTCCTCCTGCCGCGTTTCGCTTCACCGATTCTTAAAAGCCCTATGCCCCCTATGTCTGCTCCTGCGCTTCCTCATAAAGGGCGGAGTAAAATCGTTCCTCGATGGTGTCGAGGTAATCCTTCATGCTCCATGATATCTTGTGTCCGTCCGACCGCAATTCGCAACCGGAAAGGATGTCATCCGATCGCACATAGGTCACGTCCATCTCCCCTGACAAGTAGCGGTGCAGGGTGTCATTAAGTCTCGTCTGTGTCGCCGGAGGAATGTCAAAGGCGCAGGTGACGGTAATTGTCCCTCCCTCCCGGGCGGGTCCCCGAAATTTACCCCGCTCGTTTTCGTCCATGGAAGCAATGCGGGCCAGGAGTACCTCTACGATCCGTTCCTCGAGATTGAGATCGGCCAGATCCTTGAGGACCCGGCGGGTAGCAGCGTAGATCTGACGTCCCGCAAGCTGCCGGAGTTCGTGGAGGAAGTTATTCCGCTCTGCCCTCAGGGCCTCCGTCCAGCGCACCTTGAGGTAATCGACCTCCTCGCGGGCCTTTTCCATCAGGCGCTCCCGGTAGATCTCGGCCTCCCGGCGGGCCTCATTGAGCGATTGCTCATAGCGTTCCTCCAGGTCCTGGCGCTTCCTCTCGCAATCCTCTGCCGCCGTCCGGGCTTCTTGGCGGGATTGCTCGGCCTCCGCAAAGAGGGCGCCGATCTTCGCTTTCCGGGCGTCTATGGCCCCGATGATCCGCCCGTAGAGGAATTTCTTCAGGAGAAACAGGAGGATCAGGAAATTGACGATCTGGGAGAAAAAGACAAACCAGTCGATATGCATGAATTTATCCCCCCGCTTTCTTGATGACGTAAGCCCAGAATGGATTGGCGAACACCAGGATCATGGAGATAACGAAGCAGTAGATGGCGATGGATTCAATCATGGCGAGACCAACAAAAAGGGTCCTCGTCAGAGAGTTCCGCTCATCAGGCTGCTGGGCGATCGAAGTTAAGGCGCCCTGCACCGCCCGGCCCTGTCCAAGCCCGGGTCCGATGGCGCCAATCCCCATACAGATACCCGCCGTAATAATAGATGCCATCGCAACAATGCTCACGCTGTCCATTTGTTGTGTCCTCCTTTTCTTTGTATGCTCTTAATGGTTTGTTAAATTGGGCTCCTTGGTTTTGGGTTCCGCTTCTTCATGCGACTGCGTGGCAGACGCAATGTAAACTATAGTCAGTACCGCGAAAATATAGGCCTGGATGATGCCGATCAGAAGGCCGAGGACCTGCATAACCACTGGGAAAAACAGGGGTGTGACGGCAAGTAGGATGGCAATAACCTTCTCGTGGCTCATGAGATTACCGAAAAGCCGGACGGCCAGGGCCAGGGTCCGGGAAAATTCGCCCATGACGTGAAAGGGGAAGAAGATAAAGGTCGGGCGAAAATATTCCTTGAGATATTCAAGAATTCCCTGCTTGGAGATTCCATAGATCGGGACGGCAAAAAAGACCATGATTGCCAGGGCCGCCGTGGTCGTGAGGGATGATGTGGGGGCGACATATCCCGGAATGAAGGTGAAAACATTGCAGAACAGGATGAACAGAAAGAGGGTGCCGATAAAGGGGAAATAGGTATCCACACCATCCTTGACGACATCCCGGATCTCCGAACGGATCGTTTCGATGAGGACTTCCAGCACGCTCTGCCACCGGGTCATGGTTGGGTCTGATGACAGGTTCCCCGTAATAAGTATGGAGCCGATGACCAGGACTCCCATGACCAACCAGGTATAAGCCAGGGTGGCACTGATGGTGACGAACCACCACGAGAAGAGGATGACCTGGTCGGGACTGATCTGGTTAATGGCTACGACTTCCATAATACCGCTCCTTTAGGAGAAGGGCCGGGAATCCGCCCGAAACGTCGGACCAGCAAGGCCCGGAGGATCAAAAATCCCATCATGGCTGCCGCCAGCCGTTCCCAGGCGCCATCCATGATGACGTAAAATCCCCCTAATGTCAGGGTCATCCGCCCCATATAACTAAGCAAAAGGATCCGAAGGGGGTTTCGCGCGTCGGGAAGCCGTTGCACTGTCTGCCAGAGTCCCGAGAAGTAGAGCAGACCGATCAGGCTCCCGAGGATAAACGGAACGAGAAGGGTTGTAGCGAAAACCATGGTTTGATCCTTTCTTTCAGTCGTACTGTCGGAAAAAACTTGCCGGCGAAAGGCCCTGTTTTAATCGTTCTTTCAGTCGTTGATGATGTTCTCCCGGGCTTTTTTCACCCAGTACCAGGCATTGAGGCAACCCAAGGCCACCCCCATGATCATCAGCATCAGGGTCCAGGAAAAGCGGCTCGGCCAGGCCCCATCGATCCAGATCCCGACGGCCGTCCCGATCAGAGTGGGGATGACGACGGACCAGCCCACGATGCCGAAGACGCCCAGACCAAACCAGATGCCCTCGTCCTTTTGGGATTTTCCTTTGATTTTCCTTGCCTCCTTGGCGCCGACCTTTTTCGTGAAGTCCTCGGCCTGCTTGCGGAGCCTTTCTATCGGGGTCAGATGTTCTTCACTCATGTTTCAACTCCATGAAGCGGCGCAGGAGGTCCACTTCCAATCTGGCTGCGGCAGTACGGGCCTTCTTTTCCCGCTCGTCGATTTCCCGGAACTGCATGATGACCACTTCTTTCAAATGACCGAGTTCGGCGCCCCGGAAGGCGTTGCGGGTCGACACCAGGATATCGGAGCCTCTCTTGATGATGGTGCCGACATCAACGGCAAGATAATGATCCTCCCCCTCCCGGGTAGTATAAGAGAATACCCCGGGGACGAGGGCCGCCGTGAAATCGACATGCTGGGGCATCAGGCAGAAGAATCCGTTTTCCGCCTCGGCCACCACTTTGGTAACCTCTTCAGTCAAAAAGATCTCAGCGGGTAGCAGGACTTTCATATTCATGTGCGCTTGTCCTCATCTCACGGGTTAACTTCCTTTGACCGCCTCGTCAACCGTGCCGATCATGTAGAGGGAGCTTTCGGGATAGTCGGCGAATTCATCGTTGAGTATCCTTTCGCAACCGTCCAGGGCGTCCTGAATGGGTACCACCTTTCCTTCTTTGCCAATGAACTGTTGGGTGACGTAGAAAGGCTGGGTGAAGAAACGCTCCAAACGGCGGGCCCGATACACCGTCCGCTGGTCCTCCCGGGACAACTCGTTGATGCCCAGCATGGCGATGATATCCTTTAATTCCTCGTAGACAGTCAGATTTTTACGGATTTCCTGGGCGATCCGGTAGTGGCGCTCTCCGGCGATGTTGGGCATGAGCATTTTGGAGCCCGACTGCAGGAGGTCAATGGCCGGATAAAATCCTTCGCTGGCCCGCTTCCTTGATAAAACGATGGAAGCCGTCAGATGGCTGAAGGTGTGAGACGCCGAGGGATCCGTGAAATCGTCGGCGGGAACGTAAACGGCCTGGATGGACGTGATGGCCCCCGTAGTGGTGTTACAGATCCTCTCCTCCAGCGCCGCCAAGTCGGAGGCCAGGGTGGGCTGATAACCGAGGCGGGAGGGGAGAAGGCCCATGAGTCCTGAGACCTCCTGGCCGGCCTGGATGAAACGGAAGATGTTGTCAATGAGGAGAAGGACGTCCTGCCGTTCGTCGTCGCGAAAATATTCGGCCATGGTGAGGCCGGTGTGACCGACCCGGAATCTCGCCCCGGGCGGTTCGTTCATCTGTCCAAAGACCATGACGGTATTGGGCAGGACACCCGCCTCCTTCATTTCGCGATAGAGTTCCTCCCCCTCGCGGCACCGTTCCCCGACGCCGCAGAAGATACTGATGCCGTGATGATGTCCCACCATATTATGGATCATCTCCGTGAGGAGGACCGTCTTGCCCACGCCGGCCCCGCCGAAAAGTCCCGCCTTGCCGCCCCGTTCCAGCGGGCAGAGGATATCCACGGCCTTGATGCCCGTATCGAATATCTCGGACGCCGTTGACTGTTGGCTGATGGGGATATGAACCCCGCTGATAGACCTTGTTTCAGCGATCTGAGGAGCTTCCATGTTGTCGATGGGTTCGCCGAAAACGTTGAAAACCCTCCCCAATAGCCCTTTCCCGACGGGAATCATAAACGGCTGGCCCGTATCCGTGATGGTGGATCCCCGGGCCAGTCCCTGGGTGGGCATCAGGGATATCCCCCGGACGGTTTCCGCGTTGAGCTGGACCATGACCTCGATGCGCGTCCTACTGTCGTCGCCGGCCAGGAGGACATTCCCGATGTCCGGAAGAGATCCCGAGGAGAAGCGGGCATCAATGACACTCCCCCGGATGGAGACGACCGTTCCCTGATTCATTTGCGCTGCTGTATCCATGTGTTCTTTTCCTCCGTCATCAATTGGCGTCATTAATTGGCGGGCTTATAGAGTTCCTCGGCCCTGGTAATCCCTTCACTCAGGAAGGCCACGACGGTTCCGATGACGAGAAACATCGCCGCCCGGATAATGTCATCGGTAAGGGGCATACCTTTGAGAAAAAGCAAGTGGCTCAGGAGTACATAGCCCCCCAGACCCACGGCGACAAAAATACCTTTTTTCTTCCACCAGATACTTGCCAGAACAATGGGAATATAGAGGAGGTGGGTGAAGATTATATTCTGGCCCAATACGGCATGATAATAATAGGTCAGCCCGGAGGCGCCGAGGATCAGGGCGACCATGATGGCGGTCTTGTAAGAGCTCGACTTTGCCCCCAGCGGACTCTCCATGCGCAGGGCATTCACGACGCCAAGCTTTTCCTCGATGCTTTGCCGGATCAATTCCTGGTAACGCTGGCTGATGAAGAAGATGGCGTAGTCGAACATGAGGATGGTCCGGACGAGGCTGTCCACGGCCTGCTTCTGTTCCACGGCGGATATGAAGATGGTCTGGAATTCCGCGTAGAGCCAGATATGACGCCGCATCATGATGAGGGCATAGAGGGCCTCGTTGAGGGGAATATTCCGGGCGTGATGATCTTCCGCGTACCGGGCAAAGTATTGCTGGGATGCATCCGCCGGTTTATCGGTAAAGAACATCTGCTTGAAGTTGTCGTAGAATCTAACACCGACAGGAACGAGTTTGTCCTCCGGGATGTTATGATAGGATGGGGTCCGGGGATTTTTTCTCACGTCCCGAGCCCATTGACGGGCAATGGGCTCGGCGTGGGTTTCAATAAGGTTAACAAGTTTCAGAGAACCGGACATGATCTTTGCCCTCCTTTCTTCGCCGCCCCCTCAAGGACGGCTTATTCTGCGGTTTTTATCAGGTGTTGGGTGCCTCAAACCATTCGAGCTTCATCAGTTCCCGATATTTTTTTGTGATGAAGTACATGGCATAGTCGAACATGAGCATGGTCCTGGTGACGCTTTCTATGGCCTGCTGTTTTTCTACGGCGGTAGAAAAAGTGACCTGAAACTCCGCGTACAGCCAGATCTGCCGCCTCATCAGGATGAGGGCATAAATCGCCTCGTGCAGAGGAACGCCTTCTCTGTATCGTTCTTCGGCGTACCTGGTAAAATATCCGTCGGAGGCTTCCACCGGTTTTGGTTCCAGGAACAGCTTGCGGAAATTCTTGTAAAATCTGACCCCTTGGGGGATCAGCTTTTCCGCCGGTTTGTCATGGTAAAAAGGAGTAAAGGGATTCTTCACCACAATTTCCGACCACTGCGCGGCAATCTTTTCCGCATGATTTTCAACAAGATCAATCAGTTTCATCGAGGCTACCATACGTGATCACTCCTTTCTCTTGGTTTTTCCCTGCTTTTGACTTTTATATAAGCAAGGGGTGTACCAATAAGAATTTCTTTGGTGACAATTCTTACGTGCCTGAATGAACTATCCCGCGGCAAGCTGCAGGTTATCCAGGTCCGAAGGGAACCACGTAAGTTTCCGGGAATGTCTGGCGGAGAGATTTAACGACAAATTTTTTTGCGAGTTTTCGATACAGTTCATCGGGCTGATGAACAAAAGGTCGTCATTATGGGGGCCAGGAAAAAACGAGTATCCATAAAAAATAATAACATATGAAATGTTAAGTACTTGTGTGCCACGACCAAAATGTCGCCCCCCTGTGACCTGGAAGTCGCTTTCCTTACAAAACAGGATATGGGATGAATCCCTGTTTGCAAGGCCGGAAAGACTATGCTATTTTATAACACTTAAAGTTGATCAATTTAATTCATAAAAGGAGGGAAACAACAATCTTGACTGAACCCCTGTTGATGCACCTGGAAAACAATGTTTATCTGGAGGGGGAAGACGCCCTGATCATCATTGACCGGCGCAAGTTGCCCCGTTCCGAAGCGGAGGTGTATTGCACCGATCATGTGGAAGTGGCTCGGGCCATCGAACAGATGATGGTCCAGGGGGCGGGAGATATCGCCATCACAGCCGGCTATGGCCTGTATCTTGCAGCAAGAGAGTTCGAAAGGCAAAACGGCGGTCGGGACATGACGGGACTCAAGCAGGCCGCCGACCGCCTTTGCGCCACCCGGCCGACGGGGTTTCATCTCGCTGTCCTGCTGGGTAAGCTGCTGGAGAGAATCAGAAGCCATCCGAACAGAAAGGCCTCGGAGGTAATTATTGAGGTCCTGAAAAAAAGCCTGTCCCGGCAGCGGGAGATCTCCCAGGCTACGGGCAGACAGGCGGAAACCATCCTTGCCTCCGGAGATACGGTTCTCACCCATTGTTTTGCCGGGGCGGGTCTGCTTTACATGTTCAAATATGCAAAAGAAAACGGCAAGGATATAAGAGCGATGTGTACGGAAACGCGGCCCTATCTCCAGGGGGCCAGACTGACGGCCTGGTCGCTGAGCGAAATGGGGATTGACACCACCCTGATCACCGACAACATGGCGGCCTATTGCATGTCCAAAGGGATGATTGGGAAGGTCTTTGCCGCGGCGGACCGGATCTCCATGGACGGCGCCGTGGCCAACAAGGTGGGGACCCTGCAGTTGGCCATCTGTGCGCGGCACCTGGGCATTCCTTTTTATATCCTCGGCTACGGCGGTCCCGACCACCGCACCCTGCGGGGACATGAAATCCCCATCGAGGAGCGGGATCCCCGGGAGGTCCTCGAATTTCAGGGCACGCCCATCACCGGCGACCGAGTGCAGGCATACTATCCGGCTTTCGATATCACCCCGCCGGAACTGATAACCGGCATCGTCACGGTGTCCGGTGTTCATAAGCCGTCAGAAATCGGAGCTTCATAATAAATTTCTTTTTCTCGATGCATGGGAGGTGATGATCAATACCAATCGGGACATGAGAAAATAGGATCCACTCAAGCGTGGCAAACTCGCAAAAATTCTCAAATGTCCATTTTCTGTCATTTCCGTGAAAACGAGAATCCAGTATTTTCAAGTGATTATGTGCTATCTGGATTCCCGCCTACGCAGGAATGACGATTTTTTGCGAAACCGTCAATTATTAAGTTGGAAGTAAAGATTTACGAAATTGTGACATATTTGAAGCTCATTATGATGCCATGGCTCTAAAAGGAGGAGTGATTTATGAAGACAAAATTAAGTAAAAAAACTGATCCAAGTACGAGCGGCAAAGACCTGAAGAAAAAGAAGGAATCATCTGGTGGTCCTCACGAATCGGAACATCTGCTGCAAAGCATAATCCATGGTTTCTCCATTCCCGCTTTTGTGATCGGAAAAGATCACAAGGTTATTCACTGGAACAAGGCCCTTGAGCAACTGAGTAAAATCCCGATGAGTAAGGTTGTGGGCACCAATGAGCAATGGAGGGCTTTTTATGCCGAGTCAAGGCCCTGCATGGCGGACCTGCTCGTCGACGGGATCTCAGAGCGGATTCCAAAGTGGTATGAAGGAAAATACTCCAAATCCGATCTCTTGGAAGAAGCCTATGAAGCCACCGATTTCTTTCCTGATCTCGGCGAGAGAGGCAGATGGCTTCGGTTCACGGCGGCAGCTATCAAGGATTCCAAGGGCAAGCTCGTGGGCGCCGTTGAGACCCTGGAGGATATTACGGAGCGTATGTCAGCAGAGATGTCGAGGCGGGAAAGTGAGCAACGGCTTTTCAGCATTATCGAGGGATCGCCCGTTGCCGCATTTGTCATCGGACTCGATCACAAGGTGATTTACTGGAATCGGGCCCTGGAGCAATTAAGCAAAATTCCTTCGGAAGAGGTGATCGGGACAACTCAGCACTGGCGAGCCTTCTATGCGAAAGATAGGCCCTGTATGGCCGATCTGCTCGTAAATCAATCACCTGAGACAATACCGGAGTGGTACAGGGGCGTATCTAAATCGAAGCTTCTCGATGAGACTTTTGAAGCAGAGGGATTTTTCCCCGATTTGGGGATAAACGGGCGCTGGCTCCGGTTCACCGCGGCCTCAATCCGCAGTTCTCAGGGGGTTTTGGTTGGCGCTATCGAAACCCTGGAAGATTTTACGGAACGTAAAGCTACGGAGCGAAGACTTGTCGAGAGTGAAAAAAGACTGAACAGCATTTTCCAGGGTTTCTCCATTCCGGCTTTTGTGATCGGGAAGGACCACAAGGTCATCCTTTGGAACCGGGCATTGGAACATTTGACCAAAATACCGGCTGAAGAGATGATCGGAACCGATCGGCAATGGCGAGCCTTTTACGCTAAAGAGAGGCCCTGCATGGCCGATCTGCTTGTGGACAGCGCGGTCAAAAATATATCCAAGTGGTACACGGGAAAATATCGAAAATTCGATGTCGATGAAGAGGCCTTCGAAGCAACGGATTTCTTCCCCGAGCTCGGGAAAAAAGGGCGCTGGCTACGGTTTACGGCGGCCATAGTCCGGGATAGCCAGGGAGAACTCGTTGGCGCCGTTGAGACCCTGGAAGACATTACCGAGCAAAAACTGGCGGAGGCGGCCCTTAAAACAAGTGCGCCGAAGAAAGGTTAGCTTCCGGCATAACTGCGTGTGCATCAATGAAGCGGATCAGTTGACCAGGAGATAAATTATTCAGCGGATATTTAGGAGGTCAGACCATGAAGTCATCCACAAAGTTGATTGAGTTAACGGAGAAACATGCGGAAGCTATCGCCCAGCAATGGTATAACAATATAAAAAACAACCCCAAAACACCATTTTACCATACAATGCCGGAAAGCAAGGCAAAGCAGCAGGCCCTGAATTTTTACAACAGATTCGGAAGACTCTTCCTCTCGGATTCACCCTTCGAGGAGGCACATACACTCTTTGCCAAATACGCGGAAGACTGCTATATGGCACACATACCGCTGCCACAGGCTATCTACGCCATCACCCTCATGAGACGCCACATGTGGCTGTATGCCGAATTTCAGAGCACATTTGCTACGGCGGTTGAACACCATCATGCCGCAGAAAGCCTCAACCGTACGATTCTGATGTTCGATTATGCGACTTACGTGATAGTGCTGCAATATGACGAATTACTAAGAAAAGAGATCGAGGGGAAAATTAAATCATTAAAAATCAAGAGCCCCTTAACAGTATCTTTGTGGGCAAGCGTCCAGAAATAAATGCCAAAATAACACCAGGAGTATTTGAATCACTGCAAGTAGGAACCACGGGCTCACGCCCGTGGGCCGTTTTATGCAAAGAAGATCATGGGGATGGAGGATATGCCGACATGACGCTGCCTGCCCTCAAGGAAAATCATAAAATATACATCATGTTGATGCTCTTGATCGGGATGTCCTATCTGAGTTACTATTATCATGTCATTCTGGGAACAGATATTGTTTTTACGCACCTGTTCTACCTCCCCATTGCTTTGGCCTGCATCTGGTGGAAGCGTCGGGGGATCGTCGTTGCCCTGTTTTTAGGGGCGATGCTGATTATCACCCATGTTTTGTTCGTTTCAAATCTTCCGCACGTCTATGATGTTTTCCGCTCGCTGATGTTCGTGGTGGTGGCGGCCGTCGTGGCGCTGTTGAGTGAACAGGTGGAACAGGCCAACATTTTATACCGGACCGTGACCGACAATTCCCAAACGGGAAGTTATATCATCCAAAACGGGAAGTTCCGGTATCTGAATCGGAATGTCGCTCGGCACGCGGGATATGCAGCGGAGGACATGATGAGGATGGACCCCTTGACACTGATTCATCCCGATGACCGGAAGCGAGTTAAAGAAAACGCCTTTAACATGTTGAAAGGAAAGCTCTCCGCCCCCTATGAATACAGAATTATTGATAAAGACGGTCAGATCCGTTATGTAATCGAAACGGTTACCCCCATCGAGTATCAAAGCGACAGGGCCGTTTTGGGAAATGTCGTGGATATCACCGACCGCAAAGAGAGCGAGGAAGTGCTGAGGATTCACAATCAGAGATTCTTTGAGGTATTAAACAGCCTCGACGCCCTGGTCTATGTAACGGACATGCAAACCAACAAGTTGCTTTTCATTAACAAATACGGTCGCGATATTTGGGGGGACATTGAGGGTAAAATCTGCTGGCAGACGATTCAGGCAGGGCAGACCGGTCCCTGCGAATTCTGCACAAACGACCGCTTAGTCGGGCCGGATGGAAAACCTACGGAAGGCATCATCTGGGATTTTCAGAACACGGTAAACGGCCACTGGTATGAGTGCCGGGACCGGGCGATTTATTGGCCGGACGGCCGCATCGTCCGGATGGAAATTGCTACGGACGTAACCGCCCGCAAGCAGAACGAAAAAGCGATTGACCACTACCGGAAGCAAATAGAGCTGATTCTGGAATCCGTGGGAGACGGGATTTATGGCGTGGATCTCAACGGCAGGACGACCTTTGCGAATCCTTCCACGTTCCGCATCACCGGTTATGAAGTCGCCGATATCGTCGGGATGGATCAACATGCCATTTTACATCATACCAAGACCGACGGGTCGCCTTATCCGGTTGAAGAGTGCCAAATTCACAGGACATTGAGGGACGGGGAAATCCGTTATGTCAACGACGAGATATTCTGGAAAAAAGACAGAACAAGTTTTCCTGTTGAATATGTCGTTACCCCGATGATAGCAAACAACCAGCCAACCGGCGCCGTCGTCGTTTTCAAGGACATTACCGATCGGAAGCGGGCCGAAGATGAACTGCGCCTGAGCGAGGAGCGTTACCGCACGATCCTTCGAGACATCGAGGATGGCTATCATGAAGTGGATTTGGCCGGCAGCTTCACCTTCTTCAACGAGTCTTTTCGAAAAATCACGGGATATTCATGGGAAGAATTGCTGGGCATGAATTATAAGCGGTATGCCGCAGACCGGGAGCATGCCAAAAAAGTCCTGGAAGTATATAATGGAATTTATAGGACTGGTAAACCAGTCCATGGATTTGATTGGGATATCATCAGAAAGGACGGGGAAAGAAGGACCGTAGAGGTATCCGTTTCCTTGATCAAGAACGCGGAAGGCCGCCCGGAAGGTTTCCGTGGCATTGTCCGCGATATTACGGAACGTAAAAGGCATGAAGAAGAAATCCGCAAATTATCGATTACCGATCAGCTAACCGGCCTTTACAACCGGAGGGGGTTCATCGCTTTCGCCGAACAACAGATGAAAACCGCAAACAGGGCAAAAAGGCAAATGATGCTGGTATTTATCGATATAGACGGCATGAAATGGATCAATGACGCCCTGGGTCATAAAGAAGGGGACAGGGCGCTCCTTGATACGGCAAACATTCTCCGGCAGACCTTCAGGGAGTCGGACATTATTGCCCGGATGGGCGGAGACGAATTTGCTGTCCTCGCTATCGATGTTGCGGATATGAATCCCGAGATCCTGTCAGACAGGCTTGAGCAAATAATTGCCATACACAATACCAAGGTAAATCGGCCGCACCGACTGTCCATGAGTTGGGGGGCCGCCATATACGACCCCGATGGCACTAAATCCCTGGACCAACTGATGTCGGAAGCCGACGAACTGATGTACCTTCGGAAAAAGGCTAAATTGATAATATCATCATGAATCGATATGGAGCGGTATTTTTAACATTAATACGGGCTTCAGATTGACAATATTCGGCAGAAAGACAATGAAATGAAAGACGCACCGTATTCAAAATATTGCGCCGACAACCTGATTTTGCGGGATGAGCTTGCTATTGATCGGACTCTTCTGGCGAACGAGAGAACTCTCTTGTCATATCTACGCTCTGCAGTAGCGCTGTTAATCGCGGGCGTTTCTATTATGCACTTCTCGACGGAAGGGTGGTTCTGGCTGCTGGGGCTTGCATGCATTCCAACCGGAATCATCACCGGCATAATTGGCCTGACAAGATATCGAAAAATGAATCTATCCATTGTCCGCATTCGTAATCAATCGGAGACAGAAACGAATTAAACGACGAAATAATAAAACTGGAAGCGATTATGTTTCACGAGGAACAATGCGATTTTTGTGGTGAGTGTTTGGCTAAGTGCCCAATCTCGATTTTCGACCCATCTCGGAGGATAGCTGGCTGGACATTTTAAAGAGATTTCAATCCGCTCCTTCCCTCACAAAGGGGAGCAAGGGGGATGTATTTTCAGATGAAATGGCTAACAAGGGAATTTTTATTATCGAAAGGAATACAACACAATGGCGGATGCAAATCTGAAATCAGTCGATAAGATTGAAATCCTTACCCTGCAAGACAACTACATCGAAATGACGGCCACGGACAACAGCGCCGTCGTGACCAGGGCCATTCCCTTGAAGGAGGGATATTTCCGCCAGTCGGTGCTCGCGGAGCACGGCTTTTCGGCCGTCGTGAAGACCGGCCTCAATGGAAAGACAAAAACCCTCCTCTTCGATTTCGGATTTTCGGAAGGAGGCGCCGCATACAACGCCGGGATTTTGGGGACCGATTTATCCCAGGTGGAAGCCGTCGTTCTCTCCCATGGACACAACGATCATACCGGCGGCTTCAATAAATTGACGGAGATGATCGGGAAGAGAAACATTCCCTTTGTCGTCCACCCGACGGTCTTCCGTCAGCCCCGCTACCTGAAAGTACCGGTAAGGGACATGAAGATCTTATTCTCCCCCCTGAGGAGGGAGCAGATCGCTGCCGCAGGTCTGGAACTCGTAGAATCGTCGGACCCCGTACTTCTCCTTGACAATACGGTGCTTTTTCTCGGCGAGATCCCCCATAAGACGGATTTTGAAAAGGGCTTCCCCATCGCCCACTATCAGGAGGACGGCCGAGAAAAGTGGGATCCCATCGAAGACGACACCTCAGTAGTCATGAATCTGAAAAACAAGGGACTGGTGGTTCTTTCGGGCTGCGCCCATGCGGGAATCGTGAACACGGTAAATTATGCCCGGGAGGTCACGGGAATAGACAAGGTCCATGCCGTCATGGGGGGATTTCACCTCTCCGGCATCCTCTTCGAAGGAATTATCGGCCGGACGGTCGAAGAAATGAAAAAAATCAACCCCGACTACATAATCCCCTGCCACTGCACGGGACGCAAGGCGATCATGGAATTTGAAAAGGCCATGCCGGATAAGTTCATCCTAAACATGTCCGGAACAAAGATGACCTTTGCAGCCTAGATAGAGCACTATGGATCCAGCCCTTATTTGATGGTATTGGTTATTTCTTCTCTCCGGTCATATCTCCGTCAAACCTTGATTTATAATCATCAGGGAAACGCTCTACAGGTTGGGACCAAGGATCATCGCGGGCCTTAACGAAACGAAAACCGCCGTCGATCAAAGCGGTTTGTGAAGAATTTTTTTCGTAATGAATATTTCTCTTGACATCTTCCAAGAGCTAAAATAGGCTTCTTTACGAAAGAAAGTAAAGAATGCTCTTTTAAATTTTATCTGTCTTGGAGACCTTTTTAAGAAGGTAGAATAGGGAATCCCGTGAATAATCGGGAGCGGACCCGCCACTGTAAGCAGCGACGACCCCCACACAGACTCGGATGATTAAGCATTATAAATGTGGAAATCCGAGCTGAAAGCCACTGTCATTTATGATGGGAAGGAGTGGGAAGTAGGATGACCTGCAAGCCAGGAGACCTGCCAAGATAAACCCTCGCGCAATCTTCGACGGCAAAGAAGGCGGGGAAACAGCAAATTTTAACGGATTATAAAAACGATTAGTCCCCGGTCATATGTTTATTATGGCCGGGGATTTTTTTTGATTGTCCAGAAACGAACAAATATCAGCACTCCAGACGCGCTGCCAATGAGGAAATAATTTATGCAATATTACCGGTATTATTCGTCTTTTAGGTTATAACGAAGAGGAACGGGGGTTGGAGATGACTGAGCAACGCACGGGAATCATGGCGTCCTTGGCAATTCATGCCGTTTTTCTGTCCCTGTTGCTCATCTTGCCTACGGTGGGTCTGCCACCCATAAAGACGTTCCAGATCAGTTTTGCGCGTCAGGAGACTTTTCCGGATGCCGGCGTGTTATCAAGTCCGGCAGTTGCTCCCCGGCTGGCACAGATACATAACGCTAGCAGCCAGGAAGTTGCGCCGCAGTTGCAGAAGCCCCTCAATCCGCCGGTGCAAATGACCGCCGAGAAACCGGCATTGTCGGTCGATAAAAGCGGCGAGTTGGTAAGTGCTGCCAAAGATACGTTGAAAGGCGTTGTCCCTTCCGGAAACGTTAGTTCGAAAATGGCCGCCAATCCGGCAAGCGGAGGGAGTTTTCTTGCAAAAAATGTGGGGAATGCCGCAGTTATGGAGACAAGGTTCGGGGATGTCGATGCCCCGCAATTCATCCATCGCGAACTGCCGATTTATCCAAAAATGGCACGGCGGATGGAAAAAGAAGGGAAAGTCATTTTAAGATTGTTAATCGATCGCACGGGAAAGGTTTTGAATATCGATGTAATCGAAAGAGGGGCTTATGGATTTACGGAAGCGGCTATCACCGCGATAAAAAAATCCTCCTTTGCGCCGGCGCGCTGGAAGGGAGAAAATGTCGCGTCGCGGGCTATTCTTTCCATCCGTTTCAATTTGGAATGATTTGAGGGACCACAGACATGGAACATCTCGGTTCTATAGTTGATTATGGAGTTATTGGTTTACTAGTTATTATGAGTGTAATTGCTTTATCAATTACAATTGAGAGATGCCTTACTTATAGAAAAATCGATTTAGAACAATTCCAGGACAAACGAACCCTGGAATTTGAACTGACCAGGAGGCTCCATTTCGTTGCGACGATCGGCAGCAACGCGCCTTACATCGGACTGCTGGGCACCGTCCTGGGGATCATGGCCACTTTTTACACGATGGGAACGGAAGGCCTCTTCGATACGGGTAAGATCATGATCGGACTTGCCCTGGCCTTAAAGGCAACCGCGGCCGGGCTGCTGGTTGCCATTCCGTCCATTGTGTTTTACAATCTGCTGTTGAGGAAGGTTAAGGAAATTATTCTCCGATGGGAGCTTGGGCATGGAGGATAAGGAATTCAACTACATAAATGTAATTCCTTTTGTCGATGTGATGCTGGTGCTGCTGACCATTGTCCTGACAACATCTACCTTTATCGCCACGGGGGCGATTTCCGTGACCCTGCCGAAGGCCTCCTCGGCCCAAGGGGAGACCTTGAAAAGACAGACGATCTCCATAGATCAAAACGGAGAGATCTATTTTAACGCCACCAAGATGGCCCTTGCCGGGCTAAGTGCCGCTGTGCGCACTCTCGATAAGGACACGCCGCTGCTCATCCGGGCGGATTGTCATATCAGGCTACAGGTTTTTATCGACGTTCT